>Ga0326728_10003490_pt1 | contig 48672 bp, 43 predicted proteins | sample MB3enrmetagenome_FD_207602 | JGI IMG/M metagenome (GOLD analysis project Ga0326728, IMG submission 207602) | Lab enriched peat soil microbial communities from McLean, Ithaca, NY, United States - MB31MN | ecosystem: Environmental > Terrestrial > Soil > Wetlands > Peat | place: USA: New York... | reverse complement strand
TCTTCCGAGAACAGGCTCAAGTGAACCACGTCGCCCAGTTCCGGTCTACAGCCCCGGCAACCGGCCAGACGCTACGCTACGATCTCGACGCCATCTAGGCGCATGGCCGCGAGATCCGGTACGATTGCGAACCCGCTCGCTGACACGCAGCTCCGAGCGGAGGCGCGAGCGTAAGAAGCTGTGAAAAAAAGCGGTGTTGTCCGCTCGAATCTCGCGGCCGTCGACCCGGCGCTGACAATTCGTGAAGTTGTCCCGGAGGCGGGGACGGCGGCGTCACGGCCTATTGAAAACTCAGGTCGACTACGTTCGAGGCCACTCCATCCGCAACCAGGTACACCCGCGCGTCGCCCGTGCCGGCGAGGCCTTTCGGAATGGAGATGTTCACCTGGTCTTCCCCCTGGTACGCCGACTTCCCAAAGTAGGTGACCGGCACGCTCTGGCCGCCGACGAAGCATTGCACCGAGGCGGCGCCGCGAATTCCCGTGCCATAGAGCGAGACGTACAGCGTGTCGGTGGCGCCGCCCAGGCCGAGCGGCGCCGCCAGGCAACTGCGCGCCGCGGGCGGATTGCAGGTGAATACGGTCTCGGCCGCGCTCTGATTCGATGCGTTATAGAGAGCCGCCACGGCCGCCGCTACTCCCGCACCGTCCTGGTTCATGCTGTAGAGGCCGGGCTGGGAGGACGCGATGGTCACCGGCCCGGTCAGCGCCGCGGTCGAGCCGTGCAGCACCGCGACCGTCGCCGGACCGGCCGCGAGGCCCGCCGGAACCAGCGCGTTGGCTTGGGTGGGAGAGACCGCGAAGAGCGGCGCGAGCTGGCTGTTCCCCGCGCTGTCGGTGAATTGAACCGACATCCCTCCCAGAACCGTGGGGAGCGACGCCGGCGCGCTGGCCGTCTGCGAGGCCATTCCCGTCCCGAACAACGACACAATTTCCAGCGGCGCCACCGGACCCGCGGCATAGCTGGCGTTGTTGACCACCGACACCACCGCCGGGGAATCCAGGTCCACCCGCACCACGCTGTACTCGGGCACGGCGACCGGGTTTGAGGAAGTCGAGGTTTGGACCGCAACGGTGTTGGGGCTCGACGCGGTGTTGACCGCGGTGGGATCGGAGCCCGCGATGAACTGCAGCGGCAGCGTGCCCGAAACCGGCGTGCCGTTGACGCGGATGGTCACCTGTTGCGCGGCCGCACCCTTGTTGGCGATCGCCACGCTGTGCTGGCCGATGGCGCTGGTGTACGCCTGCGCGTAGAGCGCGGGAATCTGGCCCAGCCCGGTTGCGGGCACGGTAGCGCCGCCCGTCACGGTTGTCGAATCCACCAGCGTCGCGTTCCGCAGAACGCCGTTGAGGACCGCCAGTCCTTGGGGCTGCGCCACGGTGTAGAAGCCGAAGTCCAGCGTAAGCGTATCGATGGTGGTCCCTTGGTTATAGGCGTTCTGCACGTCGTTGTAATGGGTCTGGGCGGCGTAGACGCCCCGCGTGCCGGTGAGCGCGTGCATTCCCACGTACAGCATGGAGGGCACGCTCGACATTCGCATGACGTACTCGGCCGCGTAGATGGCGCCGTAGAGTGTGCCGTCGGTCACGGAAGTGCCTGTGCCCACTCCGTCGTTGGAGGGAAGAAACTCGGAGATGAGAAACTGCGTGCCGGGCGGATTCAGCGGCGCGAGATAGCCCGTCACATACGCCGACGACTTGGAGTACAGCACGGCGTTCTCGTCCGCCATCCACTGGTCGAAGCCGCCGGTGCTTTGCGGAGGATAGTGATGGTAGGTTATCGCGTCCCAGTATTTGGGCGAATAGTTCGAGATCGCCTGGTCCCAGGCCGGATTCGAATTAGTGTCGCCGGCATCCATGGCAAAGATGGCGACCGTGGCGTTGGGATCCGCCGCCTTGATGGCGTCGCGGAACGGCTTCATCTTGATCAAATAGTCGGTGGCCGACGCGAAAAAGCCGGAGTATAAATAAGGTTCGTTGGACAGCTCCCACACGGCCACGGGAATATGATTGGCCTTGGCGAACGCCGCCATTTGTCCGGCCGATTGGGCGGTGTCCGTGAAACCGTTGACGCAGACGATCAGCTTCGCGCCTAGAAAATTGGCCCGGTTGGCGCCGTCGACAAACGATCCGCCGCCTTTTCCGTTCACCCAGGGGACCGCTTCGGTCAGAAGATCGGCGATGTTGGTGCCCTGAAACTGCGCCGCCCAAGAGGGAACCATCAGGCCGGTCCTCCAGTTGAAAGCGTCGCTGAAACTTCCGCTCGGATATCTCACCCAGCCGGGCGAAAGTTGCGCCGCCAGGTTGTTCAGCCGGTAGTCGAAATACTCGGCCGGAAAGACCACCTCGTCGTTGAATCCGCTGAAATTGGCATTGAGCGGCGTGGTGCGGGTGGTGTCGATGTCGATGGTGGCGGATACCTGCGCCCACAAGTTCAAACTACCCGCTACAAGTGCCAGCGGGAGCGAGATATGCAAAGCCCTCATACTGCCTGTGAAGTCAAACCCAGGGACTGGGGTGGAGTTGCGGCGCCGCCGCAGCTCCGGCTAGCCGTTGCCCGCTGTAGCCCTGCGGTATACTTGGTCCGAGTCATACCATGCGCCATTCGACCCTTGGTTTCTCACCGCACGGTTGGCGGCCTATCGCCGGCCTCCTGTGCGCCGCTTTTTTGGCTGCCCCGCTCCTTCTCTTGCATGCGCAGCCGGCCTCGTCACCCGTGCTGGCGGCCATGCAGGCCGAACTGGCCCGCACCCAGACGAAACTCAAATCGCAGCCCGTCCCTCCCTACTATCTCAGTTACGCGATCACCGAAACGCACGCCATCGGAGTCACTGGCGCCTTCGGAAAGATCGAAAACACGGGCGAATCCCGCAACCGTAATCTCGATATCGACCTCCGCGTGGGCGACTATACCCTCGATAACACGCGCGAAGTTCGCGGCGAGATGAATTACCAGCAGTACAGCAGCGCCGCCATACCCCTCGACAACGACCCCGATGCCATTCGCGCCGTGCTCTGGCACCAGACCGACGCCAGCTACAAACGTGCGCTCGATCAGTTCACCAAGGTCAAGACCAACGTCCAGGTCAAGGTGGCTCAGGACGACAAATCCGCCGACTTCTCGCGCGAGGCGCCCGAGCATTACTCCGAGCCCATCGTCGAAGTCCAGGTGAATCGCGCCGCTTGGGAAGAGAAGATCCGCAAGTATTCGGAGCCCTTCGCCCGCTACCCGAACATCTATCAGGCCACCGCGTATTTCACCGCCGCCGCCGAAACCCGCTGGTACGTCAACAGCGAAGGCGCCGTCATCCAGACCTCGCAGCCGGCGTTCCATCTCATGATCTGGGCCAACACCAAAGCCTCCGACGGCATGGAGCTGCCCCTATACGAATCCTACTTCGGGTTCACCGAGAAGGACCTTCCCGAAGATGCCACCGTGCTCAAAGCCGTCTATAAGATGATCCACGATATGGAGGCGTTGCGCGTGGCTCCCGTGGTGGAACCTTACACCGGGCCGGCGATTCTCTCCGGCCAAGCCAGCGGCGTCTTCTTCCACGAGATTTTCGGCCATCGCGTGGAAGGACAGCGGCAGAAGAATTCCGACGACGCCCAGACCTTCAAGCAGAAAATCGGCCAACCGGTGCTCGCCAAGGAGTTCTCGGTCTATTTCGATCCCACCACCCGCCGCCTGGCCAATACCGACCTGGCCGGTTCCTACCTCTACGACAACCAGGGCGTCAAAGCCCGCCGCGTGGCCGTGGTGGAAGACGGAATTCTCAAAACCTTCCTCATGTCGCGCAAGCCGGTGGAAGGCATCCCGCAATCCAACGGACACGGCAGGGGCCAGGTGGGCCTGCCTCCGGTCGCCCGCCAGTCCAACCTCATCGTGGAAGTGGCGCCATCCGCCATCCAGCCCGATCTCAAAAAGACGCTCATCGCCGAAATCAAGAAACAGGGGTTGCCCTTCGGCCTTTTCTTCGACGAGATCGAGGGCGGCTTCACCTTCACCGGCCGCACCATCCCGAACGCCTTCAACGTGCTGCCCCTGAAGGTCTACCGCATCTATCCCGACGGCCGCGAGGAAATGGTGCGTGGCGCGGACCTCATCGGCACGCCCCTTACCACCTTCAGCAAAATCGTCGCCGCGGACAAGAACGTCGCGGTGTTTAACGGCTACTGCGGCGCCGAATCCGGCAGCGTGCCGGTTTCCGCGTCCTCGCCCGCCATTTTCGTGACCCAGATCGAAGTCCAGAAGAAGGCCAAGTCGCAGGAACGCATTCCCATTCTGCCGGCGCCGTTTGAAGGAGGGAAATAGACATGCGAATCGCCAGGCTCTCCCTGCTGCTCGCCGCGGCCGCTCCGCTCGTCGCCTTGCACGCCCAGGACGACATTGTCATGAAGGCCATGCGCGATGAGATGGCCCGCTCGATGCATCAGCTCACCCTCGAGAATCTCGCCAAGCCCTACTTCATCGCCTACCGCGTGGTGGATTCCGATGCCGCCAGCGTCGCCGCCAGCTTCGGCGCCCTGAACCACAGCCGCCACAATCGCTACCGTATGCTCGCCGTCGAGGTGCGCGCCGGCGATTACAAGCTCGACAACTCCCACTTCTACTTTTTCAACATGGACCAGGGAACCAGCATGCAGATCTTTAACGGCGTCACCATGGTCACCGTGGAAGACGATTACCAGGAGCTGCGGCGCCAACTCTGGCTCGCCACCGACTCGGTTTACAAGAAGGCCGTCGAGGACCTGTCCAAGAAACAGGCGGCGCTCCAGAACCGCACCCGCACCGACGAGTCCGACGATTTCAGCAAGGAAGACCCCGTCACCACCAGCCACGAGCTGCCCCCCGCCCAGATCGACGTGCCCCAGTGGGAGAGCGAAGCCCGCGCCCTATCGGCGCTCTTCCGCCAACTGCCCGCCATTCACACATCCAGCCTATCCTTCTATGCCTACAATTCGTACACGCGCTATCTGACCAGCGAGGGCACGTGCTACACCCGCCGCGAACCTAGCATCAGTTTCAGCGCGAGCGCCACCACCCAGGCCGCCGACGGAGCCCAACTCGACGATTTCCTGTGGTTCCATGGCCGCTCCCTGGCGGAGATCCCCTCGCAGGACGAGCTGGCTTCGCACATCCAGGCTTTGGGCAAATACCTCAGCGATCTGCGCGACGCTTCCACCCTGGCGAGCTACAGCGGTCCGGTGCTGGCCGAAGGCGATGCCGCCCCGCAGATGTTCCGCCTCATGTTTCTGAACGATCTGATCGGCGCCAAGCGGACCATCAACGGCATGCCGGGAATGCAAAATAACGCCAACCAGGCCAACCAGGCCGACAATCCTTTCCTCGACCGCGTGGGCGCCCGCGTGCTCCCCGAGTTCCTGAGCGTCGCCGACAACCCCCTGATCGCCGAGTATCGGGGTCATCGCATGGCCGGGCAATCCACCGTGGATGAAGACGGCATGCTCTCGCGCGAAGTCCGTCTCGTCGATAATGGCATCCTCAAGGCCCTGCTCATGTCGCGCGACCCGGTTCGCGGCTTCGAGCACTCCACCGGCAGCCGCCACGCCGGACAAGCCGCGCCCTCGAACGTGATTGTGACGACTTCGGCCGGCCTGAGCGCCGCCGATCTGCGCGCCAAATTCCTCGATCTGGTCAAACAGCGCAACCACCCCTTTGGCATCGTGGTGCGCCGCCTGCGGACCGCCAACAACGTGCTGCTCGCCTACAAAGTCTTCCCCGACGGCCACGAGGAGCTGGTTCGCAGCCTGCAGTTCGTCGGTATGAACGCCCAGGCGTTCAAGGACATTGTCGCCGTCTCCCAGGAGCCGAATTTCCTGACGGTGCAATACCGCCCGCCGCAAAACAACCAGGGAATGATGATGACCTCCGAGTCCGCGGAGAACTCCACCCCGGTTTCGCTGGCCGTTCCTTCGCTGTTGTTCGAGGACGCCACCATGCGCAAGATCCGCGCAGTGGCCCCGAATCCGCCGGTCGCCGGCCACCCGTTCTTCGACAAAGATAAGTAGACCGGGATTTCGGGTTTTCGGCTACATCGCGGCGCGCGGCCGGCCGCGCGCGCTGGAAGAGACGTAGGTGTGTCGCTGCGTGGCGGGAATCGCATTGCGGGCCTTGTCATTCGGGGATCTCCAGGCGCTATCCGATCGGGTTACTGGACCGACGCCCCCGAACAGTTTCCAAGAGATCGCGAACTTTATCCGGTCGATCGCGGATGAAGTCCCGCGCGACGATTTCACGCGCGGATTGCCCGCTCGAATCCCGGCAGCGAACGCTCCAGGCCGTCGTGCGAGATGGTCAGCGACAGGCGCATGTAGCCGGCGCGGCCAAAGCCGGAGCCGGGCACGGCCAGAATTCCTTCGGACATCAAGCGCCGGATGAACGCCACGTCGTCCGGGATGGGCGTCTTGGGGAATACGTAGAACGAGCCCTGCGGGCGCGGCGCGTCGTACCCCATGGCGGTGAGCGCGTCGCAAAGCCGGTCGCGCTTGGCCTGGTATTGGCTTGCGTCGACAGTGATGTCGGGGACGGCGCCCACCACCCACTGCCAGATGGCCGGCGCATTGATGAATCCCAGAATGCGGTTGGCGAAGGTGCAAGCGTCGCGCAGGGCGGCGATTTCTCCGAGGCGCGGAGACATCGCCAGATAGCCCACGCGCTCGCCGGGGATGGCCATGGCTTTCGACCAGCTAAACGCCAGCACCGACCGTTCGATGAGACAAAGCGGTTCGGACGGAATGGCGCCGTCGAAGGTCAGCGAACGATACGGCTCGTCGCTGATGGCGATGATGGGGTCGCGCACCAGGCCGTTCAACTCGCCGAGCGCCGCCTCGGAATACATCGCGCCGGTGGGGTTGTTGGGCGTATTGAGGACGATCGCCTTGGTGCGCGGCGTGATGGCTTTGGCGATGCGGTCGAGGTCGGGCTGGAAGCGCGCGTCGGTCTCCGCCAGCACCACTTTGCCGCCGTGGTTCTCCACGTAGAAGCGGTACTCGGGAAAGATGGGATTCAAAAGAATCACCTCGTCGCCGGGATCGAGGATGGACTTGAGGACGATGTTGATGGCGCCGGCCGCGCCCACGGTCATGACGATATCGGCTGCGGTGAACGGGAGGCCGGTGCGGCCGGCCAGTCGGCGGGCGATGGTGTCGCGGACTTCCGGGTACCCGGCATTGGGCATGTAGGCGTGGCTGCGCGGGCGATTTTCGGCGACCACGCGGCGCAAGGCGGCGATCACCGGCTCGGGCGGCTCGACGTCGGGATTGCCCAATGTGTAATCGAAGACGCTCTCGGGGCCATGCTCGCGGCGGAGTTCCAGCCCGATTTCGAACATGCGGCGGATCCAGGAGGCGTGCTCCATCTGCTCGGCAATAGCGCGGGAGATACTCATAGGGAGAGGCGAACGACGATTGTACCTCGGGGCGGGGCGGCGGCTCTGCAATGCGGGTATAATCGTTTCTCTCATGACACCTGCCATCAACCGGCCATCGGCCTCGCGCTACCGCTGGGTCATTTGCGCGCTGCTCTTCGTCGCCACCGTGATCGCGTATATCGACCGCGGCATACTCGGGTTTCTGCAGGTGGACCTGGGGAAGGAGATCGGCTGGGACACGGTCACCTACGGGTATATCGCTTCCTCCTTCAAATGGGGGTACATGATCGGCATTGTCGTGGCGGGCTGGTTCACGGACTGGCTGGGGACGCGCAAGGCATTCGCCATCGCCATCGTGTTGTGGAGCATCGCGGCCATGTCGCCGGGCCTGGCGACCTCGGCGCTTACCTTCGGAGCCGCCATGTTTCTCCTGGGAATCTGCGAGGCCGCCAACTTCCCGGCCTGTATCAAGACGGTGGCCGAATGGTTCCCGCGGAAAGAGCGCGCCCTGTCGACGAGCATCTTCAACTCCGGCGCCAACATCGGCAACTTCCTGGTTCCGGCGGTGGTGCCCCTGCTGGTATTGGCGTTCAAGTGGCGCGGCGCGTTTGTAGCCGCCGGGGCCATCGGGTTCGTCTGGCTGGCGTTCTGGCTGTGGCTGTACCGCAAGCCCGAGGAGCACCCGCGAGTCTCGGCGGCGGAGCTGGCGTACATTCAGTGCGATCCTCCGGAGCGCGAGGAGCATGTGCCGTGGGCCCGGCTTCTGCCCTGCAAGGAGACGTGGGCGTTCGCCGTCGCCAAGTTTCTCACCGACGGGGTCTGGTGGTTTTATTCGTTCTGGATGCCCACCTATTGGCGGGAAACCTTCTACTCGGGCGGCCACCATCTGACCATGCAAGACACCAGCCTTCCGCTGATGTTGGCGTTTGGCGTTTCCATCCTGGGCGGCCTCTATGGCGGCTACCTGCCGGGCGCCTTGATCAAACAGGGCAAGAGCGTCGGGACGGCGCGCAAGAGCAGTTTGTTCGTCTGCGCCGTTTGTATCCTGCCCATGGTGCTGGTACCGTTCATGCACAGTCTGTGGATGACGGTCGCCGTGGCCTGCCTGGCCATGGCGGCGCACCAGGGCTGGGCGGCCAACCTGTTCACGGTCTCGTCGGACCTGTTCCCGAAGGCGGCGGTTGCCTCCGTGACCGGAATCGGCGGCGCTCTGGGAGCCGGCGCCGGCGGGCTGCTCGACCAGTTCGTCAGCCACTCGGTGCAGTGGACCCACAGTTGGGTGCTGGTCTTCGCGGTATGCGGATCGACGTACTTACTGGCGCTGCTGCTGCTGCACTTGATAACGCCGAAATATACCCCGGCGAATCCGAAATACTGACGGTGGTACCATTTCCTTACCGTGACCCTACGGCCGGCCAGCGACCGTTCGCTGCTTGTCTCCTTTGGCGATGAAATCTCGCTCGAAGCGCATCGCCAGGTTGTGCGTCTGACGCGCAGCCTGGAAGGCGTGCGCGGCATCCTCAATCTTCATCCCGCGTTCGCCAGCGTGCTCATCGGCTTCGATCCGCGATTTCGCGACCACAACGACATCGCGGCCCAAGTGCGCGAGCGCATGGACAAGCCGGCGGACAGCGTCGCGATGGAGCGGCGGACGGTGGAGATCCCGGTGCGTTTCGGCGGAGAATTCGGGCCGGATCTGGACGACGTGGCGCGGCACGCCGGATTCCCGCCGCAAGAAGTGATCGAGCGGTTTTGCGCCGCCGAATTCGAAGTCTACTTCGTGGGGTTCGCGACCTGTTTCCCGTACCTGGGCGGACTGCCGGCGGAGTTGGCCACGCCCCGGCTTCCAGCGCCGCGCAAACACGTGCCCGCGGGCAGCGTGGCCATCGCAGGCAGCCAGGCGGGCATGTATCCGGTGGCGTCTCCCGGAGGATGGCGGCTCATCGGACGGACGCGCCTGCGGCTGTTCGACCGCGATGCCGAGCCGCCTCCGCTGCTGCGCATGGCCGACCGCGTGATCTTCGTTCCGGAGGAACGTTTGTGAACGCCCCGGAGGAGCATTTGTGAATCGCCTGCGCGTGATTTCGCCCGGGCTGCTCACCACGGTGCAGGACCTGGGCCGCTTCGGCTGGGCGCACTTCGGGGTGTCGGCATCCGGAGCGGCGGATGCGCTGGCGTTGCGCGCGGGCAATCTGCTGGTGGGCAACGCGGAGAACGCCCCTTCGCTGGAGATGACGCTGGCGGGCGGCGTGTTCGAATTCGAGTCCGGAGCGGTGATTGCGCTGACCGGTTCGGACTTCGGCGCTGGATTGCCGCTGTGGCGCGCGGTTGAAGTTAATGCGGGGGAAACCGTCCGCTGCGGTCCCACGCGGGGTGGCGCGCGCTGTTACCTGGCGGTGCGCGGCGGGCTGGCCGTGCCGAAAGCCATGGGCAGCGCTTCGGTCCACGTAATGACCGGCGTGGGCGGGCGGCCGCTACGCAAAGCGGACGTGCTGCCGATCGGCGACGCCGCTCTGCGCAAACCGCGCACGCGACAGGTAGCGCCGCCCGAAGGCGCGCCCGCCGGTCTATTGCGCGTGACGCCGGCCGCACAGGCGGACTGGTTCGGGGACGAATTGTACGCGGGAGCGTACATCGTGGCCGAGGAGTCCAACCGGATGGGCCTGCGTCTGCGCGGCGCTGCCATCCCCAGTCCGTCCGGCCACATGCTGACCGAGGGCGTGCCGCTGGGCGCGGTCCAGGTGCCGCCGGACGGGCAGCCGATCGTATTATTTGTGGAGCACCAGACCACCGGAGGCTATCCCAAGCCAGCCAATGTGATTTCGGCGGATTTCTGGCGGCTGGGCCAGTTGCGCCCGCGCGACCAGGTCCGCTTCGAGCGGGTCGCGATGGACCAGGCGATCGAGTTGCTGCGCGAGCAGGAGAAGTGGTTGTATCGGTTGGTGCAGACCCCGTGACCGGGTATGGGGCCCCGCAGCGTGCTCTTTTCTGGATTCAGATCCCAGACGCCGGTAAAATCGGGGCGCGACGCGAAAGAGATCATGCCGAATATTATCGCAACCCGCTGTCACCATCAAAACTGGCCCGCTGCCAGGGGATCCCAACGCTTTTGGGGGCTCGCGTGTCGCACAATGGAACAGGATCACCCTGGAGACGCGGAACTATGACCATCGATCTGAATTGCGATATGGGCGAGTTGGAGGATGCGGAGCTTGAAGCGGCGTTGATGGGTCGGATCGGCTCGGCCAACATCGCTTGCGGCGGGCACGCCGGAGACGACGCGACTATGGAGCGGACGGTGCGCCTGGCACTGGCGCGCGGCGTGCGCATCGGCGCCCACCCCGGCTATCCCGACCGGGCCAACTTCGGCCGCGTCGAGATGGCCATGCCGTTGGAAGCGCTCGCCGATACGGTGTACCAACAGATCCAGCGGCTCGACCGGATCGTGAAACGGCTGGGCGGCGAAATCGTACACGTGAAGCCGCACGGGGCGTTGTACAACGTGGCCGTGCGCGACCGGGAAGTGGCGCGCGCCATCGGCTTGGGAGTGGCGCGATGGAAGCCGGACGCGACGATCTTCGGCCTGGCCGGTTCGCCGATGCTGCTCGTGTGGCGCGATATGGGCCTGAACGCGGCGGGAGAAGCCTTCGCCGACCGGCAGTACGAACCCGACGGGACGCTGCGTTCGCGCCGGCTTCCCGGCGCCCTGATCACAGACCCCCAGGCCGCGGCCGCACAGGCCGTGCGCCTGGCGCGCGCGGGAAACGCCCAGACCCTCTGCGTACACGGGGATACGCCCGGAGCGGTGGAGATTCTCAAAGCATGCCGGGAAGCGCTACTATACGAAGCATGAGATGGTTGCTCCCGGTGTTACTGGCGGCGGTTGCGCCGCTCGCGGCTCAAACCTTGGCGTGTAGTTATTCGTTGAATCAGACGGTGTTCGTCCTGCCCGGCTCGTCCACGCAACCGATCTCGGGCACGATCGCGGTTACGGTAACAGCCGCCACCGGCCAGACGTGTACTTGGTCCCTTTCCACCACCGCGCCGTGGATCAACCTGGTGTCGTCCACGATTACGGGTACCGGCTCGGTCACGTTTACTCTGTACACCAATTCGGGCCCGTCGCTGCGGCAGGACGTCATCACCTTCTCGGCGCCCGGGGTGACGACCGCGCCCACCATAGCGGTCTATCAGATGGCCGCAACCTGCGCTTATACGCTTTCGGCTACGTCGACGAATGTCAAGGTGGGTGGCGCAAGCGGCACGCTCCAGGTGACCACGGGATGCTCGTGGGTTGCCACCACCAACCAGACCTGGCTCACGACGGTGCTGGATTCCGGGAATCTGACTTTCTCTTCGAATCCCTCCGCGGTCAATTCCGGAGCGACCAATTACGGCAACGGAATTGTCGACTACACGGTGGCGCCGAACGGCTGCGTGGCGTCGCGCAGCGCCAGCCTGACGATCGTGACAAGCGTGACCGGCGCGCAGCAGGCATTGGCGATCGCCCAGGACGGCTCCACCAGTAACCTGACGCTGTCGCCGGCCACGCTGACCACCAGTGCGAGCGCCGCGACCGGCGCGATCAGGGTATCCACCGGCGACGGTTGTGCTTGGAGCGCTACCAGCAATGCGGGATGGCTGACGATCGCGGGCTCGTCCTCGGGAAGCGGACTGGGCAGCATTACGTATAACATCCAGGCGAATCCCGGCCCGGCGCGCACCGGCAGCATTCAGGTGGGCCCGCAGACCTTCACCGTCACGCAGCAGGGGTTCCAGCCGCCGACGCCGCAAGTTACGTCGGTGCTGAATGGTGCCAGTTACGCATCCGGCGCCATATCGCCGGGAGAGATCGTGACGCTGTTCGGCAGCAATCTGGGTCCGGCGCAGGGCGTTCCGTTTCAGCTCAGCGCCGACGGCAAGTCCATCCCCAACACGCTGGGGGGCGTGCAGGTGTTGTTCGGAAGCACGGCCGCCACGCTGCTCTACGTGTCGGCGGCGCAGATCAACGCGATCGTGCCTTATGCGGTGGCGGGGACTGCCAGCACCGCTTTGCAGGTGCAATACCAGGGGCAGACGTCGACCGCCATGACGGTCGCGGTACAGGCAGCCACGCCGGGGATCTTTTCGCAGGATGCGACTGGCACGGGGCCGGGGGCGATTTTCAACCAGGATGGCAGCCTCAACGCATCGCTATCCCCGGCCGCGGCCGGAAGCGTCATCCAGATATACGCGACGGGCGGCGGAATCACCACCCCGGCCCAGACGGATGGAGTTCTGGCGCCGCTTGCGCCGCCCCTCCCGCTGCTCGCCGCACTGCCGGTTTCGGTGACCATCGGCGGCTTCGGGGCGAAGGTGGACTATGCGGGCGTGGCCCCGGGAGAGGTGGCGGGGATGATACAGATTAATGCCGAGGTGCCCGCGGTAGTCGCACCAGGCCTGTCGGTGCCGGTGGTGGTGCAGATCGGGAACTGGCAGAGCCAGACCCTGCCAGCGCTGACCATCACCGTAAGATAGTTTGTGAAGGCGCGCGCCTGGGCCTCCGGCCGTGTGATGTTGTGCGCTTGCAGGAAACCACTCCGCCGCTCGCGCCGTCGCGGCAGGGATGGCCGTCACCGGCCACCCCCCGCGCAGACCCTGCTTGCGGCACGACCGCACAGGGTTCCTACCGTGGGTGTGACGTTGCTAAACGTCTGGCGTCGAAGCGAGCGTCCGGATCGGCGCGGGAATCGCGATCGGGTTTGCAGCCACGCTGCTCCTTGCGAGACTCATTTCCGGCCTGTTGTACGGAGTCTCATCGACCGATCCGGCAGTTTATGCGAGTGTGGCCGGAATCCTGATTGCGGTAGGCGCGCTGGCGGCGTGGCTGCCGGCGCGGCGGGCTTCGCGAGTGGATCCGGTGGTGGAGTTGCGGTATGAATAGGCGAAGGACAGTGACTAGGGTCTAGTCACTATTTTCCACGCAAGTGCCCCATTTTCAATTACTTACTGGTTTTTCCATGACTAGAGTCCAGCCGCGGCCCACCGGATCTACTCTTCGACCGACAATTCCACCCACCCCGGCAGCGTGGCGGGTTTGTTGTTCAGGAAGACGATGCGGCGCGTTTTGGGGAACGGCAGGTTGGAAGCCAGGGCGCGGTTGTAGAAACCGAACTGCTCCAGGATCTGGCGATAGTCGGCGTTGGTGGTGTCCAGCCAGGCGCTTTTGGCGCACAGGCCGCCGCCCCAACCCAAAGCCATCAGGCACGATCCGGATTGCCGCGCGGCTTCCAAGCGCCGTTCGAGTTCTTCGAGGCTCTTGTCGAGCAGGCCCAGACCGGCCCACGAGGCGTACTGGCGATGCAGCGTCAGCAGACCCGCGGCGTAGACGTTGACGGCCTCGAAGATTTTGGCGCGGCTGAAAGATTCCGGCCAGCGCACCGTGCGGCGCACTTCGGGCTGTAGGAAAAACGTCTTCTCGTTCCAATCGCCGGTGACAGCCGATCCGGGAGCGGCCATCTCGGCGAATGCCGGGGTCGAGTCCTCGGGACGCCCGCCATCGGAAGCGCCGCGCGGGCTTTGCTTCCAGCCGAGCGCGAAGCCGCCCGAGCGCGGCATCAGCGTCGACGTGCGCAGCAGGTAGACCTTGAACTGCGATGCGGGCACGATGTCGGAATCGCCCGCCCCCAAAAACCGCATGCGGTTGACGCCGGCGGCCCCAAGCGCCTGCTCTTCCACCGATTCCGCGGGATGCCGCGGCAACCGTTCGCCCTTCACCCGGCTCAACAGGTCGGGCAGCATGCCTTCGCGCCAGTTGGCGAACACCATGCCGGTGCGCAGGCCGCCCTTGATGGCGGAGCCGGGAATGTACGGTCCGGAAGCGCCCGCGGCGAACGTGGGGATGTGCAGGCTGTCGCCCATGGCGCGGTTCCAGTAGGCGGAATAAGCCGCGTTCTCAAATGGGATGCGGCGGCCGGCGAAGTTCTGCGCGAAGCCGCCCCAGGAGGCGAAGTCCAGCTTGTCGGCCTTCTTCAACTGCGCCAGGTAGCCATCCAGGCGCGGTCCCTTGGCCAGCAGGCGGAAGATGCGCCACTGGTCGAGAACGTTGACATGGTCCTTCCAGACCATGTAATCGATGGGACTCAGCTTGCGGCCGTCGCCCACCAGCAATGGGGTCAGACACGTGAGGCGATAGCGCATATCAGCTCCTCACCCCGGGCAGCGGAATGGCCACCGCGAAACCGGCGCGGAACACGGGATGCGCAAAGCCGTCGGGCGCCACGTCGGGAGCGGCGCCGGTCAGCGCGCCGCCGCCGTACAGCACGGAACCTTCGGTAACCATCTGGACCAGTTTCTTGAGTTCGCCGGACCCCGATGAGCTCTCGACGCGTCCGCCGCGCGATTGCACGGAGTAGTTGCCGCGAGTCCAGTCCACGGCGTCGCCCGGTGCGGGGCTGAAGAGGGAGAGCAGCCAGTGGAGCTGGACGCCTTCGGGGGTAGCCACCGCGACGGGCGCGGGCTCCGCCACCACCGGACGTACCTCCTCGGCGGGCGCCGCCACTACCGGCTCGGACGCCGGCGCCGGTTCCGGAGCCGCCGCTTCCGCGACGGGCCGATCGGGAACAGACGCGCCGGGGGCGGACGGCGCCGGCGCGGGCTCCGCCACCACCGGACGTACCTCCTCGGCGGGCGCCGCCACTTCCGGCTCGGGTGCCGGCGCCGGTTCCGGAGCCGACGCTTCCGCGACGGGCCGATCGGCGGCAGACGCGTCGGGGGCGGGCGGCGCGGGCGCGGGCTCCAAGGGCGCTGCCGCTTCCGGTTCGGATGCTTCGGGCTCGGGAGCGACCGCCGCGGCAGGTTCCTCGGACTGCGGCTCCGCCGGCAGCGCTTCCACCACGGCCGCGCCGGTGGGCGGGCCTTCGGGTTCCACCACCAGCGGGGCTATGTCGGGAGGCGCTTCCACAAACGCCTCTCCGGCGACGATTTCAGCGCTTTCCGCAGCAGACGGTTCTTCGGTGGGGGCAGGCGCCGCAGCCGGTTCCGCGGAGGCTTCCGGTTGAGCCACCGCCTCGGGCTGGGCTTGGGCTTCGGCGGGGACAGGCGCGGCAGCCGGCTCCGCGGAGGCCACGGGCTCAACCTCAACTTCCGGTTGCGCCGCGGCCGGCGCAGGCTCCACGCGGGCGGGCGCCGGGGGAAGAATCATATCGGGCAACTGGCCTTCGATGAACTCGGGAGTCTCGGATCGGCCCCACCCGCGCGATCGCTCGCCGCCAAAACCGGTGTCGGCCAGAAGGCGGAACGCGGCCTTGACCGGATCCAGCCATCGGTCGCGCGCCGCATCGTCCAGGAACGACACCACGGTCCACAAACCGGCGCCGGGACGGAATTCGAGACACGCCGTGGAATGGCGTTCGCTCGACCCGCTGAGCCGGTCGACGGCGGCGTTCCATCGCGTGTCGATGCGGAACGGACCCGGCCGGCCGGCGGGAACCAGGCACTGGCTGGGGCCATCGACAGTCCAGTGTTGTTCTTTCAGCGTCTGGCCCGCCAGCATGGCCTGTACCACGCCCAGGGGCACAAAGCGGGCGCTCTTCCAACGCACGCGCGCGGCCATGAGAGCCGGCGTGGCGGGCGGCCAGATGGTGCGCGGCGGGACCACGAAGCCGATCTCGTCGAGAAACGGAAAGCAGGAGCTGAACGAGACCGCAGTGTCGGCGGCACGCACCGTGGCCGAAAGCCAGTCGTCCAGGGAGCCGAGCCGCGCCATGGCGCTCGAGACCGCGGAGTACAGCGAATCGCTGTGGTAGATCGAGTCCACGCGATTGCGCGCCCCCGAATCGGGTCCGATGCGCCAGGGGCCGGCGGGACGGAGCTTCACGACCAGTCCCGGATTCATTACTCCTCGCGCAGGAACGAAAAGGCCGAGTCGGTTACGGCCGTCTGAATCGCGGCCAGCGTGGCGCCCTGGCCGATCTCTTTTTCGGCCGCGCCGGAAGCGTAATAATTCCGGCCGCGCCACACCAGGCGGAGGCCCGAGAAGGCGACGCGTCCACTGCCGCGCGAACCGCCCCCGCCGAGGGTGTCGTCTTCCAGCAGGCGGAGGCCTTCGAGCACCCGCAGGAACAGCGGGGCGTCTTGCTCGCACAGCACGTCCATCACCAGGCGGGTCTTGAACCGCGCGCCGGCCGGAACGCGCTCCAGGGTGCGCGGATTGGCCTGCGAGGTGATGCGGTCGATGGCGTTCTCGCTCTTCACTTCGGTAAGCTCGTCGTCCAGGTTTTCGCGCATCTGCGCGGTGATGCTCTCGGGGTCGAGCGGCGCGTCGAACACCGCCAGCCGCGCGGGCGTGGCCTGGGAAGTGTCGAGCGTCTCGCCCTGCACGCGCTCCATGCGGCCGGGATTGCGGCCGAAGAGCAGACAGATCTCATCGTCGGGACGGTCGCTCTGATGAATGCGCACTTCCTGTCCCTTGCGGCGGGAGAGATACACCAGTTCGCTGGGGACGGCCAGGCCGGAAGACTGTTCGAGCAGCGAGCGGATCTTTCCGCGCAGCGAACTGCCCGGCACGTAGGGCCGGCCGAAGGCATCCTTGACCACGGGATTATCGGAGCCGCCGATCTCGAGCGATCCCTTGCCTGCACCCACATGCAGACCGGTTTGACAGTGCATTTCGCCTTCGAGAATCAGCTTGCCGATGAGTTTCAACTCGGTTTGGGAAGTGTGTGCGCTCATGTCTTACTCGTTGTAGGCCACGATGGCCTCGAAAAGATCCTTAAACCGTTCGTAACCACGGATATCGTTCCTGCGCGTCACCTGGAGCAGCAGCTTTTCGAGCTGGTCCAGGCTGCGCAGGCCGTGCCGCGCAATGGTGTACGCCAGGCGCGCGCGCAGCATCACGAACTCGTGCTGGCGTTCGCCTTCGGGCGCGCGGACGGCGCGCCGCACCGCGCTATAAAGGCGGCGCAACTGGCTCTTGGTGCCGGAGTCCATGTCGCGCATGCGGCTGACGATGGCGTGCGCCTGATTGTCCAGGTACAGGCTGTCCGAGATCAACTTCTCGAGTTCGATTTCGGGCGGGCCTTCGGGACGGCCGCGGTCGAATCCCCGGCTGCCGCCGCGATCGCCACGGTCGCCGCGCTCTCCGCGATCGCCGCCGCCATGGGGTCCACCGCCGCCCGGACGGTCGCCTCGCGGTGGACCGCCTGCAGGCCTCGCTTCCCGCGGGGGACGATTCTGCTTGGGTTGCGCTTGCTCTTCTGCCATGTGCTAGACCTCTGTCACCAATCTGGCCCACTCCAGGGCCACCAGGCCCGCGGGCCGTAACTTCACCTCCGCCGAGCGGCGTCCTGCCATTTCGCCGATCAGGTGGGTGCGCAATTTCTGAAATTCGCGGTCGCGCGTGCCGCTGAGGATCCGGTTGAAGCGCCGCTGGAAGCGCCAGGTATGCTGGGTCTGCACCGCGCCTTCGCCATACGCCTCCCGGCGGTAGAAGCTGCGCAGTTGGTACAGGAACTGGCGCGACATGCGGAAGTCGTGGATCAGGCGGGTCACGGTGTCCTTGAGCTCGGAGGCGTCCGACAGGTGGCGCCACTCCAGGATGCGGCCCAGAAGGTAGATGCAGTCGCGGTCGGAAGACTTGGCCAGGTCGAGATTCCGGCCAGCCTCCTCATAGACCGCCGCCAGCGGACAGTAAGTCTCCGGCGCCAGCGCGATAGCCATGGAAATGGTCTTGCCTTCGGCGCCCGGGTAGTCCTTGAGATTCTCTTCGGTGAACCGGTGGAACAGGCGTTGCACTTCCCTCGCCAGGGCGATGAGCGCGTCCCAGGAACCGTACACCGCGAAATCGTCGCCGCCGGAATAGATCATGCTGACCTTGCGCCAGAATTCGGGCAGGGAGCAGAGCACTTCCAATTCGCCGGCGAAAAACTGCTTATAGAGCACCGATAGCGGCACGTGTTCTTCGATGGAAGGCACGCGGCGCAGGCGCAGTCCGAAATTGTCGACGTCGCCGCGCAACACGCCCCAGATGGAACGGCCTTGGGCGCGGCGTCCCAGGGTCTGCACGGCCGCGGCCGACTTGCCGTCGTCGGACGGGGCGGCGTGACGCGCCAGCATGATGCCATCGGGCGACAGATTGGAAGTCAGGCTCCAGGTGTGCTTGCCCTCGCCGGCGGTCGCCTTCCCGGGATTTTCGGGTGACCAGGAGATGTGCGACGCTTCGCGAACCTTGGCGCCCAGCTCCTTGGCGAAATACGCGTCGGCCTCGTTGCGCACCGGCCGGATGAATGGCTGGAACGCGGCCGGCTGATGGGCCAGCGGGGTATGGCGTTTGCGCTGTAACTCCTCGTTCAGGCGTTTGCGGATGACGGCCCAATCGCCGAGGTTGTCGGTGACGCCCCAAATCAGGTTGACCACGCCGGAACTGAGTTCGGCAATCTGCGCATTGGCCGCCGTGAGAAACGCTTCGGCGGCTTCGCGGGCTTCGCCAGGGAGCACCACCAGAAACTGGCCGCCGCCGCTCGATCCGAGCAGGATGCGCGCCAAGCCCAACTCCGCCAGCAGGGCGCGGGGCAACACTTCGCACAATAGGGTGATCCACTGCGAGCGTCCGGTGAGCAGGTCTTCGCCGGCGGAACGCGCGGAACGTCCTTCGGCGGGAGCAGCCAAAAGGAACTCTTCTGTGCCCAGGATTTTCCCTTGCAGCAGGATCTGTTCAGGCATGGGATGCCGATAAGCCTTGAGAACCCCTAACTTTAGCACAGATTTCCGAGAACATTACGGGGGCCGGGCCACTGCCATCGGTATGGGTAAAGTTTTCTCGATCGCGGCCGTCGCGTTGTTGGCGGCCGGCGTTTGGGCCGGAGATCAGCGGCCCATCCAGAGCGGCCAGACCGCTCCGGCCGCCAGCCAGGTTCGCGCCACGGCGGCAGCTTCGAGACCGCGGCTGCCCGATGCGCAACTGGAGGCGTTGATTCGCGCCAAATTCGCCAAGTCCAAGATTTCCGCGGACAAGTTTACGGTCCGTGTGCAGGGCGGAGTGGCCACCATCGATGGGAAGACCAACGTAATCCAGCACAAGGGCACGGCCACGCGCATGGCCAAAACCGCCGGGGCCGTGGCGGTGAATAACCACGTGCAGATCAGCGATGCGGCCAAGCAGAAGGCCGCGGGCAACCTGGAAGAAGGTCGGCGGCGGGTCCAGATCGTACGCGGAGACCCGCGCAGCCAGCCGCGCCAGCAGGCGGCGCCGCCCACGGTCCAGACTCCGGCGCAGAAAACAAACCAGTGACGGCAGCGTGATAAACTGAAAATCACCGCTGATTCCGTCATGAAACCGTTTCTTGTTCTTATGGTCTGTTTCTGCGCCAGCGCCGTCTGGGCGCAGCAGGCCGCTCCCAGTCTCGCCACGGCCCCATGGGCACAACTTGCCGACGACGAAGTGATCGCCACGATTGACGGGGCGCCCATGACCATGGGTCAATTCAAAGCGTTTGCCAGGTTCCTGGATCCGCAGGCCCAAGGGATGCTGATGACGAATCCCGCCGAACTCGTCCGCGAGATGGCCCTGATGCGCAAGCTATCGGCATTGGCCGTGGAACAGAAACTGGACGAGCAAAGCCCGGTGCGCGAGCAGCTCGAGTACAACCGGCTGGTAATGTTGTCGCAGGCGGCCGGCCAATACCTGCTGACCAGCCCGACGGTGGACTCGACCGAGATCCTGAACTATTACAACGCTCACAAGAATAACTTTAAACAGGTCAAAGTCAAGGCGATTTACATTCCGTTCAGCCTGACTCCCGCGTCTCAGTCCGGCGGCAAAGGCGGCAAGAAGGTTCTCTCGGAGGAGGAAGCCAAGGCCAAGGCGGTCAGACTGCTCGCCGAAATTCGCGGCGGCGCCGACTTTGTGAAACTGGTGCGCGAAAACTCCGAAGACGAGACTTCCAAAGCCCGCGACGGCGACTTCGCCACGGTCACTCCCAGCGACAACATCCCGGACGCGATGCGCGCCGCGGTGTTTCAGCTCAACCAAGGAGAGACCAGCGAGCCGGTCCGCCAAGCCAACGGATTCTATCTGTTGCGCGCGGAGCAGGTGTCGTACCAGGCGCTCTCCCAAGTTCGCGACCAGATCTTCACCAGGATCAAGTCGGATAAGGGCAGGGCGTTGCTGGACAAGATGCACCGGGAGCTGAATATCGAGTTTCCGAATCCGGCATTTCCAGGCAAGCCGCCGGCGCCCGCCGCGGCCAAATAACCAAGTTCGGTACCGGCGTTCAGATGCGGCCAAAATCGTTTAGCCGGCTGTTTCGCGCCGTTTGACGCGCGCCCTACTTCACGAAGACCTGCAGGCTCGCCACGGCCTTGGTTTCGGTCACGCCGATCACCAGAACTCCATCCTTCGCCCCCGCGGAGGCTTGAAGCGATAGCACGGCTTTCTCCCCGGGCTGGATGAGGGGATGATCGAACGTCGCTTCGATGCCCGTCAACTTTCCCAGCAGAAACAAGGTCATGGGCGCGGAGCTGGCATTCGTGATCGTGACCTTTTCCGTGGTGGATGGCTTCAGGGTCACCTGCGCCCGATCCATGTTGAACTGCGGCTTACTGCTTTCGCCGACCCCCATCATGGGTATCGACTCCGGGCGTCCCATGCCTCCTGGAAGATTGACGGCGCTTGGCAATGAAGGAAGAAGGCCCGTGTTGCCCGGCATGAGGGGAGGAATCGCCGCCGCCTGGGTACCGGGCGAGGCGGGTCCGCCTCCAGCCATGGCGCGGATGTGGTCCACTACGTTTATCTTGGGTAGGGACCAATACCACGCGCCATCCAGCAACCGCCAGACACCGGTTATGTCCGTATCGATGGGCGTGAGGATTAGGCCGATGAGCGGAAGTTTGACCGTGACCACCACGTCGGCCCGCGTGAAGTCCTCGGAGTACTTAATGCTCTTCACCTCGTATTTCAGGTAGCGCGGTTTGTCGCCCTCGTAGTAGATCTCCCGGCTGTCGGGTGCGACCAACTCCTCGGCCTTGCGGTACTGGTGGTTCACCAGCAAATCGTAAAACGCCTTGACGCGGGCACGCAGGGCGCGATCCACGTCCGCGGAAGGTTGGGGCGGAGCGGGCGGCGGAGCGGCGGTTTGCGCCCACGACAAGGTGGCAAGAAGCGGCACGAACAGGGTTCTGACCATGTCCTAATTGTAAATCGGCCGCAGGCCGCTCCAGGCGCCGGACGACCGGGCGAAACGATTCGGATTCAGAGTTGACCTGCCGCCACCGGGGGGTTCAAACTGGTAAAGCTTTGCGTTTCGGGTGGGCGCCGGCGTCGACTCCGCGCGACGTCGAAACGGGTGCGGCGCGGCCTCCCGCATGATTTCCGGGTGCGGTGCGTTCCAGGGACGCCGCAACATTGCGGCGGAGAGGGTGTTTCGGAACCAAATGATGCGCGCAGGGTGGGTGTGGGTGCTGGCGGTGTTGGGTGCGGCGGCGCCGGCGCGGACGGCGCCCCACACCGGTGGATCCTCGGGCGCGGGCTACGTGGGCGGCGATGTCTGCAAGACCTGTCATGCGGACATCTGGATGAACTTCTTCAAGAACCCGCACTACAAGAGCGTCGCATCGGGCAGGGAACCGCCCGAGCGCACCGGCTGCGAAGCGTGTCACGGGCCGGCCAAAGCGCACGTGGAGGCGCGAGGCGGAAAGACCACCATCGGACGCGCGTTCTCGCGGATGGAACCCAAGGCGGTGATGGAAGCCTGCCTGACGTGCCATGCCGCCAGCTTCGACAAATCGAACATCCGGCGCTCGGAACACACCCTGCGCGACGTCACTTGCATCAACTGCCACTCCATCCACCATTCGCCGGCGCCGAAATTCCTGCTGGCCAGGAAACAGAACGAGCTGTGCTACACCTGCCACGCGGCGGTGCGTTCGCAATTCGAGATGCCCTCCCGGCACCGCGTGAACGAGGGTTTCCTGCAATGTTCGGACTGCCACAATCCGCACGGGTCGATGGCGGCCACCTGGAGCATGGGCGTCGGTTCCCACATGGTGGAAACGGCGCTGGGAACCGAGTCGCCCTGCCTCAAGTGTCACGTGGATAAGCGCGGCCCCTTCGTCTTCGAACATGCTTCGGTGCGCGTGGAAGGCTGCCAAATCTGTCACATGCCGCACGGATCCACCAACGCCAAGCTGTTGCGGCGGCCGGTGGTGTTTACGCTGTGCCTGGAGTGCCACAACGAAGGGGCGACGGGCACGCGGAACCAGGGCGTGGATCTGCAGTCGTCGCGCCATAACCTGCTCGATCCCGAATTTCAGAAGTGTACGGTCTGTCACGTACGCATCCACGGATCGAATGCCGACCCGTATTTCCTGAGGTGACCGCCATGCCGACACGATGCTGGTTGATTCTCGGAGTCTGCGGCGCGCTTCAGGCGCAGCAGGTAATGGTTCCCACTACCGAGCCGGTGGGTTCGCCGCGCGGCGAAACACGCGGCGATTACAACATCACCCAGTCGTTCGAAACCGGCTACCGCTGGAGCCGGGTGTTCGGCAGCGCGGACGAGTATCGCAGCGACGCCAATTACGGCAACGGAATCCGCTTGCTGGGGACCAGCCTGTCGGTGAATTCGAAAGACGGGCACGGCCACTGGTTCGACGAGATCACGCTCAACACCCTGGGGCTGGGCAACGACCCGGACGAAAGCGTGACGCTGCGCGTGCAGAAGAACGGGCTGTACCGCTACGACATGCTTTGGCGCCTGAGCGACTACGCCAATGCCGGGCTGACGGTGGCGGGCGGCGCTCACCTGGAAGACACCCAGCGCCGCATGCAGGATCACGACTTGACGCTGCTGCCGCAATCCAAGGTGCAGTTTCACCTGGGTTACAGCCGCAACACGGAGAGCGGCCCGGCGCTGTCCACCGCTCAGGAATTCGACGCCAACGGCCAGGGATATGCGATATTCACGGACGTGCGGCGCCAGTGGAACGAGTACCGCGTGGGCGCCGACGCCAGTTTCGCGGGCTTCAAGCTGACGGTGCTGCGCCGATGGGATTTCTACAAGGACGATACGCCGGCGACATCCGACGGAGTGGTGGCGGCTGGCCCTACCATCGGCAATACCGATTTGACCGTGGTACAGCAGTTCAACCGCTCGCAGCCGATACACGGCTCCAATCCGGGATGGCTGGGCAATCTCTTCACGCGGAAGAAACGCTGGGCGATGAACGCGCGGCTGGCGTACAACGGCGGCCGCAACGACTTCGCGCTGGTGGAATCGGCCGCCGGGATCGGCCAATTCGGCGGCGCCGCGAGCCGGCAAATCGTAGTGGGAGGCGACGCCAAGCGCCCGGACCTGGCCGGCAACTGGAACTTCAGCTTGTTTCCCACCGAGCGACTGACCATCGCCAACCATACGTCGCTCGGCAGCGACCGCATCGATGGAGCGTCGAGCTATTCGGAGGTCAGAACGGGGACCAATCTCGGGCTGACCGTCTACTTCCGGTATCTGGGCATTCGCACCCTCACCAATTCCACCGTGGTGAACTACCGGGCGGCGAAGTGGGCCGGTTTCTACGGCGGCTGGAACTATTCCGACCGGCGGGTCTCAACCACGGAAGGCGAGACGCTGCCTGCGTTCGCCAACTCCACCGTGAACAACTCTTACGAAGTGACCAACCAGATCCAGTCCGGCATCGTGGGGGTGCGCCTGCGGCCGCTCAAGCCGCTAACCGTCAACCTGGACGGCGAAGAGGGCCGCGCAACGCAGCCGCTGACACCCATCGCCGATAACCGCTTCCACACGTTAGGGGGCCGGCTGGATTACCGGTTGAAGAAGCTGCAGCTTTCGACATCGTACCGGGAGACCTACAACAACAATCAGCCGATCGATTTCCAGTACTCGTATTCGCACTCGCGCAACTATAGCGCCAGCGGATCGTGGGCGCCGGTGAGTTGGTTCGCCGTGGACGCCAGCTACACGCGAATGCACTTGGACACCTGGTCGTTCCTGGCATTCTTCGCGGGATTGGGCCGGCCCACGCTGCAGACGTCGTACCGGTCGGAGTATTTGAGCGATATTCATGCGGGCAACCTGGGCGTGCGGTTGGGCATGGGGCGGCGGGCCGACCTGTATGTCGGGTACAGCATCACCAAGGACGTGGGAGACGGACGCGCGGCAGCCACGCCGGCGGGCGTCACCGACCCGGTGACGGCGCTGCTCGACTCGGTGCAAACCTTCCCGCTGACCTACCAATCCCAGCTGGCGCGATTGTCCGTGAAGATCTCGCCCAAGGTCCGGTGGAATGCGGGATGGCAATTCTACGGCTACTCCGAACAGTTCGGAGTGCTGACGTACTACCAGAATTTCCACGCGCACACCGGCTATACCAGCGTGCTCTGGGCGTTCTGAACTTAATTTCGGTGAAATAGGTCAGCTACCATGGACCCATGCGCGTTCTTCTTTTCGGCGCGACGGGGATGGTGGGGCAGGGCGTCCTGCGGGAATGCCTGCTCGATCCTGACGTGACGGGCGTTCTTGCAGTCGGGCGGAGCGCCACCGGACAGCAACACCCGAAGCTCCGCGAACTGGTGCTGCGGGATCTGCCCGACCTGTCGCCCATCGAGGACCAACTCTCGGGCTTCGACGCCTGTTTCTTCTGCCTGGGCGTATCGTCGATGGGCATGACTGAGGAACGCTATCGCCAGGTCACCTACGACCTCACTCTTGTGGCGGCGCGCACACTGGCAAAGCTCAACCCCGAGATGACTTTTATCTATGTATCGGGGATGGGCACGGATAATTCCGAGCGGGGACGCACCATGTGGGCGCGGGTGAAAGGCAAGACCGAAAACGATCTGCTGCGGTTGCCGTTTCACGCGGCCTGCATGTTCCGTCCGGCGATGATCGTGCCGCTGCACGGGATTCGGTCGAAGACCAGGCTGTACCGCTTGCTGTACACGGCCACGGCGCTGCTGCTTCCCTCGCTGTACCGGTGGTTCCCGAAGTACGTGACGACCAACGAGCAGGTGGGGCGGGCGATGCTCCAGGTTGCCAGAGACGGTGCGCCCAAGGCAGTGCTCGAGAACGCGGATATCAATGCCCTATAAACTTGCCCCCAAACGCTTACTCGTGCCGCAAAGCCACCGCCGGTTCCACCCGCAAAGCCCGCACTGCCGGCGCTATCGTGGCGAGTGCTGCAACCACCGCCAGCCCGCAGCCGACTGCCACGAAGTTCCGCGGGTCGGTGGAACGTACGCCGGGAACCAGGAACATGGAAAGCGGGCGCATCGCCACCACCGCCAGGGCCAGCCCTACGCCGGCGCCCACCGCTACCAGGCGGGCGCTCTCGCCGGCCACCATCCGCAGGACGCGGCCGGGGGTGGCGCCCAGCGCCAGTCGGACTCCTATTTCCGGGATGCGGCGGCTTACCGTTTGCAGCAGCACGCCGTAAAGTCCGATGGAAGCTATTGCCAGCCCCAGCAGCGCCGTCGCCCCAAACACGCCCGCGCCCACGCGGCTGGGCAATAGCGCCCAGTCGGCCGCTTCCCGCATAGCGTGGACTTCCACCGCATTGGCGGGGTCCGGCGCGGAAAGCGCCGTATCGATTTCGCGCAGGAAAGAGCCGGGGTTGCCGTGTACGCGGAGGAACACGGCGGCGGCCCTGCCGACCACCTCGTCGGACGGGGAAGCGCCGCCAGGCTGGGCGAATGGCTGGTACATGGCGAGCACGCCCTCCTCGCCCAAGGTGATGTACTTGCTGTTACGGGCCACGCCCACTACTCTTGCGTCGCGGCCGGCCGGAAGGCGGATGGTATGGCCCAGCGGATCGATGCTCCCAAACAGCAGCTTGGCTAAATTCTCGTTCAGGATGACCACGGCCGGGGTTCCGGCGCGGTCGGTCTCGAGGAACGGCCGGCCGCGGAGGATTGGGATGTCCAGGGTACGGAAGTAGTCGGGACCAATGCTGTTCCAGATGTACTGGACGTGGATTCCGCGGTTGCCGGTGTCCGGGCGGATTTCGCCCGAGGCCGGGCTCAGCGCCATGAACGGATTCAACGGCACGGTGGTCGCGAGCGAGACGGATTCGACGCCGGGCATCGCCCGCAGCCGGCCGGTCGTGCCGCTCAGGAGAGCCAGAAAGCGCTCGCGGGTATAGGCCCCGGGCCGCGTTTTCAGCATGGCCAGAATGGTGTGCTGGGCGTCGAAACCGGGGCGCGCCGATGAGGCGTCGAGCAGACTGCGCAGGAAGACCCAGCCGCCGCTGAGCAGGAGCACCGAGACCGCGATCTGGCCCGCCACCAGCGCTCCCCTCAGACCCCACCGCCGTTCTCCCGCAAGATGTTCGCTTTGTTTGAGCGTGCCGCTCAGCGCGCCCCGCGTCCCCTTCAATGCCGGCGCCAGCCCGGCAGCCAGCGTGACCGCCAACACGATCGCCGTGGAATAGGCCAGCAGCCGCCAGTCCGGCTGAATCAGGAATTCGACCGGTAGCGGCGTGGGGATGCGGAATCCGCTCAGGAGCCGCGTCAGAATGAGGTTGAGCGCCAGGCCGGCGCCGGTACCGCACACGGCGAGCAGCAGGCTCTCCGCCAATAATTGCCGCACAATGCGGCCTCGTCCCCCTCCGATCGACATGCGGATGGCGATCTCGTGAGAGCGGCTGAATGCGCGCGCCAGGAGCAGACTCGAAACGTTGGCGCAGGCAATCAGCAGGACCAGCCCGGTGACGGCGACCAGCATCGCGAAGAAAGCGATGACCGGCGCGACGGCTTGACCGTCCCGCTCCAGACGCTCCCAGCCGCGGACGGAGGAGAGGCGAAGTCCGCGCGCCCACGCGTGCCGCGGATTGGGAAATACGCGATCCATCTCCCGGCACACGGAGGCCAGGCGCGCATATGCCGCCTGCCGGCTCATCCCCTGCGGCAGGCGGGCGTACACCATGAAATCCATGCGATCTTGGTATTCCGCAAGCGTCTTGCTGAGGTACAGATCCGGCGAGAAACTCCATCCGGCCAGCATCCGATGATCGCGCGGCAGCACCCCGACAATCGTGTAGGCCTCGCCATCCAGCGTCATCGTACGGCCCAGCGCATCCCGATCTCCGCCCAGCCGGCGCCAGAAGCCGTCGGTCAGGACCACCGCGTGCGACTCGCCCCGTTGGATCGGCCGGCCGGAGGCGACCGGAATGCCCGTGACCTCGAAGAAATCGTCGGTGACGTGCATCGAGGCGATCTTGTGCGTTCCGTTCGCATCCCGCCAATTCGCGGGCACGCCGATGTTGATGCCGGCCACACCCGGCAACGCGCCCGAATCGCGAAGGAACCGGAATTGCGGAGCCGTCCAGCTATTGCCAGTTACCGAGATCTGCACCAGCGATTGCGGATCGCGGCAGGACGGTTCGCCCAGGAGGAACTCCATCGCAACGCTGAACGCGGTGGTGTTCGCGCCGACCGCCAGGGCCAGGCAGGCGATCGCCGTGGCGGCAAACCCGGGGTTGCGGCGAAAGGCGCGCGCGGAGTAGCGAAGATCCGCGGCCAGGTCTTCCAGCCATTGCATCTGCCATGCGCAGCGGGATTCCTCGCGGGCGCGAAGCGATGGACCGAACTCGCGGCGCGCCTGCGCCATCGCGTCGGCGTGGCTGAGACCTTCGGCTCCCAACTCGTGCGCGCGGGTCTCGATGTGAAACGCGACCTCCTCCGCCATTTCCCGTTCGAACCGCCGCCGGCGTCCGAGGTACACGAGGCGGCGCGCCGCTTCTTTCCAAATACCCATCTCTCCCTCCGTCGCCTACGCCGTGCGCATCACCAGCCGGATGGCTTTGGCCAGGCGCTCAAACTCCCCGGCTTCCAGTTCCAACTGTCTGCGGCCCTCGGGAGTCAGTTTGTAAAAGCGCGCCCTGCGGTTGTTTTCGCTAGTGCCCCAGGACGACGCCAGCCACCCTTTCACCAACATGCGGTTGAGGGACGGGTAGAGCGAGCCCTCCTCGATCTTGAGGCACTCGCCGGACGCCTCCTTGATCCTTTTGGCGATCGCGTACCCATGCAGCGGTCCCCGCGCCAGCGTTCGCAGAACCAGCAGGTACAATGTGCCCGGCAAAAGCTCCGGGCCGGATTCGTTGGCCATGTGTTCCCCTGTCCGTACTAGGTATAGCCCGGAATAGGGAAGAAGTCAAGACCCCGGCGACATCCGCGTCCGCCTTGCCCACACCAGCACCAGCGCCGCGCCGATGAGGATGATCGAAGACGTCAGGCCCACCCAGATGCCGCTCACGCCCCATCCCAGCGAGAAGCAGAGGACGTAGGTAATCGGCAGGCCGATGATCCAGTAGCCGACAAGATGGGCCAGCATGGGTGAGCGCGTGTCGCCCAAGCCACGAAGTGCGCCGGTGGCCACCGTCTGCAAGCCGTCGAACAGTTCGAGCAGGGCGGCGATGCGCAGAAGCACCGCGCCCAAGGCGACCACCGCGGAATCGCGGATGAAAATGTGAGTGATCCAACGCGGCGCGGTCCACAGCGCCACGCCGGCAGCGCTCATGAAGACGGCGCTGAACAGCAGCGCGGTCCATCCGGCGGTTGCGGCGCCCTCGCGATCTTTGCGGCCGATGGCGTGGCCCACGCGGACGGCGGCGGCTGAGCTGATGCCCAGCGGCACCATGTAGGTAGTGGCGATCACCTGCACGGCGATGCTGTGCGCGGCCAGCGAGGCTTCATCGAGCCGCGCGGCGAGAGCCGTGATGATGCCGAAGAGCGCGCCTTCGAAGAGAATCTGCCCGGCGGCGGGAAGTCCCAGCGCGATGAGCCGCCGCAGGCGCGCGAAGGCCGGCCGCCAGGAGATGTGGAACAACCGGTTGCCGGTGCGCCGCTCGTGCCACACGATGGCGCCCAGCAGGAACGCGGCCATGTACGTGCGCGCGATGGAGGTGGCCAGTCCCGAGCCCTCCAGACCCAGGGCGGGCGCGCCCCAGTGACCGAACATCAGCGCCCAGTTGCCGGCCAGATTCACGAGGTTGGCGCTGATCAGGACAAACATCACCGGCTTGACGAAATCGACGGCCTGCAGGTAGCGGCGAAACGCGGCGTACAGCATCAACCCGGGCATCCCCCACACCAGCGCCTTCATATACGGGGCCAACAGCGTCATGACGCGCGGGTTGGTGCCCGCGGCGCGAAGCACGGGGACGAGTCCGAGAGTCACCACCGCCACCAGCGGCGAGAGGGCCAAGCCGAGCCACACGCCGTTGACCAAGGTGCGGCGCGAGTCCAAGTGGTCTTGGGCGCCGTGCGATTGGGCCACCAGGGTGTCCATGCCCAGCAGCATGCCGGTGCCGCAGATGGCCACGGGATAGACCACCATGTTGCCCAGGCTGCCGGCGCCCAACGCGGCGGCGCCCAGCCGGCCCGCCATGATGGTGTCGACGATGCCCATCGTCATCCAGCCCAACTCGGCCAGGGCCAGCGGCGCGGCCAGGCGCATCATGGGAGCGAGTTCGGCGCGGATGTCTCGGAGAACCATGGCCATTCGGTTACGCCTTGGGGTGGGCCTTGTCGTAGACAGCCATGAGGTCGGTGAGCGAGACCTGGGTGTACTTCTGGGTGGTGGAAAGGCGCGCGTGGCCGAGCAGTTCCTGAATGGATCGCAGGTCGGCTCCGTCCGCCAGCAGGTGCGTGGCGTAAGCGTGGCGGAAGCTGTGCGGATGCACGGAGGGGTCGCCGCTCAACAAGGTGGCGTAGAGCTTGACAATGCCATGGATGCCGCGCGCGGTGAGGCGGCCGCTGCGGTGGTTGAGGAACACGGCCTTCTCGTCGCGGACCACGGGCCGCGCGGCCAGGTATCGCTCCAGCGCATCGGCGGCCTTGCCGGGCAGGGGCACCTGGCGCTCCTTGCGGCCCTTGCCGCGCACGCGAATCCAGCGTTCGGCGCGGTCCAGATCGTCGAGATTCAAACCGGACAACTCGCTGACGCGGACGCCGCAGCCATAGAGCAATTCGAAGATGGCGCGATCGCGGGCGGGAAAGGGGCGTTCCAGACGGTTGGACTGCACGCCGTCGATCAGGGTGTTGACCTGCTCGGCGGTCATCACGTCGGGCAGAGTCTTGGGAGCTTTGGGCGTGCGCACCAGGCGCGCGACGTTGACCGCGACCAAGCCTTCGCGCAAGAGGAAGCGGAAGAGTCCGCGGACGGCCGCGAGTTTGCGCCGGATGGTGACGGCCATGAGCCGGTCGCGATAAAGCGAGGCCAGCCACTCGCGCAGCATCAGAAGATCGATGGCCTGGGGCGCCGGCGGTTGCAGATCGGGCGGCGAGAAGTATTGCAGAAACTGGCGCAGGTCGGCTTCATAGGCGTCCAGCGTATGGGGCGACGCACCTTGGCGGGCCAGTTCCAGGAGATACCGCTCGATGTGTGCCGCCAGTTCAGACATGCGCGCTCCTTGGAAGTGCCATGCCTGGGCCCATAGCCGCGAAATTCAGTGCGATTGCGAAACCGATCGCAAAGAAGCTGTGAAAGAGACAGCCCCGCACGCGGGCCCGGCCGGCGAACCGCATGCCCCACAAACACAGGCGCCAGAGAAGGCGTGACTGTACATCGGGAATCATGTGCTTAGGTAGGCGTCCATGGCCTCGATGGCGCGGCGGCAGACCTCGGCGTGGCGGGCGGCTTTATCGCGGCGCAGGCGCTGGCGGGTGGGTTCGTCGAGTTGCGGCAGAAGGTCGAAGGTGATGTTGGCCGGCTGGTAGTGGGCGGGGTCGGCGCCGGAGATGTAGTGGCACAGGGAGCCCACGGCGGTCTCGCGCGGCAGCGGCTGGGCCGCGTGGCCGGCAGCCAGGCGGGCCGCGTGCATGCCGGCCATCAAGCCGGTGGCGATGGCTTCGACGTAGCCTTCGACGCCGGAGATCTGGCCGGCGAAGAACACGCCCGGGCGAGTGCGCAGTTCGAGCGCCGGCGTGAGCAACAGCGGCGCGTTGATATAGGTATTACGGTGGATCTGGCCGAAGCGCAGGAATTCGGCGTTGGCGAGACCGGGAATCATGCGCAGGATGCGCGCCTGCTCGCCGAATTTCAGGTGGTTCTGGAAGCCCACCAGGTTGAAACTGCGGGCGCGCAAGTTCTCCTGGCGGAGCTGCACCACGGCGTAGGGCCGGCGGCCGGTGCGCGGATCGGTGAGTCCCATGGGCTTCATGGGGCCGAAGCGTAGGGTGTCGCGGCCGCGGCGCGCCAGCTCTTCGATGGGCAGACAGGCTTCGAAGTACGGCGTCGTGTCTTCCTCGATGTGCGCCGGAACGGCCTGGCCCTCCAGCAGCGCGTCGACGAAGCGGTCATACTGCTCGCGGTCGAACGGGCAGTTCAGGTAATCGTCGGTGCCGCAGGTGGACTTGCCATAGCGCGAAGCCCAGAAAGCGATGGACGTGTCCACGGTTTCGGCGTCGACGATGGGGCTGATGGCGTCGTAGAAGTACAGGCGCCGCTTTCCGGTGAGGCGCGCGATCTCTTCAGCCAGGGCGGGGGAAGTGAGCGGACCGCTGGCGACGATGACGATGGCCTCGGCTGGGATCGCGGCGACTTCCTCGCGGCGCAATTCGATGCGAGGCTCGGAAGCGATGGCGTCCGTGACCTCGCCGGCGAAAACGTTGCGGTCCACGGTGAGCGCATGGCCGCCGGGGACGCGGGCCTTGGCGGCGGCGCGAAGCAGCAGGGAACCGAGGCGGCGCAGTTCCTCTTTAAGGAGCCAGGGCGCGGTGGACGGCTGCTCGCTCTTGAGCGAGTTGCTGCAGACCAGTTCGGCCAGCCGGTCGGTCCGGTGAGCCGGCGTGCGCTGGACGGGGCGCATCTCGTAGAGCACGGAGGGGACGCCGCGCCGCGCCGCCTGCCACGCGGCTTCGGTTCCCGCCAGGCCGCCTCCGATGATGTGGATGGGTTGCAAATCGCCGACCCGGATTCTAGACGCGCAGGACGCCGCCCAAATCGGCGGCGGGGACGCGCAGACCCACGTAAAACGCGCCGAACAGGGCGTAGACGGCGCTCACTTTGTCGAAGCGCATTTCGTAGATGAGCTTCTTGAATACCAGCGGATCTTCGGCGAAGAGATCGACGCCCCATTCCCAGTCGTCGAAACCGATGGAGCCGGTGATGATCTGGCGCACTTCGCCCGCGTAGCGCCGTCCCACCAGGCCGTGTTCCTGCATCATACGCTGGCGTTCGTACATGGGTTCGGTGTACCAGTTTTTCGATTCGCCGCGCCGGCGGTCCATGGGATAGAAGCAGATATATTTGGCGCCGGGGACCTCGGGCCAGAGGCGCGGCGCCATGGCCTGGCGCTGGCGGGCGAGAACCTCGTCGATTTCCTTCTTCCACTCGTCGGAATTGGGCTCGACGTTTTTGGCGCGCAGGCCGGCATAGATCTTGGAGGTGGACTCGTACAGGCCCAGTTCGACCACGGAGAGGTAGGACGCAGTGGGCTCCAGGTAGTCGCCGAGACGCAGGCGGGCGAGCGCGAGCTGCGCCTGGTTGAGCTCTTCGAAACTGCGCCGGAAGTGCAGGAAGAGCAGGTCGGCTTTGTGGCCGAGCATGGAGAACACGGCGCTCTGGCGGCCGTCGGAGGGCCGCTCCATGGCGGCCAACACAGGGGTGGCTTCTTCCAGGATGGCGGAGCGGCCGGATTCCGGGAGGGCTCGCCATGCGCTCCGGCGGAAACGCATCATCTGGTGCAGAACGTTGGCGCCTTCGACCGTCAGCGGTACGGCGGGCAGCGGGGTCTCGGGAATCGCTTCAGGCGTCATTCCTTCTCATTATAGGGAGGTGGGCGCGCCGGGCGGGTTGGATATCATCCCGGCACGGAACCGCGAGCATAGAGGCGCGGCCCGAGCATGTACGCAAATTGGGGATTTGTGGCGAGTTTCCCGCGCCGCTCGGGCCGCTCGTTGGCACTCGCGGTTCCGGGTCGAGACCGGCCTGCGACTCATGGGCGCGGTTGGTGCAGGCAGCGGCGGGGCGGGGCGCCGGGTTCAGGATTGGCGGCGGACCCAACGGGCCAGGAAAGACTCGGACGCGAGTTGGTCCAGTTCGCGGTCGCGGGCGGTTTGCCATTCCGACAGGCGGCGGTCCTTCAAGCGTTCCAGCAGGCGGCATCGGCGGCGCGCCTCCAGCATGATACTCTGCTGCGCTTCAAGTTGCTTTTGCGCTTCGGCGCGCCGCGCGGCCAGCTCGCGGCCGCGCGTCTGCACGTACCGTCGGAAGCCGGCCAGGTCGGACAGGTCGCGGCCCGAGACCGACGCGGAGGAGCGCAGTTGCAGCTCGGCCTGGAGACCGGCGGATTGCAGTTCGGCGCGGGCCTGGTCCAGACCGGCTATCTGCGCGATCTGCCGCTTGAACCGGATGTCCTCAAGCTCCAGTTGCTTCTCCCGCCACTCCAGGACTCTTTGCAGGCGGAAATGAAACCGGGTCATGCTTTGGCCTGCGGCGGTTTGGCCTGAGGCGCGACGGCCGTGGCCGGGGGCTTGGCTTCCAGGCTGCGCGCCAAGGCGTCCATGCGCGACAGGGTCTCCACGATGGGGGCTTTCGCGGTGTGGTCCTGACGCAGGAATTCGATCAAATCCGGACGCAAGCGGATGCTGGCGTCGAGTTCGGGGTTCGAGCCGGCGACATAGGCGCCCAGTTGAATCAGATCTTCCGCGTCGCGATAGGCGGCCAAGGTCTGACGCAGTTTGCCGGCGGCCTCCTTCTGACGGGGCGTGGCGATGGCGGAGGTCAGACGGCTGACCGAATGCAGGATATCGATGGCCGGATAGTGGCCTTGAGCGGCGAGCTGGCGCGAAAGAACGATGTGGCCGTCCAGGATGGCGCGGACGGCGTCGCAGATGGGCTCGTTGAAATCGTCGCCTTCCACCAGGACGGTGAAAAATCCGGTGATCGACCCTTTTCGAAAATTGCCGGCGCGTTCCAGTATCTTGGGCAACAGGTTGAATACCGACGGCGTGTACCCCTTCTGGCTGGGGGGCTCGCCGGCGGCCAGGCCGATTTCACGCTGCGCCATCGCCAGGCGGGTCACCGAGTCCATGACGAGCAGCACGCTGGCCCCTTGGTCGCGGAAGTACTCGGCCACGGCCAGGGCGACAAAACAGGCGCGAACGCGCAAGGGCGCTGGGCGTTCGGAAGTGGCGCACACCACCACCGACCGTTTGCGGCCTTCCGGACCAAGCTCGTTTTCGAGGAAGCCGCGGACCTCGCGATTGCGCTCGCCGATCATGCCGATGACCGTCACGTCGGCGGAGTTATGGCGCGACATGCAGCCGAGGAGCGTGCTCTTGCCCACGCCGCTTCCTCCGAAGATTCCGACGCGCTGGCCTTTGCCGCAGGGGAGAAGGCTGTCGATGGCGCGGATTCCGGTGACCAGGGGCTGCGTGATGTGCTCGCGGGCCAGCGGATTGGTGGCTTCGCCATGGAGGCTGTACGCGGTGGCGGCTTCCAGCCGCGGGCCGCCGTCCATGGGTTTGCCGAAGCCGTCGATGACCCGCCCAAGGAGGCCGGGACCGACTTCCACCCGCGAATCGTCGCTGCGGGCCAGCACGGTGTCGCCGAGTTGCAGGCCGTCGACTTCCTCGAGCGGCATGGAGAGCACGCGGTCGTTGCGGAAACCGATGACCTGGGCGCGGATGGGCCGGCCGCCGGAGGTCCGGATTTCACAGAAGTCGCCGATGGCGGCGTTGGGGCCGCGGGACTCGATTAACAGCCCGACCACGTCGGTCACTTCGCCGGTCCAACGCAAGGGCGAGACTCGTTCGAGATCTTCGAAATACGGGGATAGGGAGAGGCGTTCGGTCATGACTGGCGGTTGAGGCGGTCGGCGAGGCCGCGCTCGATCTCCTGGAGCTGGCAATCGACCGACGCGTCCAGGTTGCCGCGCGTGGTTTCGAACACCATGGCGCCGGGTTCGCGGGACGGATCGCCGACCACCTCTACGCTGGTTCCGGGCAGCGCCTGGCGCAGGCAGGCGCTTACCGGCGCGGTTTGCGAAGGGTGGACCTTAACCCGGTGGATTTCCTGCGATTGCAGCCTTTCGAGCGCGCCCAGAACCAGGCCGTGCATGGCGCCGGGATCCACCGACAATTCGCGCCGCAAAATGCGGCGGGCAATGGCCAGCGACAGACGGACCATGTCCGCCTCGGCTTCGCGGCGCAAGCGCGGCCGGAATTGGGTAATCTCGTCGATCGAGCGCGCCAGGCGGTCCATGACGGGCTGCAGTTCCGCCGCGGCGCGGCTGCGTCCCGCGGCTTCTCCTTCCCGCAAGGCGGCTGCCTTGACCTCCGCCACCCGCTGCTCGCACTGTTTCTGGAGCTGGGCGATGCGGGCCTCGCAATCGCGCTGCGCCGTCGCCAGGTCTGCGCCGGGGGACGCATCCGGCGACTGAATCTGGCGCCATGCGGGCAAAGACACGGGGCGCTGGTCGTCGGGGGGCAGCACTTTGGACGACATGCCGCTCCCTTTAAACGACATACTGCTCCCCGACGGTTCCCTTGAGGCTTACGACTCCCTCGGCTTCGAGCTGGCGGACGACGGCGATGATCTGTTGCTGCGCGGCGTCGACCTCCTTGATTTTTACCGGGCCCAGGGCTTCCATGTCCTCGCGCAACATCTCCGCGCCGCGCTGCGACATACAGCCCAGGATCTGGTTCTTGAGCTGTTCGCTGGTGCCCTTGAGCGCGACCGTGAGGATCTTGCGGTCCACCTTGCCCAGGACTTCCTTGAGGCCCAGAGGATCGATCAGGAGCAGGTCTTCGAACACGAACATGAGGTGCCGGATGGTTTCGCCGAGATTGGTGTCCTGCTGTTCGATGTGCTCCAGGATTTCGCGGCTCGATCCGGAATCGAGGCGATTCAGGATCTCCGCCACGGCGCGCACGCCGCCGTACGACTCGCGGCTGAATTCGCCCAGGGTCTTCAGCTTCTGTCCGATGACGCCGGCGATCTTGAAGATGATTTCCGGAGAGATCTGGTCGAGACTGGCCATGCGCAGCGCCACGTCGGCGCGCAGGTTCAAGGGCAGCGAGGTCAGCAGCGCCGCGGCCTGCGACCAGTTCAGGTGAGAGAGCACCAGCGCGATGGTCTGGGGATGTTCGTTGTGAATGAACTTGGCAAGTTGCTGGGGGTCGGCTTTCTGGATGGCGTCGAATGACGCAGCTTCGCTGCCCAGGGCCTTGGTGAGGCGGTCGAGGAGCCGCTTGGCGACGTCCGGATCGAAGGCGCGCATCAGCAGTTTGCGGGCGAAATCCAGACCGCCGCGGGCCACGTAATCGCCCGCCGCGGAGATGTGGTGAAACTCGTTGAGGACGGATTCGGCTTCGTCCGCCGAAATGGCCGTAATGGTGGCGACTTCCCGGCTGACCCTCTGAACGTCGTCTTCGGAGAGCTGCTGCAGGAGCTCCGCGCTGGCCTGCTCGCCCAGAACGATCAGCAGCATGGCGGCCTTGTGCAGGCCGGATACGACATCGTCCCGCTCTCTGGCGGTGTTCAGAATCATCGCATCTCCTCCTCCTCGCGGATCCAGGTCCGCAGCACCTGGGCGGAAACTTCGGGTTCCTTGGCGATCTTCTCGCGAAGGTGCTTGGCCAGGACTTCGGCCGTCTTGGTGATGACCGGCGCCAGTTTGAGCGAGGTGAGCACCTGGGCCTCCGCCCTCTTCTGCATGGCGTCGCGCTCGGCCAGTTTGGCCTCCAGCTCGCTCTCCATGCCCGGGCCTTCCACCGCCCCGGCAATCCCCGAACCTTCGCCCTGAGGCAGCCCGGTTTGAACCGAAGCGGAGCCGCGGCCCTTGCGGCGCAGCCGCAGGAACATGCCGCCTATCAGCGAGATCAGGATGACTCCGGCTGTCGTCCCGCCTACCACGTACAGGGTCTGGCGGTTCCAGGTGAAGGAGAACCCGAGCACTTGCGGCGCGGGCGGCGCGCCGGCGACCGGGGCGCCCGGCACGGGCGGAGGTTCGATCATGAGAGTGGTCTCGAAGGGCAGCGTCTCGATCACCAGTTGATCGCCTCGTTCCGCCGAGAAACCGGTTACCCCGGCCACCAGGTCGCGAATGATCTTGAGCTTTTCGGGCGACGGCGGTTGCAGTATCCGTTGAAAACCGTTCTTGTCGCGTTGCCAGGTCAGCTCCTGGTCCACCAGCACCGCCAGCGACATTTTCCGCACCGATCCGGCTGGAAGGCGCGTCTTCCTCACCGTCCGGCTGGACTGGTAGGTGATGTTCTCCGTGACGCGGGAGACGCGGCTGGAGTTGCTGCCCGGACGCGACGCCGGCCTCGGCAGGGTGGAGGCCGTGCCGGGAACCCCGCTGAAACTCCCCGGCCCGCTGGTATCTTCGGTTCGCTGGGAACTCAACATGACCGAGCGGGCCGGGTCGAAGACCTCGGCGCTCTCCTCCGCGCCCGAGAAGTCGCAATCCACCGAGATGCCGGCGCGAAACTTTTCGGGACCCAACAACGCCTCCAGGGTGGAATTCACTTTGGCCAGGAGATCGGTTTCCACTTTGCGGCGGTAGTCGAGGACCGCTTCGGAAGGCTCCCCGGCATCGATGCCGGCGGTTGGGCGCGGACGCCCCAACAGATTGCCGTTCATGTCCAAAACCGAGACCGCGTCGGGCGAAAGGCCTTCCACGGCGCTGGCCACCAGATGATTGATGGCCTGGACGTTCTGCGGAGCCAAGCGCATACCCGGGCGGATCTTGACCAACACGCTGGCCTTGGCGGGCTGTTGGGCGTCCAGAAAGACGGAGTCCTTGGGAAACGTGAGGTGCACGCGTGCCTGTTCCACTTCGGCCAGGCAAATTACGGAACGCTCCAGTTCGCCTTCCAGCGCGCGGCGGTAATTCACGTGTTCGGTGAACTCGGTGGCCCCCAGGTTGGTCTTGTCGAACAGTTCAAATCCGATGCGCCCGCTCTTGGGCAGGCCGGCGGCCGCCATGGTGAGGCGCAAATCGGCGAGCCGCGAGGCCGGAACCAGCACCGCCCCGCCACTCTCGGGCAAGCGGTACTCCACCCCGCCTTCCTTTAGCTTCTGAACGATGCCGGAAGCGTCTTCGGGCGCCAGACCGGTGAAGAGCGGCTTGAAGCCGGCTTCCTTTTGCCAATGCACCAGCGAGTAGATCCCCGCGGTGATCAGAAGACTCACAAGGGCGATAGTGATCTTCTGCCGGACCGAGAGATTGGCCAGGATTTTCTTCATACCGTTCTGTGGAACCGAGCGACGGCTGGTATGTTAATCGGCGGACAAGACGGCAAACGTGAGGGTGTCAGATCTGCATTTTCATGATTTCCTGGTATGCGTTGACCACCTTGTTGCGGGTCTGCAGAAACAGATTGAAGGCCAAGTCCGCCTGGGTTGCCGCCAGGGCGGTAGTGTGCAAATCCTCGCCTTCGCCGGAAAGGAAACGCTCCACCGAAGCCGACGCATTCTGGCCTAGGTCTTCCACTTTCTGGATCGCGCTGGTGAACACATCCTGAAACGAGCCGCCGGCCGGGGAACTGGCGGGCGGGCGGATGGACTGCGGAAGAGCGGCGTTGGAAATGGGAACAATCGGTCCGGGCAAGAGTCACCTCAACGGAGCAGGTCGATAGAGCGCTGAATCATGTCTTTTACCGCCGAGATAGCGGCTACGTTGGCTTCATATCCGCGCGCCGCGCCCATCAGGTCCACCATGTCCTCGGCCGGATTGATGTGGGGAAAAGCTACATATCCATCTTGATCGGCATCCGGATGTCCAGGCATGTAGCGGCGCTCCGGGTCGCTGGTGTCGGTCACGATGTCGGAGACGGCGACGCCGGTGCCCTGAACCTGGGCATCGAAAACCGAGGCGAATGGAGAGGAAACATCGATGCTCTCAAAAACTGCGTCTTTCCGCTGGTAGGGCCCGCCACCGGGGGTGCGCGTGGTTTCGGCATTAGCCAGATTCTCGACCAGCAACTCGGCCCGCGCGCGCTGCGCCGCCATCCCCGAAGCGCCCACCGAAATCGCCGAAAACAAGCTCACGTGCCTTGCCCCTCCTTGATGGCCGTGCGGACCTGCTGGATCTGCGACTTCATCAGGCTTTCGGCAACGCTGAACCGCAGCGCGTTTTCGGACAGAAGGCGGGACTCGCGGTCCAGGCTGACGTTGTTACCGTCGTTCTTGACGGGCAAGTCGGACACCTCGATCACATGGGGCGATCCGCCCAGCGCATTTTGGAACTCGGATTGAAAATCGATATCCTGGGTGTGGTAGCCCGGAGTATCCACGTTAGCGATATTCGAGGCCACGAGCTTCTGCCGGGCGCTCAGCAGATCCAGGTATCTCTCCAGTTGTGCGCCAACCTGGTCCAGCATGGCGTTGCAGAGTAAAGCACCCCCGTGGCCATCGCACAATCGCTTTAGAATCAATGGATGCCAGGGAGCGAGCGGCACCGATTTGTCGCGGTGTGCCAGTTGTTTGGCGTCCGCGGATGCCCGGCTGCCATAAGTGGGCATATCCCTCCTGTGCCTTTTACATCGCATGAACCCCTATTTGCGGGTAACTGATTCTAAGGCCAATCTTGGTATTATACTTACCGATGGTAGTACCAGTAGGAATATGTCAAAAGTTGCATCGGGGCCTATCTAGCGCAGATTCTTGAGGTTTAGTCCCAGTAAACCAGAAGTACCCTGCCATCAGAGACGAGTTTTACCGGCATCGTGCCAACCGCTGCCACACGCGGAGCGGATTTCCGAGGCAAGAACCGAATCAGGGAGGGCATTGGAACCGTGGAGTCGCCGCAACCGTACGAAGCTGAACCGGATTCCTATCCAGGTGGTGCTGTGCCGGATCCGTCGTGGCCGGACCTAGTGGACCGAATTCGTTCCGGAGATCCTACCGGCATGGAGGATCTCTACCGTGTCTTCTCGAAAGGCATTCGCTTTCATTTGTACCGCCAATTCGGCCCCCAGGACCTGGATGACAAAGTCCATGACGCCTTCCTGGTGATTACCCAGGCCATACGGCGAGGTGACTTGCGGGAGCCGGCGCGGCTGATGGGATACGTGCGCACGGTGGTCCGCCGACAAGTGGCGGCTCACATTCAGAGTGTGATCGACCTGCGCCACAACTACACCGAATTGGACCTCGTAAGTCCGCTACGGGACCTCCGGCCCAATCCCGAACTCTCCGCGATCGAGCGCCAGAATCTGGAGCTGGCGATGCGGATCCTGAACAGTATCCCTAAGCGAGACCGCGAAGTGTTGATGCGGTTCTACTTAAGGGAACAGACGCCGAGTCAAATATGCGCCGATCTGGGGCTCACCGAGACGCAATTCCGCCTGATCAAGTCGCGCGCCAAGGCGCGCTTTGGGGAATTGGGCAAGCGGTGTTTGTCGCGGCGCGCCGCGGGCACAACCCCAACCTAGGCCATGGCGGCCAGAGAGGGGTCGGCGGACTTCCCGATCCCTCCGCATCCGGCGCACCCGAGCTGTCGCTAATTCCGCCTGTCACCCTTCTTTTGCAGTCTGTTGAGAGGCGCTCGCCAACCAGGGTCCAAATTATCTTGGAGAAATTCTGTGGACTTTCCTCACTTCCTCTGAGGGAGAGACATGGGCGAGAATGGGATGGCAGGGGAGATGACGGAGGACGATATCGAAAATCGTCACATGAATCCGGACGAAGTCGAGAGGTACTCACTGGGGGACTTTTCGGAAGCGGAGGCCGCTCCGTTCGACGAGCATCTCCTGGTTTGCGAGGTGTGCCGGAAGAACGTGGAAGCCAGCGATGCGTACGTCGCCGCCATGCGCGCCGCGGGAAGCCAGATTCGCCAGAAGACCGACAAATCGCATCTGCGAAGCCGATCCTGCGCGAAGCTCAGGGCCGCCGCGGGCCGAAGCGGCTAGGACTTTGGCGGCGGGGCATTTAGGGCGCGTACTAGAATTGGATCATGGTGCGCCCAGCGCCCAGCGCAGCTAGTTCCGTCGAGCGGATCTTCCAGTTTTCCCTCTTGGGCCTGGTGGCCAGCGGCTTCCTCGCGATTGCCGGTTCGGGATACCTGGACGCCCCCACCATGGTGTGGGCCGGCGCCGGGCTCCTGCTGCGCGGCGCACTGCTGGGCGGTGTGCTTCACTGGCGTGTCTCGCGCCGTGCGATCCAGCGGCTGACCCTGGCCTACAGCGGATTCTTCCTGGCGGATTACCTGGCGATTTCGCGGCAGGCTCTGCCCGCCGTAGTGCACCTAGTGTTTTTTCTGGCCGCGATCAAGGTGGTGACGGCGGCCAACAACCGCGACTACCTGGCGATGGCCGTCCTCTCGTTCGCGGGCCTGGTGTCGGCGGCGGCTGTATCTCTCAGCTTCGGCTTCCTGGCGGCGCTGGCGCTGTATCTGGGGTTTGCGGCAGCGGTTTTGATGAGCGCCGAAATCCGGCGTTCGCTACGGAAGGCGGCGGCGGCCGCCCGTTGGGGAACCCGCGGCTTGGCGGCGCAACTGGTGGCGCTTGCGGCCGGCATGGCGCTGGGTATCCTGGCACTCACCGGCGGGCTCTTTTTCCTGTCTCCGCATGCCGCCGGATCGGCGGTTGGCAGCCGCTTGTTCCATCGGATACCCCTGCCGGGCTTTTCCCGCCGCATCGCCCTGGGCGAGATCGGGGGGATTAAGAGCAGTTCGGGAACGGCGATGCATGTCCGCCTGTACACTACGGAACCGGTTGGCGGTCTGAAGTGGCGGGGCGGCGTGCTGATACAGTTCGACGGACAAAACTGGTTGAACCCCGGCGCGCCCGAAACCCGGCTGTATACGGACCAGGGGCGGCTCGATCTGGTCCCCACGGGGTCCCGGCGGGCGGGACGGCACCTGGTTTACGACGTCTACCTGGACGCCATCGACAGCGATGCGTTGTTCTTCACCGGAATGCCGGAACATGTCGATGTCCGCGCTCCCTACCTGCTGGGCACCGCGGCCTCCGGTTTCCGGCTGGAGGGCCGTCCGCCGCGGGGATTCCGCTACGAAGCTTACAGCTTGCTGGAAGACCCGCCCGAGCATTCGCGGGCAGTCTATCCGCCTCCTGTGTTGGACGCCACGGAACGAAGCCGCTGCCTGCAGCTCCCCAATATGGACCCGCGGATTGGCGAACTGGCCCGCCACATAACCGCGGGCGCAGCAAGCGACCTGGAGAAGGCCCGGGCGGTGGAACGGCATCTGCGGACCGGCTACGGGTACACGCTGGATCTCCCCCGCCGCCGGCCGGCCGATCCACTGGCCGACTTTCTCTTCACGCGGAAGCGGGGACACTGCGAGTACTTCGCTTCCGCCATGGCCGTGCTGCTGCGCATCCAGGGAATCCCCGCACGGCTCGCCACCGGTTTCCAGAGTGGAATCTATAACGACCTGACGAACCTGTGGCTGATCCGCGCCGGGGATGCCCACGCCTGGGTGGAGGCATGGATCCCGGAACGCGGATGGACCACGTTCGACCCGACGCCTTCCGGTCCGCCGCCGCCGAAGTTAGCCCTGGCCACCAAACTGGCGCTTTACATGGACGCCGCCGATGGGCTCTGGCAGGAGTGGGTGGTAAGCTACGACCCGAACCACCAGGGCTCGCTGATGGACCGCATGCAACGAGGCGCCGCGCACCTGGGCATCCGCTGGTTCGATACCCTCTCGGATGCGCAAACCTACTGGGATGGGCCGGCCGGGAAATGGGTGCGCCGGATCGGTCCGCGGACTGTGGCCGCCATCGGGTTGGGAGTCTTACTGTGGTTTGCCATCCCTCCGGCGGTTCGCATGCTCGAGATGCGGCGGCGGGTGCGCCGCGTGCGCCGGGGGCAGGCTGGCGCGGGAGACGCGGCGCTGCTGTACCGGCGGATGCTGCAGATCCTGAGGCGGCGCGGCTATCAAAAGCCTCCCTGGTTCACACCGGGGGAATTCGCGGCGTCCCTGCCCCGCACCCAATTGGGGAAAGTGGTCGGTGAATTCACCGCAGCCTATACCGCCTGGCGTTTCGGCGGACGCATGGAAGCGGCGCCGCGACTGTCGGCGCTGCTGAAGGAACTGGAGCGGGCGGAGTAGTAAGGAGCCATCAGCCATCAGCCGTCGGCCTGCAGCTCTTCGTGCGTTGGGGAGGCTCCGGCGGGCGCTTCGCGGCGAAGCACTGGGGTGGCCGCGCGACGCATCGAATGAGCTGAAGGTTGAAGCCCGATGGCTGATGGCTCTTCTCAGCCGCGTGGCACTTCGCTCATGAGGGCGAGCAGATTGCGGTCCGGATCGCGGAAGAACGCCATCCATAAATCGTGATCCGGCATGCGGGCCAGCAGGTGCGGCTCCCCTTCGAACGCGACACCGCGGCCCACCAGCGCTGTATGAGCCTCGTGGATATCCGGGACCTTGAAATAGACGATGGAGCTGTAGCGCTCGCCGGACTCTTCCGGTAAGGACAGCATCAGCCGCACGCCGTCACAGTCGAAGAAACCGATCCCAGGGAACTGAAACAGCAGCTTCATCCCCAGATTGTCCCGATAGAATGCCACCGCGCGGTCCAGGTCTGCCACGGTGATGGCGATTTGTCCGATAGCGCCGAGGCCGGAGAATGCGGCCGAGGGGGAAGTGGAGAAATTCATTGGGGTATTATAACCGCCGCGCGCCAGGGGGCGGCTAATGGTTTCGTGCCGGTTGGCCGATAAGGTTCTAGGAGTTGACATGGTCCGGCTGACACGACTCAATCACGCGCCCATGGTGCTCAATTCGGATCTGATTGAGCACATTGATGTGACGCCGGACACCGTGATCACGCTGACCACGGGACAGATTCTTCGCGTACGGGAGAGCGCCGACGAGGTGGTGCGGCGCATTGTCGATTTTCGCCGCCGCATCCTCGACCCGGGATTGGAGGCGGAAGCGGAGCCGGAGACCGCTCCCGAGAGCGGCGGCGACGAGTTGCAGACTGAACCCCAGAGCCCCGAATAGAGTCCAATGGCTGAATCCACACGCACAGCGGCGCAGGCTGCAAAGCAATCTCCCAAACCGGCCCCCAAGGCGCCTCCGAATAAGACTCCCAAGACCAGTTCCACAAAGTTGGATCTGGCTACGCTGGGCGGAATCGCGATTGCTTTGCTGGGAATTCTGGGGGGATTGCTACTGGAGAAGGGTAGCATTCAAGATATCGCGCAGGCGACCGCGGCTATGATCGTGCTGGGTGGCACGTTCGGCGCGGTTCTGGTTACCAATCCTCTCTCGGTGGTAATCCGCGCGTTCGGGGGCCTAAGAAGCATCCTGCTGGAACAGACGGTTTCGGCGGAGGCGGCGATCGAGACGCTCATTCAGTACGCCACCAAGGCGCGCAAGAACGGCATCGTGAGCCTGGAGAGCGAGGCGGCGGCGATTTCCGATCCATTCCTGCGCAAAGCTCTGGGGATGGCGGTGGACGGCACGGATCTCCAGGAAATCAAGAAGATGATGGAGACCGATATCAACCTGTCGGAGCAAGCGGCCGAGGCCGAAGCCAAGGTGTGGGAATCCGCCGGAGGCTACGCGCCGACTATTGGGATCATCGGCGCGGTGCTGGGCCTGATCCAGGTCATGAAGCACCTGGAGGACATCAAGGAAGTGGGGCACGGAATCGCCGTGGCCTTCGTGGCCACGGTCTACGGCGTGGGGTCGGCCAACATTCTGTTCCTGCCGGCCGCCAACAAACTGCGGGCGCGCATGCACCAAGTCACGTTGCTCCGGGACATGACCATGGAGGGCGTCATTGGGATTGTGGAGGGTCTCAATCCGACCTTGATTCGCATGAAATTACAGGCCTTCAACCAACATCCGCGGAAGCCCCCCAAAACCAAGGCCAAACCCGCGCAGCCGCCCGCCGGAAAGCCCGCGAAGGCGCCGCAGGCGGCCTCCGGGAGCTAGCCGGATGCGACGAAAGAGAGCTCCCACTCACGAGAGCCACGAGCGCTGGCTGGTGTCGTATGCCGACTTCATTACGCTGCTATTTGCCTTCTTCGTCGTCATGTTCGCTTCCTCGCAGAAGGACAAGAATGCGGCGAAAGCCGTCTCCGATTCGGTCCGCGATGCCATCGAACACGGCCAGTTCAGCTCCGTGATATCCACGGTCCTGGGCCGCGGCAAGCACGAAAACAGCAAGCCGCCGGTGAACGCCGAGAAAGTCAAAATCTCGGACAATTTGCCCCCTCAGATCGGGAACCCGGCCAACGCCCATCCCGAAGACCTGGGGAAATCCATGCAGAAGCTGCAGCACGGACTGGACTCCGAGCTGAAGAGCGGCAAAATCCAACTCAGCCTGGAAGCGCGGGGATTGGTGATCAGCCTGCGGGAAGCCGCGTTCTTTGCATCCGGCGACGACACGGTGGAACCCGCCAGCTTCCCGATCCTGGCGAAGATCGCCGACGTCATGCGACAGTTGCCCAATTCGGTGCGCCTGGAAGGACACACCGACGCGGTACCGATTCACACCTCGCGTTTCCGAAGCAATTGGGAACTCTCCACGGCGCGGGGAATCGCCATGCTGGAAGTGTTGAACCAGCGCTATCAAATCCCGGCCGCGCGCCTGTGCGTGGCCGGCTACGCCGAAAACGCCCCTGCCGACGCCAACGACACCGAGGAAGGCCGCGCGCACAATCGTCGCGTGGACGTAGTGCTTCTCTCCGCCGAAGGCCAGGCCACGGAACCGCACGGGAAATAGTTCACAGTTAACAGTTCACAGTTAACAGTTCTCATTGGCGCTTCGTGAGCGGCAGCTCTGGTCGATCCGGGACTCGACTAAGGCGAGGTGCCGACGCCTGTTAACTGTAAACTGTAAACTGTCAACTGAGAACTTTCATGCCTTCCGGCTCGCAAGCCCTGCTCGATCGCTTGGTCTCCTGGAAGTCGCGCTTCGGTTCCCCGGAGAACGGCGACCTGCCCCGTCTTCTGGCCCGCATCGCCCGCGCCCGGTTTCGCGAGCCGGCCGACTTGGTTCGCCTGCACGAGGCGCTCCTCTTTTTGAGGGCCTACCCGCGCACACCGGCGGTCGCGCGCCGGGCGGACTCCATTCTTTCGTCGATGGATAGGCGCGTGGACGCGCTACGGGCCTCCGGCCGGGACCTGTCGCTGTTTGAAGCGCCGGAAGTCTCCGGGATCGCGGGCACTTCCTTTTCGGCGGTATTCACTTACGAGGTCGCACGGCGGTTGGCGGCGCGCCATCCCAACCTGGAGATCGATTGGGAGGCTTACGATCAGCCCGACCGCGTCGGCCCGGTGGCCCGCCGGTTCATCCCCCTGGTGGGAGAAGACTGGCCCGTGGAAGCGCACACGCCGTTTCGCCGCTGGCTGGATGCCGCGCGGCCCAGGGGGCCGAACGGATTGCGGTTTCTGTTGGAGCGAATCGCCGCGCTGCCCCTGGACCAGCGGGATCGCGCCGACCTCTACGACAGCCTGCAAGTGCCGCTGTATTGCAACTTCTGCGGCACCGCCCGCACGCGCTCGCAACTCGCGCTCGAAGGCCGCTCGCGGGGTCCTCTCTACTGCCATAAGCTGGCTCTGCTGCAGCGCCGCGATGTGTCGTTGACGGACGCGCTGCTGGCTCCGCCGATGCCTATGCGCCACGTTCCGGCGCGCGAAGGCGGCCGCGTGTTGGATCTCATCCTCGATACTTCCGCCATGCGGTATCGCGAGTTGTATGGCTTCTCGCATCCCGATGTGGACCGTGTGTTCCACGCCGATGCCGGGCGCGGGCTGGACATCTACTTCTTCGGCGTACCCCCGGTGTGGCGCCTGCCGGTGCGCGCCTACCATGGCGGCATGTTCTTCAAGAACGGAGTCCCCGCCGGCTACGTGGAGGTGCTTTCGGTGTTCGATCGCGCCGAAGTGGGGTTCAACCTGTATTACACGTTTCGCGAGGGGGAGTCGGCCTGGATCTACGCCCAGTTGCTCCGGCTGTTCCACCAGACGTTAGGAGTGAACACGTTTTCCGTGGACCCCTACCAGATCGGGCTCGAAAACGAGGAGGCCATCGACTCGGGCGCGTTCTGGTTCTATCGCAAACTGGGTTTCCGGCCGGCCGATCCGCGGATCGCCCGCCGTACAGAAGCCGAAGAGAGCCGTCTGCGGAAGACGCCTGGCGCGCGAAGCTCCGCCCCGACGCTTCGCAAACTGGCGGCCGGCTACGTTTTGTTCGAAGGCCCCGGAGCTTCGCCCGGCGTCTGGGACCGCTTCCACATCCGGAATCTCGGCTTGGCGGTTGCCCGCGCCACAGCCCGTAGTCATGCAGGCGACCCCGCGCGCATGGCCGCGTGGGCAATGGAGCGGGTCGCGGGCGCCTTGGGCGAAGCCCCCGACGCTCCGCTCGCGCTCGTGGCGAGCCTGATCCCCGGCCTGAGCGGTTGGCCCGCGTCCGATAAGACGGCCCTGCTGGCCATTCTGAAGGCGAAGGGCTCGCGCGACGAATCGCGCTACTTGCGGCTGATGTCTCGCCACGCGCGTTTCCGCGCCGCTTGTCTCAGACTCGGCTCGGGAGAGTGACGCGGACCAGCCAACGCAGCACCGCGCTGGCGGTCTGTTCGACGCAGCGCGAGAGGATGTGGTCCAGGTCGCTGGACCAGAGGCCGGTGCTGATGGTGAAGACCAGGGAGTCCGAGACGGGGGTCTCTTCGAGCGCCGCGGCGATGGCTTCATTCACTTCGAATTCGGCGCCTCCTTCCACGGCGCCGAGAAATCCGGCGAAGGCCAGAAACTCAAACGCGAACTCAGGCCGCAGCCGCGAACGCCGCCCGGCGGGGATCGCGGCGACAATCTCCACGGGACCGGTTTTGGATTCCTCGCAGTAGATCGTCGCCACCGCGCAATCGGTCAAATCGTGAACGAGCACGAAGAAGTGGGTGACAGGTTCTCCCGGCGCGAAACAACTGACCGGGCCAAACCAGGAAGGCCCGGGAGCGCCCAGAAGGGCCTCCTCAAGGCGTTGGGATCGCGTGCCGGCCAGGCCCAACTGGCTTGGGCCGTGCCAGGTTCGACTTCGCGCATCCCACCCGTAGCACTGCACGGCGCTCTTCGCGCTGTCGGGGCGGGGACGGCCGTGAGAGTTGCCGCGCCTGACTGCGGAAGGCATAATAAGGATATTATACTCTGAAACTATTTTTAGGGGATCTGCGGGCAAGGCCGGCGTGGAAGCGAAAACCACTGGGATTTTGGTGCGGATGAGAGGACTTGAACCTCCACTCCCTTGCGAGAACTAGAACCTGAATCTAGCGCGTCTGCCAATTCCGCCACATCCGCACATTCGGCAGAAAACTCTATCTATACCACGTCGACGCCCATGCTTCGGGCGGTTCCGGCCACGGATC
>Ga0326728_10003489_pt1 | contig 48675 bp, 44 predicted proteins | sample MB3enrmetagenome_FD_207602 | JGI IMG/M metagenome (GOLD analysis project Ga0326728, IMG submission 207602) | Lab enriched peat soil microbial communities from McLean, Ithaca, NY, United States - MB31MN | ecosystem: Environmental > Terrestrial > Soil > Wetlands > Peat | place: USA: New York... | reverse complement strand
GTTGCGCGGCTTGTCCGTAGTATCCACTACGGCCTGCGCCGCGCGCCTAGCATCCGCTCCCTCTCCCAGCCAACGCGGCTCACGCGCAATACCCAGACAGGCTCCACGCTTGCATTACTCCAATCCGAAGATGCCCGGTCCATGTTCCTCGGTGAGTTCGAGGATCCGGCCGCCGCCGCGCGCTACGCAGGTGAGGGGATCGTCCGCCACCACGACGGGCAAACCGGTTTCTTCCATGAGTAATTTATCGACGTCCCGAAGCAGAGCACCGCCGCCGGTCAGTACGATGCCGCGCTCCGCCACGTCCGCGCCGAGTTCGGGCGGTGTCTGTTCGAGCGCTTGCTTGACGGCCCCGACGATGCCCTGCAGCGGTTCCTGCAGGGCCTCGAGGATCTCGTTGGAGTTCAACGTGAAACTGCGCGGCACGCCCTCGGAGAGGTTGCGGCCCTTGACGGATATTTCACGAACCTGCTGGCCGGGATACGCCGAGCCGATCTCCAGCTTGATGCGTTCCGCAGTCGCTTCGCCGATCAAAATGCCGTAGTTGCGCCGTACGTAGTTGGTGATGGCTTCGTCGAATTTGTCCCCGCCGATCCGGACGCTGGCCGCGTAGACAATGCCGTTCAACGAGATGACCGCTACCTCGGACGTGCCGCCGCCGATGTCGAGTACCATCGAGCCGCGCGCCTCCTGAACGGGCAGGCCCGCGCCGACGGCGGCCGCCATGGGCTCGGGCACGATATCGACGCTGCGGGCCCCGGCGCCCTCGGCCGATTCCTTGATGGCACGGCGCTCGACCTGGGTGGAGCCGAAAGGTACGCACACCAGCACGCGCGGGCTCGGACTCAAGAAGCGATTGCCGTGCACCTTCTTGATGAAATACTGCAGCATCTTCTCGGTGTAGGTGAAATCGGCAATGACGCCGTCCTTCATCGGCCGAACCGCGGTAATGTGTCCCGGGGTTCGCCCTAACATGTTTTTCGCCTCGACGCCGACGGCAACGATGATCTTGCCGCCGCGGCTCGGTTCGTCCTGCACTGCAACCACCGATGGTTCATTGAGCACGATGCCGCGCTCGCGCACGTAGATCAGCGTATTCGCGGTACCAAGATCGATTGAGAGGTCATTGGAGAAATAACCTCTAAGGCGTTTGAACATGGGTGTTTTTCTGATGCGAAAGGGGGTGAAAAAAGTTGCGCTAATGTAACAACCGATAAGACATATAACAAGGCAACGTGTATCATGCGTAACAGCTAAAAATGCGCACTCGCGCGCACTTTTTGCATCAATATGAGCCTAACCCGTCAAGACGTCGAAAAGATCGCACATCTCGCACGGCTGTCGATCACCGAAACAGAGATGCCGGTCTACGTGACCAGCCTGTCGAGCATCGTCGATTTCGTGGCCGAGTTGTCGCGTGCCGAAACCGGCGGCGTCGAGCCCATGGCCCATCCCCTGGACGGTCAGCGCCAGCGGCTGCGTCCCGACGTGGTCTCGGAGACCGACCACCATGAGAAGTATCAGAAGAATGCGCCCAGCGTGCAGGCCGGACTGTACGTCGTGCCGCGCGTCATCGAATAAGGCTTGCCGACGACCGTGACGATGCTGCACAACCTTTCCATCGGCGAACTCGCCGCGCACTTGGGCGGAAGGCAAATCTCGAGCGTCGAGATAACGCGGCACTTCCTGGCGCGCATCGAGCGCTTGAATTCGGGGTTGAACGCGATTATCACGCTGACCGCCGCCGAGGCGCTCGCCGCGGCGGCCGCTGCCGATCGCCGCCTGGCGGCCGGAGAACGCGGCCCGCTGCTTGGCATCCCGCTTATTCATAAGGATATTTTCTGCACGGATGGCGTGCGGACCAGCTGCGGGTCGCGCATGTTGGACAACTTCATTGCTCCCTATGATGCGACGGTGGTCGCGCGCCTGAAGGCGGCCGGAGCCGTCATGTTGGCAAAGGCCAATATGGACGAGTTCGCCATGGGCTCCTCCAACGAAACGAGTTACTACGGTCCGGTGAAGAATCCGTGGGATACCGCAAAGGTGCCGGGAGGCTCGTCCGGCGGGTCCGCCGCAGCCATGGCGGCACGCCTCGCACCCTATACCACCGGCACCGATACCGGCGGTTCAATTCGTCAACCGGCAGCGTTGACGGGTGTGACGGGCGTCAAACCGACCTACGGGCGTGTGTCTCGCTACGGGATGGTCGCGTTCGCATCGAGCCTCGACCAGGCGGGGGTATTCGCCCGCACGGCCGCGGATGCGGCGACGGTGCTCAAGGTCATGGCGGGCTTCGACCCGTTGGACTCGACCAGCGTGGATGCGCCCGTTCCGGATTATGCGGCGCTGCTATCGGCACCGCTCAAGGGCCTGAAAATCGGTTTATTGCGCGAGTTTTTCGAAGGCTTGGAGTCCCGCAACGCCACCCTCATTCACGACGCGCTGAAGATCTATACGTCGCTCGGCGCCTCCACCGTGGAGGTGAGCCTGCCGCACCTGCCGCTGTCCGTGCCGACCTACTACGTCGTTGCACCAGCCGAGTGCTCGTCCAATCTGTCGCGATTCGACGGCGTGCGTTTCGGCTATCGCTGCGACCAGCCGAAGGACTTGGCGGATCTGTACAAGCGATCGCGCGGCGAAGGTTTCGGCCCCGAGGTCAAGCGGCGCATTATGACCGGCACGTACGTATTGTCGGCCGGGTATTTCGATGCATACTATTTAAAGGCGCAAAAAGTTCGGCGCCTCATCACCGATGACTTCCGATCGGCGTTTCAACAGGTCGATCTGTTGATCGGGCCCACCACGCCCACGCCGGCCTTCGACATCGGCGCGAAGATCGACGACCCAGTCACCATGTACTTGAACGACATCTATACGATTGGCGCGAATCTGGCCGGATTGCCCGGCCTGTCCTTGCCTTGCGGCTTCGTCGATGGGCTGCCGATGGGTCTGCAGTTGATCGGACCGCACTTCTCCGAAGGCAAATTGCTCAACGCGGCTCATCAGTTTCAGTTGGCGACCGATTGGCACAATCATGCACCGCGCGGATACGAGTGATGGCTGAGTGGGAAGTCGTCATCGGACTCGAGATCCACGCGCAACTCGCCACGCGCTCGAAGATTTTTTCCGGTGCATCGACGGCCTACGGCGCACCGCCCAACACTCAAGCGAGCTTGGTGGATCTCGCATACCCGGGCGTGCTGCCGGTACTCAACGCCGAGGCGGTGCGCATGGCGGTCAAATTCGGTCTCGCCATCGGTGCGATCATCGCGCCGAGATCCATCTTTGCGCGCAAGAACTATTTCTACCCCGATCTGCCGAAGGGCTATCAAATCAGCCAATACGAGCATCCGGTGGTGAGCCGGGGTTCGCTCGCCGTCATGCTCGATGACGGAACCGTCAAGACCATCGGCGTGACACGCGCGCATCTGGAAGAGGATGCCGGCAAATCACTGCACGAAGGGCTGGCCAATGCCAGCGGTATCGACTTGAACCGTGCGGGCACGCCGCTGCTCGAAATCGTCTCCGAGCCGGACATGCGTTCGGCCAAGGAAGCCGTCGCCTACATGAAGAAGATACACACCTTGGTGCGCTATCTGGAGATCTGCGACGGGAACATGCAGGAGGGCTCGTTCCGCTGCGACGCCAATGTCTCGGTGCGGCCGCGCGGCCAAGAGAAATTCGGCACGCGCGCCGAAATCAAGAACTTGAATTCCTTTCGCTTCGTCGAAAAGGCCATCCAGTATGAAGTCGCCCGCCAGGTCGAGCTCATCGAGAGCGGCGGCAAGGTCGTGCAGGAAACGCGCCTGTACGATTCGGACAAGGATGAAACTCGATCGATGCGTTCCAAAGAGGAAGCGAACGACTATCGCTACTTCCCGGATCCCGATCTCCTGCCGGTCGAGATCGACGATGGGTTCATCGCCACCGTGCGCCAGACCTTGCCGGAGCTGCCCGATGAAAAGGCCGCTCGGTTTGCGCGCGATCTGGGCCTGTCCGTTTATGACGCTGGCGTGCTCTCTGCGAGCCGCGAAATGGGTGCGTACTTCGAAGCCGTGGTGGCCGAATTGGGTGCGACGCATGCGTCGCACGGGGGGCCAGGGATGGCCACCCAGGGCTTGCGCGAAGCAGGGACAGCGCAGCGCAACGCGGCACATGCCAAGCTCGCGGCGAATTGGGTCATGGGCGAATTGTCCAGTGCGCTGAACCGCGACAACGTCGAGATCAGCGCCTCGCGCGTGTCGCCGGCAGCGCTCAGGGGTTTGCTGGCGCGCATTGTCGATGCGACCATTTCGGGCAAGATAGCGAAGGACGTGTTCGAGGTCATGTGGTCTGAAGGCAAGGCGGCAGACGACATCATCGAGGCGCAGGGACTCGAGCAAATTACCGACTCCGGCGCCATCGAGGGTGTCATCGATGCCGTCATCGCTGCCAATCCGAAACAACTCGCCGACTATCGCGCCGGCAAGGACAAGTTATTCGGCTTCTTCGTCGGCCAGGTCATGAAGGCTACGGGCGGCAAGGCGAACCCGGCGCGGCTGAACGACTTGCTGAAGGTAAAACTGGGCGGTACGCAGGCTCCCTAGATGCATGATCGCGATTCTCTGCATCGTTTCATGTTCGAGCACTATCCGATTCGCGGACATTTGGTACACCTGGACGCGTCCTGGCGCGCACTGATCGAACATCGGGAGTATCCCGATGCGATTCGCACGATCTTGGGCGAAGCCGTGGTCGCGTCGCTGCTGCTGGCGGCGACGATCAAGTTCGAAGGGGTATTGTCCCTGCAATTGCAGGGCGCCGGCGCCGTGCACCTGTTGCTGGCGCAATGCACGGGCGGTTTGGGCGTCCGCGGGCTCGCCCGCTACCGCGAGGACGGCGTTTTCGGCACGGCGGCGGGCGGCATTGCCGACCTGATCGGCGCCGGTAATTTGACCGTGACGGTCGAAAGCGATGACGGTTCGCAGCGCTATCAGGGAATCGTGCCCATCACCGGCGAGCGCTTGGCTGATTCACTGCAGATTTACTTCGAGAATTCCGAGCAATTGCCGACTCGCCTGTGGTTGTACGCGGACGAAAAGGGCGCGGCGGGCATGTTGCTGCAGCGGCTGCCGGGCGAGGGGATGCGCGGCTCGGCGGGAGCCGGCGTACCGGTCGCAGACCTCGCAGCCATCGACGATGCATGGCGGCGAGTGCAACTGATTGCGGAGACGCTGACGGCCGATGAATTACGGACACTGGCCGATGCGCAGATACTGCATCGGCTCTTCAATGAAGACGATGTGCGGCTGTTCGAACCGGCGCCGGTTTATTTTCGTTGCCGTTGTTCGCGCGAGCGGGTAAGCGGCATGTTGCAGGGTTTGGGCGAGGCGGAAACGCGGTCCGTACTCGATGAGCGGGGCGAAGTCGAAGTGCGGTGCGATTTCTGCAATCGCGCGTATGTGTTCGACGCCGTGGACGTGGCGCAACTATTCAACGCCGGGGTTGCCAGCGACGCCGGCGGGTCCCTGCACTGAGCGGAAACTGGCGGCGGACCGTGTCGCTCCAGGCCGCGATGCTAATGGTTGCGCTGAGTGCCACGGCTGCAATGGCGGCCGTTGGGGCGGATGGCGCCACGCGGAACCGCGGTGCGGCGGATAGCGGTGCGATGGGTGGTGCTGCATCGGATCGCGCGTTTTACGCCAATCGCTTCGAGAAAGTTCCATCGGCCGCCGCGATGACGGCCGTGGGGCGCGCGCTGTTTCGCGATCCCTCGTTATCCGCGTCGGGCAGGATGGCGTGCGCCACCTGCCACAGTCCGCTTCATGCGTTCGGGCCGCCGAACGGCCTTGCCGTGCAGCGTGGCGGCGTGGATGGGTCGAGACCGGGGGTGCGTGCCGTGCCTTCGCTCATGTACCTGCAAAACGTGCCGGCATTTACCGAACATTACTTCGATGATGACGGCGACGACAGCGTCGACCAAGGTCCGGCGGGAGGGCGCACGTGGGACGGCCGGGTGCAGTCGGCGCACGATCAGGCGCGGTTGCCGTTGTTGTCGCCTTTCGAGATGGCGAATACCAGTATCGAGGCCGTCGTAGCCAAACTTGAACATTCCGCCAACGCGGCGCAGTTCCGTGAGGCGTTCGGCGAGCGGGTATTCGAGGACAAGGCGCTGGCGTTCCAGGGTGTGCTGCTGGCGTTGGAAACCTATCAGCAGGACCCTGCCGAATTTTATCCCTACAGCAGCAAGTACGATGCCTGGTTGCGACGCCAAGCGTCGCTCACGAGCGAGGAATCGCGCGGCCTGGAGGCCTTCAACGATCCGGCCAGGGGCAACTGCGCTCGATGTCATCCGAGTGCCGTGCGCGACGGAGCGTTTCCGCAGTTCACCGACTTCGGCTACTCGGGCATCGGTGCACCGCGCAACGCTGAAATCCCGGCGAACGGGGATCGACGCTATTACGATCTGGGGCTGTGTGGACCCTTGCGCACGGATTTGATGGATCGCAAGGAATATTGCGGCTTGTTTCGCACCCCGACATTGCGCAACGCCGCGATTCGCCGCGCATTTTTCCACAACGGGGCATTCCATCGATTGACGGACGTGGTGCGCTTTTACGCAGAACGCGATACGCGCCCGGAGCGCTGGTATCCGCGGGCGGCCGACGGGGGCACGCGCAAGTTCGACGATGTGCCCGACACCTATCAGAGTAATCTAGATCGGACGGCGCCGTTCGATCGTCACATCGGCGATCAGCCGCCGCTCAGCGAGCACGATGTCGAAGCGATCGTGGCGTTCTTGAATACGCTCACCGATGGTTACCAGCCATAGTAGTCTGCACGCTTAAGATGGAGGCTGTCATGCATGCGATGATGCTCAACCACGTCGGCCGCCCGCTGGAATGGACCGAACTTGCCGACCGGCTTCCGGGAGCCGGCGAAATTAGAGTGAAAGTCCTTGCGTGCGGGGTATGCCGCACGGACTTGCACGTGGTCGACGGGGAGCTACCCGCCGTTGCGACTCCGATCATTCCCGGTCATGAAATCGTCGGCAGAATCGATGCCATCGGGCTTGGAGTCACGGACTTAACCGTGGGCGAGCGCGTCGGCATACCGTGGCTGGGGCATACCTGCGGCGTGTGTCCTTACTGCCGCATGAATCGCGAGAACCTCTGCGATCGGCCGCTTTTCACCGGCTACACACGTGACGGCGGCTACGCGACCGCGACCGTTGCCGATGCGCGCTTCGCATTTCCGCTGGGCGAAGCGGGAACCGACGTGGCGCTCGCGCCGCTGCTGTGCGCCGGGCTCATTGGCTGGCGTTCACTGGTGATTGCGGGTGCGGCGAAAAATATCGGTCTCTACGGTTTTGGCGCCGCCGCGCACATCATTGCCCAAGTGGCGAAATGGCAGGGCCGTTCGGTGTTCGCGTTCGTGCGGCCCGGGGATGAGAAAACCCGACAATTTGCGCTCGAGCTGGGCGCGGCGTGGGCGGGCGGGTCGGATGAAATGCCGCCCGAGCCGCTGGATGCGGCCATTATTTTTGCCACGGCGGGCGACCTCGTGCCGCTGGCGCTGAAGGCGGTGCGCAAGGGCGGCCGGGTGGTCTGCGCCGGCATTCACATGAGCGACATCCCCAGCTTTCCGTATCGCATCTTATGGGAGGAACGCGAACTGCTGTCGGTGGCCAATCTGACACGCCAGGACGGCGTGGAATTTCTGCGTCTTGCGCCGCAAGTCGGCGTCGTCACGCAGACCACGCGCTATCCGCTGCAGCAGGCGAATCAGGCTCTCGCCGATCTGCGCACTGGAAAATTCGAAGGAGCCGCCGTGTTGACGCCGTGACGACCGGTGTCACGGCGCAAGGTAGGCGGCGTGCCATTCTGAGGCATGCCGCCGGGCTTCGGCGGCGAAGAAGTCGCTGAGGTTCGGCGCCGGCGTTGCCTGCCCGGCGAGCTTTTCCGCGTTGATGATCCTGCCGAATGAGGCGGTTTGGATGAACGCCTCAAACTGCGGCAACTCGGCGGCATATCGTTGAGCCAATGCGTCCAGCTGCGCGCCGCGCAGCTTGCTGAATTTCTCGTAGCTCGCGTCTATGCTGCGGTCGGCGATTTGGGGTGGGTAGATGGCGCGAATAAAGACGATGGGGAGCCACAATTCCAGGAGGCGTTTGCGCGTATCGAGATTCTCCACAGAGATACCCGTGGCCTGCGCATCGCTCTGCAGACTGATCGCTATGCTCATATCCGTCAATACGTTCTGCAGTTCCAGGTAATGCCGACCCGGATCGGATCTGAAAAACGCCAGTGCACCGTCAAGATCTCCGCCCACGGCACCGTCACTCAGTGCGTGTTCCGCATTCGCCACGATGCTCGCTTCCGTTTCTGCAAACGCCTGCTCCGCGTCGTCGTGCAAATTCGGTTTGATCGCTGCGCATACGGCGGCCCAGCGTCGATGGGTCGAGTTCCACGTGGGGTCGGCAGGCGCGACATTTTTGGCCAAATAAGGAATTGCGGCATCGACGTGCTTGATGTCGTCGCCGTAGCCCAAGTCGGCGGTAAGTTCCGCAATCTTTTGTGCGCGGGTCTGCCGTGCGGGGGGCAGTGGGTCCGCTTTCAGCGGACCGGCAGTCAGAGCAATGGCCGCGGCCGTCAAGACTGCCACACTACGTACGATGATCTCTCGCATTTTCATATTGATGCATCATGCCACAATGGACGCGCGAGCTCGATTCCCGCCATGCTGCCGGGCGCGGTATCGTACAATTTGTAGGATAGGGAATACACTACGGCAATGAATCGATTGCGCGGGTTTTGTGTGGCTGCAGGCGGTGCGCTGCTGTGCTTGCACGGCCCCGCGGCCAGGGCAAGCGACAAGATTTCAATCACCATCACCAACGACGGGACTGACGATGTGATCGTGACCGTGCGCGATATGAACACAACTCCCCACAGCAAGCTGCTGTCGCATGCAAGAATAAGCGGCTTCGCTTCGATCCCGTTATTTGTTACCGCCGACGCGTCCGGTAAGGGTCATGTGTCGTGGTCCGCGTCCACGGCAGACCCCGCGATTCACAAGTGCGGACGCAAAGACAAACGTGGCCTCGATAATTTCGCCTCGGTACATGTCTATGCGAAGTCCGATTGCCCGCCATGAAGCGGGTCCTGGCTATAGGGCCGAAACGCCCCCCAACTGCGTGAGGCTCAGCGTGCGAGTGAGCGCGATGAACTCTCGTATATAGGCGGCATCCGCAGCCGATCGGGTGGTGGCCGCGTACAATTCGCAGCGCAAACCATGCTGACCGATGGGGCGCGAGACCACATACCCTCGCTCGATGTAGTTGCCCACGGTCCAGGAGGGCAGGGCGGCGATGCCGCGGCCGCTGGCGACCAACTGCAGGATGGCGACGGTGAGTTCAGCCGTGCGCCGCTTGGGATTGACGCCCGCCGGCGTCAGACAGTGCTTCATGACGTCCAGCATTTCGTCGGGAACCGGATAGGTGATGAGCGTCTCCCCGGCGAAGTCGCCGGCGTCCAGCCAATGCTTGGCGGCCAGGGGGTGCCGGGGGCTCATCAATGCGACGCTTTCGTAGCGAAACAACGGGCTGAACACCACATCGGCTTGGTCTTCGTGGCGGTCGTGGATGATGGCGAGCTCCGCCTCGCCTCGCTCGAGCAGCGGCAGCGGATCGATCACGAATCCGGAAATGATATCGAGTTCCACTTCGGGCCAGAGCGAGCGATACGCATCCATCGCCGGCATCAGCCAGTCGAAACAGTTGTGGCACTGCACCGCGATTCGCAACGGTCCTGCGTGCCCCTGAGCCAAACGCGCCACGTCCCGAGCCGCCTCGGCGACCTGAGGCAGCACCGCTCGGGCCAGGGATACGAGCCTCTGGCCAATGGCCGTAAAGCGCAGGGGCCGCACATTTTTTTCGACCAAGGCGGCCCCGTAATGGCTCTCCAAGGCCTTGAGCTGGTGGGAAAGCGCGGATTGAGTCAAGAACAGGCGTGCGGCCGCCTTGGACAGGCTGCCGCACTCCGCGAGGGCCAGCAGGGTTTCCAAATGCCGTAGCTCTAGCGCAGTGGATGCCATGAGCCGATTTCATCCATTCCATGAAGATAATGAGATTGTGGCAAAGCTTAGTGAGTTGCATGCTCAACGTCGAGGCGGATTCTCTGCCGGAGGCGTGATTGTGAACAACGTAGCTGCTGTCTCGTTCGAGTTTTTTCCACCGAGCGACGATGCAATGGGACGGCAATTGTGGGCCGCCATCGGGCGATTGGCGCCCTTGCAGCCAAAATTCGTGTCCGTCACCTATGGCGCCGATGGCTCCACCCGCTCCAGGACGCACGACTGTGTGATGCGCATGCTGCGCGAGACGGACCTGTGCGTCGCGCCCCATCTGACCTGCATCGGCGCGTCCCAGGATGAGGTGTTGGGTATCGCTCAGGACTATTGGCGCCAGGGAATACGCCACATCGTGGCGCTGCGCGGCGACCTGCCGGGCGCCGACGCTCCGGACGCCGCGGCGACGGGGGTTGCCCGGCCGGGCGTCAATGCCTCCGGTTTCGCCCATGCCTCTGAGTTGGTGAAGGGACTCGCGGGCATCGCGGATTTCGACATTGCGGTCGCCGCATATCCTGAGGGTCATCCGGAATCGGGCGGCGTCGCCGCGGACGTGGAGAATTTGAAGCGCAAGATCGATGCCGGCGCGAGCCGCGCCATCACGCAGTTCTTTTTTGATACGGATGCGTTTCTGCGCTACCGCGACCGCTGCGCAGCGGCGGGTATTCACATCGACATCGTACCCGGGATACTTCCCATCACGCGCTTTCCTCAATTGCTGCGATTCGCCGATCGTTGCGGCGCCTCGATTCCCGATTGGCTGCGGCGCCGCTTCGACGGGCTGGACGATGATGCGGACACGCGCCGCATGATCGCCGCGCACGTCGCCATCGAACAAGTGCATCGCCTCCAGGAGCACGGCGTGAATGAGTTTCATTTCTATACGCTGAATCGCGCCGAACTGACCTACGCGATCTGCCACGCGATGGGGTTGCGGCCGCGCGCCCTCGAAGAAGCGCAGGTGGCTTGAATGCGCGCGAAGCAGCTCCCGCCGCGGTCGGATGCGTTCCTGGCGCTGCTCCGGCAGCGAGTGATGATTCTCGACGGCGCCATGGGCACGATGATTCAACGTCATCGATTGAGCGAGGCAGAATTTCGCGGTACGCGCTTTGCCGACTGGCGCAGCGATCTGCGCGGCAACAACGATCTGCTGGCCGTCACGCAGCCGCAGATCATCGGCCAGATCCATCGCGACTATTTGCTCGCAGGCGCCGACGTCATTTCCACCAACACGTTCAACTCGACTCCGGTTTCCCAGTCCGATTACCGGATGGAGTCCTTGGTCGGCGAATTGAACCTGACCGCCGCGCGCCTCGCGCGGCAGGCGGCGGATGATGTGACCGCTGCGACCGGCCGTCAACGCTACGTGGCCGGCGCGCTGGGGCCGACGGGCCGGACTGCGTCGCTGTCTCCCGACGTGAACGATCCGGGATTTCGCAACATCAGCTTCGATGAATTGGTGGCCGGGTATTCGGAAGCGGCGCGGGCGCTCGTCGATGGCGGCGTCGATATCATCCTGATCGAAACCGTGTTCGATACGTTGAACGCGAAAGCCGCCTTGTTCGCGGTGCGCGAGGTATTGGATGCCGCCGGAACCGATTTGCCGATCATCGTCTCCGGAACGATCACCGACGCATCGGGACGCACCTTGTCCGGCCAGACCACGGAGGCGTTCTGGAATTCCATCCGTCATGCGCGGCCCGCGGCCGTGGGCCTGAATTGCGCGCTCGGCGGCAAACAGCTTCGTCCGTACATCGAAGAGCTCGCCCGGATTGCGGATACCTATGTCTGCGCCTATCCGAATGCCGGTCTGCCGAACGCATTCGGCGAGTACGACGAGACGCCGGACCAGACCGCCGACACCTTACGCGATTTCGCGCTCAGCGGTTTTGTCAACATGGTGGGTGGGTGCTGCGGTACGACGCCCGATCACATCCGCGCCATTGCGGCGGCGGTGAGCGAGGTGCCGCCGCGCGCGGTACCCAGCATTGCGCGCGCCTGCCGTTTGAGCGGGTTGGAGCCGCTGACCATCGATGCCAAGAGCTTGTTCGTGAACGTGGGTGAGCGCACCAACGTCACCGGATCCGCTAAGTTTCGCAAGCTGATCGAGGCCGGCGACTACGCGGCCGCGGTGGACATCGCGCGCCAGCAGGTGGCGAACGGTGCGCAGATCATCGACGTCAATATGGATGAGGGCATGCTCGACTCGCAAGCGGCGATGACCCGATTCCTGAGTCTGATTGCGGGCGAGCCGGACATCGCGCGTGTACCCGTGATGATCGACTCGTCGAAGTGGTCGGTGATCGAAGCGGGGTTGAAATGCGTGCAGGGCAAGTCGATCGTCAACTCCATCAGTCTGAAGGAAGGCGAGCAGGCCTTCCTGAAAGCCGCGCGTTTGTGCCTGCGATACGGGGCGGCCGTGGTCGTCATGGCATTCGACGAAAAAGGCCAGGCGGACACGATTCATCGCAAAGTGGCCATCAGCGAACGCGCCTTCAAGCTCCTGACCGAGGAGTTGGATTTTCCCCCGGAAGACATCATTTTCGATCCCAACATTTTTGCGGTCGCCACGGGCATCGAGGAGCATAATCGATACAGCCTGGATTTCATCGAGGCGACGGCTGCGATCAAGGAGCGGATGCCGGCGGTGCACGTGAGCGGCGGCGTCAGCAACGTGTCGTTCTCGTTTCGCGGCAACGAGCCGGTCCGCGAAGCGATGCACTCCGTCTTCTTGTACCACGCCATCCGCGCGGGTTTGACCATGGGGATCGTCAACGCAGGGCAGCTCGCGATCTACGAGGACATCCCTGCTGAGTTGCGCGAGCGGGTCGAGGACGTCATTCTGGCGCGCCGCGAGGATGCGACCGAACGGCTCCTCGAGATCGCCGAGCGATTCAAGGGCGGCGGCTCCGTCAAACGCGGCGATGACCTGGAGTGGCGCAAGCTTCCCGTCGAGGAACGGCTGCAGCACGCGCTCGTGAAGGGCATCGATGAGTTCGTGCTCGCGGACACCGAAGAGGCCAGGCTCAATGCCAAGCGGCCGCTCGACGTGATCGAAGGGCCGCTCATGGACGGGATGAACGTGGTGGGCGACCTGTTCGGCTCCGGGAAGATGTTCCTGCCGCAGGTCGTCAAATCGGCGCGAGTCATGAAAAAAGCCGTGTCGGTGCTGATCCCGCACATTGAACGGGAAAAGTCCGGCGCAAGCCGCTCCAACGGTAAGGTGGTCATGGCCACGGTTAAGGGCGACGTCCACGATATCGGCAAGAACATCGTCGGCGTGGTTCTGCAATGTAACAACTTCGAGGTGGTGGATCTGGGCGTGATGGTCTCCTGCGAAAAGATTCTGGAGGCGGCCACGCGCGAAGGCGCCAATCTCATCGGGTTGTCCGGACTCATCACGCCGTCGTTGGATGAAATGGTGCACGTGGCGAAGGAGATGCAGCGGCTGGGGTACAAACAGCCCTTGCTCATCGGCGGGGCCACGACGTCGCCGGCGCACACGGCCGTGAAAATCGATCCGCAGTACGAGGGCGCGGTCATTTACGTGAAGGATGCCTCTCGCTCAGTCGGGGTGTGCCAACAACTCGTGACTCCGGACACGCGCGATGCCTACGTGGCCCATATCAAGGCGGAGCACGAGCGTCGCCGCGAGCAGCACCGCAATAAGAGTGTGAAGGCGCCGCAGTTATCCCTGAATCAGGCTCGCGCGAAAAAATTCAAAATTGACTGGGCCACGTATACGCCGCCGGTTCCAAGCTTCGTCGGGGTTCGCACGTTCGAGGATTATCCGCTCGATGAGCTGATGCCCTATATCGATTGGATGCCCTTTTTCAATGCGTGGGAATTCGCCGGACGATTTCCGGACGTTCTTACGGATCCCGTCGTCGGCGAAGCGGCCTCCAATTTATATGCGGATGCGCGACGCATGCTGCAAACCCTGGTGAACGAGCAGTGGCTGCGCGCGCGCGCCGTCATCGGTTTCTTTCCCGCCAACACCGTGGGCGACGACGACATCGCGGTGTACGGCGACGAGACGCGGGCGACGGTGCGCTTGCGCTTGCATCAACTGCGGCAGCAGAAATCCAAACCGCAAGATCAAGCGCAACTCTGCTTGTCGGATTTCGTGGCCCCGGTGCAAAGCGCCCGCGCCGACTATATCGGCGCCTTCGCAGTGACCGCCGGCATCGGGATCGACGAGCATATTGCGCGGTTCGAGGCCGCGCATGACGACTACAGCAGCATCATGCTGAAAGCCCTTGCCGATCGGCTCGCCGAGGCATTGGCCGAACGCATGCACGAACGCGTGCGCCGCGAACACTGGGGCTATGCCGCGCATGAGCGACTCGACAGCTCGGGCTTGATCCGCGAGGAGTACCAGGGAATTCGGCCCGCGCCCGGCTACCCCGCCTGCCCGGATCATACGGAGAAGGCCGCTCTCTGGAAGCTGTTGGATGCCGAGCGCACCGTCGGAATCCGGCTGACCGAATCGTTTGCCATGTTCCCGACCGCCGCCGTCAGCGGCTTTTATTTTTCACATCCACAATCGCACTATTTCGGCGTCGGCAAAATAGATCGGGATCAGGTCGCGAGCTATGCCCTACGCAAGGGCATGGGCTTGGCCGAGACCGAGCGTTGGCTGGCGCCGATTTTAGGCTACGACCCGGACGCGGCGCCCGCGATAGCGGACCCCGCGTCGGCCAGGGAGGCCGCCACCGCTGATGCTGCGTAGGAGCGACGAGGACTGACCAACGGCGGGAGCCGCGCGACCATCGCATACCTAAATTGGGTACTCGAGTACTCGAGCGATTGCGCGAGAGGGAAACATGGGCCCGCCAGGCGCATTTCATTGACTTTGAAAGTCAGTAATACAAAACTTATGCTCGACATCGAGCGACTGTCACAGGGAGGCACTCGAGTGCGCTGCGTCGTGCCGCGAATGGGAGCTTCGTCTGTGGAATCCAAGTTCGAGTAGAACAAAAGCGAGTAGAAGATGACTGTGCGACGCGTTGCCGATGCGATCGTTGAGCGGCTGTGCGCCCACGATACGCGACATGTATTCACCGTGGCAGGCGAAAGTTACCTGGATGTGCTCGATGCGCTGTACGACGCACGCGACGCGCTCAGCGTGGTCACCTGCCGACATGAAGCTGCGGCGGCCAATATGGCCGAGGCGACCGCGAAGCTCAGCGGCCGGCCCGGCGTCGCCTTCGTGACCCGCGGGCCGGGTCTCGCGCACGCCTGCATCGGCATCCACACCGCGCAACAAGACGCCACGCCCATGGTGCTTTTCGTGGGCGAGATCGCGCGTGAAGACCGTTGGCGGCGAGCTTTCCAGGAAGTCGACCTGACGCAAACGTTCGCTGACTTGGCAAAGGGCGTAGTACGGATCGACCTCGCAAGCCGTACCGGTGAAATGGTCGACCGCGCATTCCAGCTTGCCGCGGCGGGGCGGCCCGGGCCGGTCGTCGTCGGTTTGCCGGAGGATGTGCTCGGAGAGCCGTACGCAATGACACATGGTGCGGTGCCCGGGTATCCGATGCTCGGCGTCAGCGCGGACGGCGTCGCGGCTATCGCGGCACGGCTCCGAGCCGCGTGCCGACCGCTGGTGTGGCTCGGGGGGAGCCAATGGAGCGCGGCGGCCGTCAGCGCGGTGCAGCGATTTGCCGAAGCCTGGGAGTTGCCGGTGGTGACCGGCTTCCGGCGCAAAGATCTTTTTCCCAATGGGCACGCCTGCTATGCCGGAGAACTCGGGTTTGGCGCCATGCCTGCGCTCGTACAGCGGGTTCGGGATGCGGACAGCATTTTGGTGCTGGGCGCCGCGCTCGGCGATGTCGAGACGGGCGGCTATCAGTGGTTGAACCGTGCGAGCACGGGCAATCGCCTCATCCATGTTCACGTCGATTCACAGAGCCTTTCCGCGGTCTTTCCCGCGCAGCTTGCGTTGCAAGCGCAGCCGGGTGCGGTGGCTGCGGAATTGGCACAGCGAGCGCCGCGCGCAAGCGAGATGCCGTGGTCTGCCTGGACACGAGCGGCGCGCGCAGATCAAGTGGCTTTCGTGGAGCCTGTATCGGTCACCGGCGCCGTGAACCTGTCCTTGGTATTTCGCGAACTCCGTGCGCAGTTGCCGGAGTCGGCGCTGGTCGCGAACGGTGCCGGCAACTACGCGGCGTGGTTGCACCGCTTCTACTCGCATGATGCTTTTCCCACCCAGGTTGCGCCCGGTAGCGGTGCGATGGGGTACGCGGTGCCGGCTGCGATTGCCGCGAAGCTTAATCATCCGCAGCGAGAAGTGGTCTGCGTCGCCGGCGACGGCTGTTTTCTCATGTCATCGCAGGAACTGGCAACGGCTATGGCGCTCAATTTACGGATCGTCTTTCTGGTCGTGAACAACGGGTGTTACGGGACAATCCGGATGCATCAGGAAGCACGTTTCCCCGGACGGCAAATGGCGACGGCATTGGCGAACCCCGATTTCGTCGCTCTCGCGCGCGCCTACGGACTTGCTGCCTGGCGCGTGTCGGCAACGCCGGAGTTCGCGGCCGCTCTCGCAGCGGCGCGAGCGCACACGGGTCCTGCACTCATCGAGTTGGTAACTTCCGTCGAAGATATCTCGCCGGGGCGGCGCCTCACGGGCGCGCGGATCGACTCTTAAAACGCCGCGGGGTACACGCCGCCGTCGAGTAGAATGTTCTGGCCAGTCATGTATCCAGCATGCACGCTGCACAGAAAGGCGCATACCTGACCGAACTCCGCCGGGGTGCCGAATCGCTTGGCGGGTATGGCCTCCTGCGAACGCCGTACGATTTCGGACTCCGGAACACCTTGGTGCTCGGCAGCGGCGACCATGCCGCTGCGAAGCCTGGACGTGTCGAAGCTGCCCGGCAGCAAGTTGTTGATGGTAACGTTCTTGTCTGCCACGCCGCGAGCGACGCCGGCAACGAAAGCAGTCAGTCCGGCGCGGGCCGCGCTCGACAGATCGAGCCCGGCAAGCGGCATTTTGACGCTGAGCGATGTGATGTTCACGATTCTGCCGAATCCGCGCGCCGCCATTCCATCGATCACCTTTTGGATGAGTTCGATGGGAGTCACCATATTCATGGTGACTCCGGTCAACAACGCTTGCCGATCCAAGTCGCGGAAGTTCCGGAAGGGTGGGCCAGCGTTGTTATTGACGAGAATATCCGGTGCTGGGCATGCCGCGAGCAGAAGCGCTTGTCCTTCGGCGGTCGCGACGTCCGCGAGCACCGGCGTCACTTCGACCTTCGACGCCCGCCTGATTTCTTCGGCGGTCTCTTCGAGCAATGTCGGATTGCGTCCGTTGATCACGACCGAAGCCCCCGCCTCGGCGAGCGCAAATGCACAGCCCCTTCCGAGTCCCTGGCTCGATGCGCAAACGATCGCCTTTCGACCTCGAATTCCAAGATCCATACTGTCCTTCCTGCGTAGACTACCGGCATGCATCGGCGTCGTTTGACTGATTCGGAGATTAGCATGCTGAGGCCGTATATTCCTCGGGAGGACTTGGAAAGCGCCTGCCTCCACATCGATCATGTCCCTTGGTATCTGCCCAGGCGGTTCTGCGCCGTCGTCCGCGGCAACAACATCTACGTTCGAGCCGGCGTACCGGAACAGAACACCTCCACATGGCTCGCACTACTGGGCCATGAGCTGGTGCACGTGGGTCAGTATAGGAACGGGATGACCGCCCTGGGCTACCTGTGCGCGGCAGTCCTCGGGTATCGAAAAAATCGATACGAAAAAGAGGCACATGCCGTTCAGTCGCGCATCCTCCAAGATCTTCGTCTGCGTGCCTTGCTCTAGTGCGACGGAAACTGTAGTCATTTCGCGCTGACCAATCCCACGGCGCGAAGCAGCGGTTTCATCGTCAACCCTTGCACCATCAGAGTAAGCAACACCACGCCGTAGGTGGTGTGCAAAATCATCTCGCGATGGATGAACGTTGCGGGCAAGGCGAGCGCCAGCACCATCGAGAGACCACCTCGAAGTCCGCCCCAGCTCAAAACCGTCGCCCAAGCCAAGGGAAAGTCGGTGCTACCCGCTGCGCGCATAATGGCGTACTTGCCGTAGACGACCGCTGCCCGGGCGATGTTGATCGCAACCCAGCCTATGATGATTTCCGGGAGGTAATGCGTGAGCGTTGCCAAGTGGATCTCGGCGCCGATCAACAAGAATATGAAGCTGTTCAACAGAAAAGCGGCGTAGCTCCAGAAGGAGTCGACGGCGGTCCGTGTCGAGGGTCGCATGCCGCCGGCGCCCCACGTGCCCGTAATGAGGCCGGCGATAACGCATGCAATGACGCCCGATAGGCCAAGAATCTCAGCGACGATGAAGGTCCCATAGGCGCTCAGTACGGTGACCGTGATTTCGATCATGGTATCGTCAATCGTTCGGGTGAGTGCGCTCGCCCCGATGCCGATCGCGGCGCCCACTATCGCAGCCAGGCCCGCGACTCGCACGAACTCCAATGCCGCGCCCGACCAGCTGATTTCGCCGCCTGTGGCGAGTCCCAGCACGATCGTAAAAATAACCACCGCCGTCCCGTCGTTGAAAAGTGCTTCGCCCTCAACGAGCACGCAGAGCCGAGGGTCGACTCCCAGCGACCGAAATATCGAGAGCACACTGATCGGATCAGTGGCCGAAATCAGGGCGCCAAATGCCAGCGCCTCGTTGAGCGTGACGGATCCCGGTGCCAGCCGATTGACTCCACCCCACAGCACCACCGCGGTAAGCAGCGTCGACAGCACGAGGCCCGGTACGGCGAGTGTCAGGATCGAATAGCGCGCTTGCCAGAACCGGGCAAAGTCCAGTTCGAACGCGCCCTCGAACAACAGACCCGGAAGCACCACCAGAAACAACAAGTCCTTGGTGAGTTGCGGCCCGGAGAACGACGTCACGTTGCCCAGCGCCAGCCCTGCAATCACCAATCCGATCGCATAGGGCATGCGGACGCGATGCGAAATGATCGCGACCACGGCCGCGATGGCGAGCAGCGCGAGCAGGTTGATTTCGAGTTGTGCCAAGCGACCTGCCGCTCTGCGGCTTACCGTGCATTGAGAGGTGAGCACGTTACCCGGAACTCGGTGAGCGCACAATAATTGCGCCTTGGCCAAGCCGCGGCGCCGATAAAGTGTGACGCGTTGCCTAAGTCGCGATTGTGTAACGAATCTTCCGGACCGAATTGGGAGGCGCTCGCGCGCGTAGGGTCCGCGCGCCGTTAAATATGGCAAGCGCAATCATTAACTGTCTGTCAGGAAGTAGGCCGCGAACCCGTTGCGGCGTTGTTTCCTTCAAGAGCCGGAAATTCCGGCTTCAAGGTGGTTCCAAGATACTTTACTTCAACTTCGAGGGATGACAATGGACAACTTCGCTAAGAAATTACTGAGTGTCGCGGCCGTTACGGTCGCATTGGCGGGTCTTGCCGGCACCGCAACCGCGGAAACTACCTGGCAGAAAAACCATCCGCGCCGTACTCAGGTGAACGGCCGCTTGAATAATCAGAACAAACGGATTCATCAAGACGTCAAGAACGGCACGCTGACGAAGGGTCAGGCGGCCGCGCTGCACCACGATGACCGCCAGGTTCGCCAGGAAGAGCGCGACATGGCCAGTCAAAACGGCGGCCACATCACAAAGTCCGAGCAGAACGTTCTGAACCAACAAGAGAACGGCATCAGCAAGGATATCCCGCCCAAGTAAGAGCTCCTTGTGCAGGGCTTGCCGGGGAGCGGCTCTCGACGCTCCCCGGCCCGCTCGGTTGAGCGGGTCGGGCATTAATACGGCGTTAGTCCTTGGACTCGGATTTCTTGGAGGTGCTGCCGCTGCCCTCGTTCTTGAAGTCATTCGGCTCGACCCGATAACGCGCCAACAGCTTGTAGAAATCGGTGCGATTGCGTTTGGCAAGGCGCGCCGCCTGGCTGATATTTCCAGAGGTAGCCTGTAGGTTGCTGGTTAAATAGTTGCGGGCGAACGTTTCTCGCGCTTCATCGTACGTGGGCATCGTTGTTACCATTCCGTGCAGCGATCGTTGAACGAATTCCTTGCTCATGATTTTATTGTGCGATAGCGCGACGTTCTGTTTGACCAAGTCGAAGAGCTGGCGCACGTTTCCGGGCCAATCGGTCGTTGCAAGAAGCTCAATGGCTTCAGGCGTATATATTTTTCCGCTGTCGCCCGGCTCGGTCGCCTGCTCCAGGAAATGCGAGATCAGTAACGGAATGTCCTCGCGACGCCGACCCAACGGCGGTATCTCTATCGGCAAGATGTTGATGTGATAGTAGAGGTCCTGCCGAAAGTCGCCGCAGTGCATGAGATCTTTCAGATCGCGGGACGTGGTGCTGATCAAGCGCGCATCGACACGCGGCCCTTCCTGTCCATGGCCGGATGGTCCACGCAGCGCTGCCATGAGCTCCGCTTGCAGTCTCGACGGCAGATACCCTATTTCGTCCAGCAACAAGGTGCCTCCGCTCGCCGCATCGATGGCGCCAAACCCAAGCCCCGCGGTGCCCTCGGCTGCCGGCCCTCGGCGACCGAATAATTCGATTTCGAGAGCGTCTGCGTCCGTGTCCTTGCAGCGGACCGCGACGAACAGCTTGTCGCGGCGCCGACTTGCGGCGTGAATCGCCCGCGCGAGAATCTCCTTTCCCGTTCCATTTTCTCCGGTCAATAGCACCGGCGCATCGCTGCGGGCCGCTCGATTCGCCAGCCCAAGCCGGTCTTCCATGAGCTGGCTTCGGGCGACGATTTCCGCCCGCCAGTCGCCGTCAACCAGCGCGAACGTCGAGGTTGCGATAGCACGCTGCACTTGCCCCAGCAGCTCCGCCTTTTCGACCGGCTTGACCAAAAATCCGAATGCGCCGCACTGCGTGGCGCATACCGCCTGCGCGATGGTGCCGTGCGCGGTTACGATAATGACGCTCACCGCAGGCCACCGGCTTTTCAATTCCTTCAGCAGGCCGAGCCCGTCCATCGCGCGCAAGTGCAAATCGGTGACCACGAGGTTGGGCCGTGATCGGACGCACGCGTCCAACGCAGCTTCGGCGCTGTCGACGGATTCCACGCTGTAATTGGCGGTGGTCAGGCGGGTCGTCATGAGGCGGCAGGACTCAACCTCGCCGTCCACCAGCAATACGCGAGCCTTACGCGCCGGCTGCGACGAGACGCCGTCTTTGCGGCCGCTTCCCGCGTTCGGCCGGGGATTGATACCGAACCCGAGTGAGGTGGTGAGTGGAGGCGATTTGTCGTTCATAGGCTGCGCTACTCTTGCATCAGCCGAAAACTTAGCAATGTGCCGCGCGCTTGACTGTAGGGGATTTATGGCAAATGTCCTTAATTTTGCCGAAGCGTCGACGGCGGGGGGGAATTCGAGGCTATTGCAATCCGTCACTGCGGGGGGCAACGCATCGACGGCCCGGTAACGAGTCAGACCTTTCCTACCGGCTGTGCCTATTCGCGTGGCCGCGGAGGCCGATCGAGCCGCAAACCTGGATTACGCGTTGCGCAGACGCCATTCAGTGGCGGATTTGTTATTGTCGAAACTGTAGAACGGCCATTTAAAGGAATTTCTCATCATGAATGTCATCCGGTTCACGCGAGCCATCGCGGCGTTGGGAGCGATGTGTGCGGCGTTTTTCGTCATGGGTGTCGCGCACGCGGCGGATTACGCCGATACGATCGCAACCTTCAAGAACGCCGGCGAGTGCCGACGGTTTTTCGACACCAGTTATGCTTACGCGGTTTTTCCCACGGTGGGGGAGGCCGGGTTCGTGATCGGTGCCGCAGTCGGGAAGGGCCGCGTCTATGTGCATGGTCGCTTGGTAGGCGACACCACGATGACGCAGATCAGTGCGGGCCTGCAGGCCGGCGCGAAGGCGTACAGCGAGATTATTTTTTTCCAGGACAAGCGCGCCCTCGATGAATTTGAGTCCGGATCGTTTGAATTCGAGGCCGGCGCCAGCGCCGTGGCGATCACGGCCGGGGCGGGCGCCAGCGCCGGCACCAACGGCGTTCAGGCCGGCGCCAGCGGGACCGAGAAGAATGCGACAGCGGTCGGCGCCTACAACAAGGGCATGGCGGTCGTCACGGTCGCCAAAGGCGGCCTCATGTACGCCGTCACCCTTGCTGGACAGAGGTATTCGTACAAACCCCGCGGCTAGGAGCCTGGCTTCTAGGGAACGTTCGATCCATATGAGGGCTCGCGCTACAGTTGGGTCGGGCGGGAGAGCGGTATGCCGTGCCGCTTGATTTTCCGATACAGCGTATTGCGGCTGACTCCAAAGTGGGTTGCCACGTGGCTCATCACCCAATGATGCTGTTCGATGACTCGGAGCAGTGCGTTGCGCTCGGCGCTCTCGAAGGTGATCTCCGGTGCCGCATCATTCGCATGGTTCTCGTGGCCGCGCTCGCGCGGCCGCATAGCGGTGTTGCGGATCTCCTCGGGAAGGTCACTGACGCGAATGACGCCGTTCTCACCCAGCGCCAGCGAGGCCCGAATCGTATTGCGCAACTCGCGGATATTCCCGGGCCAGCCGTAGTCGAGCAAGCGCTGCAAGGCCGCCATTTCGATGGCGGCGTCTTCGCTGCCACCCGATTCTCGGTCGATGCATTTGCGTATCAATGCTTCCTTGTCGCGCCGCTGTGCGAGCGGCGGCAGATCCAAGGTGATGCCGTTCAGGCGATAATATAGATCTTCCCTAAATTCACCGCGTTCCAGCAAATCGTGAAGATTGCGATGGGTAGCGCAAATGACGCGCAAATCGACTTTCACCGGGGTCTCGCAGCCAAGCGGCATGACTTCTTGTTCTTCGAGCACACGCAGAAGGCGGGTCTGCAGAAGCAGGGGCATATCGCCAATCTCGTCCAATAACAAGGTTCCGCCCGACGATTGCAGGATGCGACCTCGCATGCCTTCGCGACGCGCGCCGGTGAAGGCGCCGGCCGAGTAACCGAACAATTCGCTTTCAATGAGCGATTCCGGAATGGCCGCGCAATTGACGGCAATGAAAGGCTGCTTTGCGCGGGCGCTTGCAAGGTGCAGGGCTTTCGCAAACGCTTCCTTGCCGGAACCCGTCGGCCCGCGAATGACGATGGATACGTTTCGATCGGCGACACGTTGCGCGTTGCGCACATTTCTCAGCATCTTCGGATCTTGGCCTGCGAGGTCCTGCAGCGTCAGCGCGCCCGGCGCATCGCCGCGTGCGACATGCACAATGGCGCGGGTCGGCGCCGCCAACGGCGCCGAATTTCGAAAACTGTGCTGGCTACCCTGGACCAAACTCGCGAAATATCGCCGGCCGTGCAGATTGTCGCGCAATTCCCAGATCGCGCGGCGCCCGGATTTGACCGTCGCCAATAGTTCTTCGTAGGACATGTCGAACACGTCGGCGATCGACCGTCCCACCAATTCGTTGCGGCTCTCGGCTCCGAGCAACTTCAGGCCCGTCATATCGGTCGCTACGATGGTCCCGTCGGCGGCCACGGCGATGGCGCCATCGTGCAGCAGATCGACGAATTCCGGGCGAGGATGGAAGCGCAGCATTGAATCGGTCTGATGGCGCCGCAGGAATAAGCACTTCTCGATCAAGCGCGCGGATGTGTTGACGAGCGCAACCGTGTGCATCTGGGACTCGCGGGTGCCCGATGCATTGACGCACGATGCGTCCAGCACCGCGACGATCTTGCCGTATTGATCGTGTATCGGTGCAGCGGAGCACGATAGGCCGACGTGCCGAGATCGGAAATGATCCGACTGGTGAATGGTAATCGGACGCGCTTCCGTCGCGCAGGTACCGATTCCATTGGTCCCTTCTCGTTGTTCGCTCCACTCGGCGCCGATGATCAATCCCGCGGAAACGAACATTCGCTTCAATACGGGATCGATCTTTTCGCACAGGATGACGCCGGAAGTGTCTGCCAGCAGCAACGCATATCCCGAACCCGAGATCTGCTCGTAGAGGGAGTCCATCTCGGCGCGTGCAATCTGCACGAGCTCTTCATGCTCGGTCTGCAAAGATTTCAGACGCGTCCCATCCAATACGGTCGGCCGGTATTCGCGTGCTGGGTCCAGCTTGAAATCGTTCAGGCAGCGTCGCCACGACTGATCGACACCCGTCGCCGTGTGTGGCGCGGCCCCGTGCATCAGGTCATTGCTCACGTGCCGATATACATGATCCGCGTGGTGGACCATCTTTGAGTCTCTCACGCGCGCAACTGCCTGTAACGGCGGAAATTATTCTGTTCGCCAGCCATGCGTGCTCCTCGCCTTGGCTCACTTTAAACCTGCGGAGCCTCACCGTGTCAAGCAAGCAATGACATGTGTCATCGGTGTGACACTAGCGGGGCCACGGTTGTATGTTGCATCGCAGGGTGACGCCGATACGGCTGCAGCAACACCAGCCCTGATCCCAAGCCGATTCGCCGGATCTTCGCAACAGCAGTGAGGCGCGCCGCCGCCGCGAAATTGCGTTGGCATGCGGCTTGCTCTGGACTGTCTAACGAGCGCAGCCGCAAGCAAATCGAGGTGCGCTTCGGGCCGATCCACAACTAGATTGCAAGCTTCGGAGGGGGCATGTCCGCAAAATTCAATAAAAATTTGAAGAATTGGTGGTGCGCCGGCGCAGCAGCGTGTGCCTGGGTGCTCGTGCTTGCGCCGCAACCCGCGCGCTCACAGGTCACCAACGAGATGATCGCGGACGACGCGAATTCACCGGCCAACGTGTTGACCGTCGGCATGGGCCAGGCCGGCCAACGATTCAGTCCGCTCAAGGCAATCAATATCTCCAACATCGGCGAACTCGTGCCGGTTTGGACGTTTTCGTTCGGTGGCGAAAAGCAGCGCGGGCAAGAGACTCAGCCTCTGGTGTACAACGGGAAAATCTTCGTCACCGGCTCGTATTCGCGTATTTGGGCATTGGACGCGCACACCGGTCAACGGCTGTGGGCGTATGAGTACCGGCTTCCGGACGGGATCGAACCCTGCTGCGACGTCGTCAATCGCGGCGCGGCGCTGTTCGGCAATCTCGTTATTTTCGGCACCTTGGATGCGCATCTGGTCGCGCTGAATCAGGACACGGGTAAGGTCGTTTGGAACGAAACCTTGGGCGACTTCAAAGCCGGCTATTCGTATACGGCGGCGCCGCTGATCGTGAAGGGCAAGGTCATCAGCGGCGTGTCGGGCGGCGAGTTCGGCATCGTAGGGCGCATCGATGCGCGCGATGCGATGACGGGAAAGCTCATCTGGTCGCGCCCGACGGTGGAAGGCCACATGGGTACCCTGAACGGGCAGGACAATGGAATTACCGGCACGACCAATGCTTCTTGGCCCGGTGACCAATGGAAGACCGGCGGTGCGGCGCCATGGTTGGGATGCACCTACGGCACCGATACCAATCTCGTCTACTGCGGAACGGGTAACGCGGCGCCGTGGAACGCGCATGAGCGACCGGGCGACAACTTGTATTCGACGTCGACCCTGGCCATCGATGCCGATACCGGCAAGATCGTATGGAGCTATCAAGGCACGCCCAACGATTCCTGGGATTTTGACGGGGTGAACGAGTTCATTGCGTTCGATCTGAACAAGGGCGGCAGCATCGTCAAGGCCGGAGCCAAAGCGGACCGCAACGGCTTCTTCTATGTGCTCGACCGCACCACCGGTAAATTCATCAGCGCGACGCCGTTCGTCAGCAAGCAGACATGGGCCAGCGGTGTCGACCCGGCGACGGGGCGGCCCATCGAGACCGGCAACCGTCCGGGTGATCCCGGCACGGCGGAAAAAGGCTCCAAGGTATTCGCGGCTCCTTCGTTCCTCGGAGGCAAGAACTGGATGCCGATGGCCTATAACAAGATCACCGGACTCTTCTATGTTCCTTCCAACGAATGGGGCATGGACATCTGGAACGAACCCATCACGTACAAGAAGGGTGCGGCTTATCTGGGTGCCGGGTTCACCATCCACCCGTTGTATGAGGATCACATCGGTGTGCTTCGAGCCATCAACCCGGCCACCGGCAAGATTGTCTGGGAGTATCAGAACCCTGCGCCGCTGTGGGGTGGTGTGATGACCACGGCGGGTAATCTCGTGTTCACCGGCACACCCGAGGGCTTCTTCAAGGCGTTCGATGCGAAGACCGGCAAGGAGCTGTGGAAGTTTCAAACGGGCTCGGGCGTCGTCGGTCAGCCCATTACCTGGAAGATGGACGGCGAACAGTATGTCGCGGTCGCATCGGGATGGGGCGGCGCCGTCCCTCTGTGGGGCGGCGACGTCGCGGCCAAGGTCAAGGACATCTCCCAGGGCGGGATGCTATGGGTGTTCAAGCTGCACACGGTCGCCAAGTCTTATGCTGCGAGACAATAGGCCATTAAGTGGCGTTGCGACCCCGCAGCGGCGCGGAGCTGCATCGACGGTGCACGCCGGGTCTTGGGCGGTGCTGGCGGCGGCGGCCGTCAGCGCCGTTTTCTTGCTGCGAGCCGCTGCGTTCGGCCACGGCAACGTCACGCCGCAACCGGTGGATGTGAAGGACCTGCCGAAACTGCAGGGGCCGTTGACGGCCAACCCCTATCGCGGCAGTCCCGCACAGGCCACCGCGTTGCAGGTGGGCGCTTCGGCCTTCAACCAGAACTGTGCCCGCTGCCATGGGTTGGAGGCGGTTTCCGGCGGAATTGCGCCGGATCTTCGCCACTTGCCGAAGGGGACGGACGGCGATGAGTATTTCCAAATGCGAATCCGCAACGGCTCGATTCGTAACGGCGTAACCTATATGCCCGCCTTTGGAGAAATTTTCAGTGAAGAGGCCATTTGGGCCATCCGCACGTACCTGGATTCACGCTATGAAGATCAGTGATGCGGCGCGGATGCTGGCGATTGCGGGGCTGATCGGCTTAGGCTCCTCGATTTCGTGGTCCGACGAGCCGGATTCGGCCGACACGCTGGCGGACGCGCGCGCCAGGGGCGCGATTGAGATTGCCGTGTATGCCGATTTTCCCCCGTATTCCTACGGCAAAACCGCGGCGGAGGCGAAGGGAATAGACGTTGATATAGCGCAGGCAATAGCCCAAAGGCTGGGACTGAAACTCAAGCTGCGGATGATTTCCGCCGGAGAGTCGGTTACCGACGACCTGCGCAACCATGTATGGAAGGGTCATTATCTCGGAGGCGGGGTGGCCGACGTGATGCTGCACGTCGGCTACGATGCCGCGTTTGCCGAACGCGAAAAGAACGTAATGTTGTTCGAACCCTATTTTCACGAGGTCGTGGCCTTGGCCTACAAGCCGAACCGCATCAAGAACGTCGAGTCGCCGATCGCGCTCACGGACCATAAAGTAGCGGTGGAAGGCGACACAATCAGCGATCACATCATGAGCAGCGCATACGGCGGCGCACTACGGAACTCGGCCGTGCGCGAACAGTCGTTGGAGAAGGCGGTGGCTGCCTTCAAAGCCGGCGACGTGGACGCTGTCATGGGGCCGCAGGGTGAGTTGCAGGGCCTCCTGGCCGAACAGCGGGTAACCGATGCCGTGTTCCACCTCGAGGAGCCGATGGGCCAAATGCGAACCGCGTGGGATATCGGGGTTGCCGTGAAAAACAGCGCCTCGACGAGTCTCCGCGACGCGGTTGCGAATATACTCGATACTCTCAAGGAAGACGGCTCGATGAATAGAATGTTTGCGGTTTACGGCGTCAAGTATCTCGACGCATCGTCGGCGCCGGCTGGGAAAAAATTAGCCCGTGATGCGAACTAAATCCAATCCATACGAAGGAGAAACAATATGAGTGCACAGGTTCGACCGAGTTCTGCCGACAGCGGCTCCATGACGGAAAGCAGCTCTTTCGCTGCGCATCTCAAGACGATCGAACGCAAGATTCCGCTGCGCGCTCGATATGAAAACTTCATCGGCGGCAAATGGGTGGCCCCGGTAAAGGGCGCTTATTTCGACAATATCTCGCCGACCACGGGTCAGGTAATCTGCAAGATCGCACGGTCGCAGGCGGAAGACATCGAACTCGCAGTGGACGCAGCGCACGCCGCCGCCGAGCCTTGGGGCCGGACAGCGGTCGCCACGCGCGCCAGTGTTCTGAACCGAATCGCCGACCGCATGGAGCAATATCTTCCGTTCCTGGCCGCGGTCGAAACCTATGACAACGGCAAACCGATCCGCGAAACCAACCTCGCCGATCTGCCCTTGGCGGTCGATCACTTCCGCTATTTCGCGAGTTGCGTGCGGGCGCAGGAAGGCTCGCTCGGCGAACTCGACGACGACACCGTCGCATATCACTATCATGAGCCGCTGGGCGTGGTGGGACAGATCATTCCTTGGAATTTCCCGATTCTGATGGCGGCATGGAAATTGGCCCCTGCATTGGCCGCCGGCAACGCAGTCATTATCAAGCCGGCCGAACAGACGCCGATGTCGCTGTTGGTGCTGGCGGACCTCATTCAGGATCTGTTGCCCGCGGGAATCTTGAATATCGTCAATGGATTCGGACTCGAGGCGGGCAAGCCGCTGGCCACCAATCCACGCATCGCCAAGATTGCATTCACGGGCGAGACCACGACAGGCCGCCTGATCATGCAGTACGCGTCGGAAAACATCATTCCCGTGACGTTGGAATTGGGCGGCAAGTCGCCGAACATTTTCTTCGAGGACGTGATGCGCGTCGAGGATGATTTCGTAGACAAGGCGCTCGAGGGCTTTGCGATGTTCGCACTGAACCAAGGCGAGGTATGCACGTGTCCCTCGCGCGCCTTGGTGCAGAAATCGATCTACGACCGGTTCATGGAGCGGGCCATCAAGCGCGTCGAAAGCATTCGACAAGGCGATCCGTACGAAATGAGCACTCAGATCGGGGCCCAGGCGTCCAACGATCAGTACGAGAAAATCCTGTCGTACATCGATATCGGGAAGAAGGAAGGCGCCAAGGTGCTGGCCGGCGGCGTGGCCAACAAACTGCCAGGCGAATTGGCGGGCGGCTATTACATCAAGCCCACGATTTTCGAAGGCCACAACAAGATGCGGGTGTTCCAGGAAGAAATCTTCGGGCCGGTGGTCTCGGTGACGACCTTCGATACCCCGGAGCAGGCGCTAGAGATCGCGAATGACACGCTATATGGTTTGGGCTCCGGCGTGTGGACTCGCGATCTGAATCTTGCGTACCGCTTCGGACGCGGTATCAAGGCCGGGCGCGTTTGGACCAATTGCTACCACGCGTATCCCGCGCATGCGGCATTCGGCGGTTACAAGAAGTCGGGTATCGGCCGCGAAACCCACAAGATGATGCTCGACCATTACCAGCAGACGAAAAATGTGTTGGTAAGCTACAGCACGAAAGCCTTGGGGTTTTTCTAGGTTCCGGGGTTTTTTTCAGGGGATCGGCGCACGGATCGCGATAAGGCGGGATCCGTGCGCCGAACACTCTCCGGCTGCTCGTGGGGGGTCACGCTTGAGCAATGTCGTCTCTATGGATCCCGGCCGCGTCGGTGTGACGCCGGCCGCTCGTCAGTTGATCGAAGAATTGAAGCGGGCTCATGGGCCGATCATGTTTCATTTGTCGGGAGGCTGCTGCGACGGGAGCGCGCCGATGTGCTTCCAGGTGGGCGAATTCAAATTGGGCGGGGTGGATGAGAAGGTCGGCGAAATAGTCGGCTGCGAGTTCTGGATGAATCGCGCGCAATTCCTTCTCTGGGCACATACCCGCTGGACCGTGGACGTGGTGCCGGGAAGGGGCGGTAGTTTCTCGCTCGAAGCACCGCTCAACCGGCGTTTTATCATCCGCTCGGAGATGTGCGCCGTACCGTCGGCTGCGACTTCTTGACGTTCCGGTAATGATCGACGCGCCCGAGCTCGAGCGGCCGTGCGCTCGGGATCAATGGCGCGCCGACGCAAGAATCGTTCGCGCCAGCCCGTCATAGTCTCCGTCGAAGTGGTGACCGCCCTTGAGTTTCACGATCGTGACCTTGTGCGGGTCCAATTTCGGACATAGCGAGTCGCTCTCCTCGGCACCGTAAATGCAGAGCACGGGCGTCCCGACGATCTTCTCGACTTCGGGCAGGGTTGCCGGCCCTGACTTGTCGTCCGAGATCCAACTCGTCACGTGAAATTCGAACAATGCGTGCTCCGACATCCCCATCACGGCGGCGAGGGCGACGTGCGATCGCGTTGCCGCGGTCAAACGATTGACCGCAAACGGTAAGACGTCGGCGCCTTGCGAATAGCCGATCAGCACGACGCGCTGCTTGCCGAGCGCGGTCAAATAGTAGCGGATCATCCGCTCGACGTCCGCGGCGAGTCCTTCCGGCGTCCGGGCGGTCCAGAAATAGCGAAGTGAATCCAGACCCACCACGCTAATGCCGTTGGCGGCCAAGGCCGCGGCCACATCTTTGTCGAGGCCTGCCCAGCCGCCATCGCCGGACAGGATGATCGCGAACGTATCGGAGGGCGGGATGCCCGGCTGCGCCGCCACGAAGACGATGGGCAAACCGCCGAGCGCTTGGGGTGCGATCGACGTCGCAGCCGGCGCATTCCGAGCCATGAGCGAATCGACCGCATCGGCAAATTGCGGCGCCCACTGCAGCGGCGGCGAACTGGCCGAGCCGGCATCCGGCACGGCGATCAGTTGCGCATTGGGCACTTGCGCCACGAAGCGGCGAATTGCTGCGGCATCGCACGCCGGCGCGGATGCCGGCGATTCCGTGCCCTGCAGCACGACCCAGGGGTTGCCGAGTTGCTTGGACGGCAAGAAATCCACGCCGCTGTCGCCCGCGCGCGGATTGAAATCGAGTCCCGCACTCTTGCACAAGCGTTTATGCATTGCGAGGCTCGGGCAGAATCCCATGCTCACCGCGCCGGCAAAGGTGTTCGCCGGCGCCTGCGCCAGCGTCGCGTAAGCCAACGTAGCGCCTGCAGATTTCCCCGCCAGGATGGGCAACAAATAGGTCGGCAGACGATAGTAGGCCTGGACGAAATGACTGAGATTCTCCAAGTCGCCGTCGGGAAACACGCAGTCGGCGCCATCCGCCTCGAGCTTGGCTTCCAGTTGCGCCACGTCGATTCCAGCGACCATCGCGCCTTGCCGCGCGAGCTGCCTTGCCAGGTCGGCCATGACCTGATTCCAACCATCGGCGCCCGACAGTAACAGCACAAAGCCTCTGGGTGTGCCGTTGGGAGCGTAGACGGTGAAGTTCTCGAAGCGGCCATGGCTCAACGTCTGTTCAGTGACCGGGGTCCATGCCGGGCCGCCGGCGACGGGCGCCACGTTGGGCGAATGCCTCAATCTCCACCCTGCGTATCCGGCGATCAGCGCGATTGTGGTCAATACCGCCAGTAGAATGATCGTGCGCTTGCCTCGCATGGGGCTCCTAGTGTTTGGAATTGGGGTACGCATCGATCTCATCCAGCATCTCGGGGCCGCCGAGCGCCTGCATTTGCCTCAAGATCCAGTCGCGGCGCTGCTGCACGTAGCGCGACGGCGCGGCTGCCGAATAGTGCTCCGGGCTGGGGAGCACGGCGGCCAACACCGCGGCATCGCTGCGGCTCAATCGCGCCGCGCTCTTGTGAAAGAAACGCTGTGCGGCGGCCTCGGCGCCGTAGATTCCGTTCCCGAACTCGGCGATGTTGAGGTAAATCTCGAGAATCCGACGCTTCGGCCAAAAGCCCTCGATCAACACGGTGAAATAGGCTTCGAGTCCCTTGCGGAAATAGCTGCGCCCGGACCATAGGAACAGATTCTTGGCGACTTGCTGGCTGATGGTGCTGGCACCATGCACGCGATGGCTGTGCTGATTGAGAGCGTACGCCTTCTCGATGGATTCGACGTCGAAACCCCAGTGTTCTGGAAACTTTTGATCTTCGGAGGCGACCACCGCCAGCGGCAAGTTTGGGGAAATGCGGTTAAGGTCCGCCCAGGCGTGCTGGAACACGTACGCTGAGTCGTGATTGGTCCATGCGGCGATCTGCGATTCGGCCATGAAGGCGCTGTAGGGTGGATTCACCCATCGGAGCATCAGCACCGCCAAACCGGAGAGCACGACGCACGACAACAGGGTCCAGACGACCGCGCGCACCGTGCGGCCGAGCCAGGATTTGCTGCGCGCCATCAGTCACGCGTCGATCTTGCGCACACTCTTCATGAGGACCGCCTCGACCGGCACGTCGTCGAAGCCGCGCTTGCGGCCGGTCTCCACCGCAGCGATCTTGTCGATCACGTCCATACCTTCGGTAACGCGCGCAAATACGGCGTATCCGAAGTTTCCGCGACTGTGATCCAGAAAGTCGTTGTCCTTCAAGTTCACGAAGAATTGCGACGTTGCGCTGTTGATGTCGTTGGTTCGCGCCATCGACAGCGTGCCGCGCGCATTCTTCAGACCATTGTCGGCCTCGTTTTTGATCGGGGCTAGAGTTTTCTTTTGACTCATATCTTCCGTGAAGCCGCCGCCTTGAATGACGAAACCGGGGACGATGCGATGAAAGATGGTGCCGTCGAAAAAACGATCGTCGACGTATTTCTTGAAGTTGGCGACCGATATCGGCGCCTCCTTCTCGAAGAACTCAATTTTGAAATCGCCCAGCGTGGTTTCGAAGAGAATCATGAGTGTTCCTAATGTGATGAGTAGACCTAAGACGAGTGAACCTAATGCGACGAGTGAACAGTACCCATAGTCACCCGTGGTTTGCCGGAATAATCGTGATGGGAACGGATGCAGCCAAAGCCGTGGGCGCCGAGCAGGCCGGCAACCTGGCCGGCTTGAGCGCTGCCGTGCTCGAGCAGCAGCCAGCCGCTCGGGTTTAAGTGCAGGGCGGCGCGATCGATGATCGCAGCCAATGCTTCTAAGCCCGTGGGACCGGATGCGAGGGCAAGCAGGGGTTCCGCTGCGAGTTTCGTGAGCGCGGGATCCCCGGATGCAACGTAGGGCGGGTTGGCGACGATGATGTCGAAACGCTCGCCGGGCACCGCATCGAACCATGAACCGGCACGCCATCGAACGTGCGGCAGGTCGAGCTTTCGCGAGTTCTGCATGGCGACCGCCAGCGCGGGCGCGGAGATATCGACGCCCGTGATGCGTAGGCTGGGCCGCTCAGCGGCGATCGCCAACGCAATGGCGCCGCTGCCGGTGCCGAGGTCGAGCACGGAGCGCGTCTGATCCAAAGGGCACAGCGCCAACGCCAGCTCCACCACGAGCTCGGTCTCGGGGCGTGGGACCAGCACGTCCGGCGTGACCGTCAATTCCAAAGACCAAAACTCACGCGATCCGGTCAAATAGGAAATAGGCGCGCCACGCACGCGCCGCGCGATCAGCTTTTCGTATGCCTGCCGACCGTCATCGGTGACGAGTTCGTCGCTGCGCACGATCAGCGCGGTGCGCGACACGTCGAGGACCTTGCACAGCAAGATCTCGGCATCGAGCCGCGGCGAGTCGCTGTGGCCCTGGAGAGCTCGTACGCCCATCTGCAACGAGGCGGCGACTGTGTCCACGGCCGTCATTCGACCTGCTGCGCGAGTTCTTCGGCCTGATGCTCTTGGTTCAGTGCGCCGATGAGTTCGTCGAGGTTGCCGTTCATCACATCGTCCAACTTGTACAGCGTGAGATTGATGCGGTGATCGGTGACCCGGCCTTGCGGAAAATTATACGTACGGATTCGTTCCGAGCGATCGCCGGAACCGACCTGGAGCTTGCGCGACTGAGCCTGCTGGCTCTGTTGCTTCTCACGCTCGCTCGCCAACAGCCGAGCCTTCAACAGCGACATGGCGCGCGAGCGATTCTTGTGCTGCGAGCGTTCATCCTGGCACTCCACGACGATGCCCGTAGGCAGGTGAGTGATGCGAATGGCGGAATCGGTTTTATTGACGTGTTGACCGCCGGCGCCGGATGAACGATAGGTGTCCACCCGCAAGTCCGCCGGATTCAAGTCGATTTCTTCGACTTCCTCGAGTTCGGGGAGTATCGCGACGGTACACGCGGACGTATGAATACGCCCCTGAGCCTCGGTGGCCGGGACTCGCTGCACGCGATGCGTGCCCGACTCGAATTTGAGCAGTGAAAATGCTCCGCGTCCGATGATGCGGCTGATGATTTCCTTGTAGCCGCCATGTTCACCGGGACTTTCGCTTAAGGTCTCCACGTCCCAGCCCTTGGACTCGGCAAAGCGAGCGTACATGCGGAACAAGTCGCCGGCGAAAATGGCGGCCTCATCGCCGCCGGTGCCGGCGCGAACCTCGAGGAAGATGTTGCTGTCGTCATGCGGGTCCTTGGGGACCAGAAGCCGCTGCAGTTCGACTTCCTCGGCCGCCACCCGCGCCGTAAGCTCAGCCAGTTCTTCATCCATGGCCAGTTCGACGGCGGTTGCAACGTCGCCTTCGAGGGCGATGAAGCCGCGGTAGCGCGCGATCAGCGGCCCCAATTTCGCGTATTCCATGGACAGTTCACGGAATTGGTTCTGGCGGGAGATGACGCCGGGGTCCGCGAGAAGTCGGCTGATTTCCTCGAATCGCTCGTCGAGTTTCTCGAGTTTGCGCCTGATGGAGTCTTTCATGGCGCAGAATTATAGCTACCCAAGGAGCCTGTCTGAGTAATCTTCGTGCCCGCTCCCTCCCACTGCCAACGCGGCTCACGCAGATTACTCAGACAGGCTCCTAGGAGTTATTGCCGGTCGCGTTCGTCCTGGCTTGCGCGCGCGACGGCCTCGGCGACCACCGATTCAGGTGATTCGGATGCCTGCCTGAGGGCCTGGGTCGGGGCGTGGAGCAGCCGGTTCATCAGGGTATTCGCAAGAAATTCGAGCGCGTCGTCCGCCGATTTTCCGGAGGAAAGCATGCGGCGCGCCTGTTCCAACGTTTGTTGTCGAATCGTATCCGCCTGATGGCGCAGAGCGCGTATGGCGGGCCCCGCTTCCTTGGCGCGCAATTCCGATAGAAAACGGGCCACTTCCTCGACGATCAACACGCGTGCACCGCCGGCCGCAACCTCGCGTTGCTGGCGATTTTCGTCGATCAACTGTTGCAGGTCGTCAATGGAGAATAAGTAGATATCCTCGAGATCCGCGACCCGCGGATCGATGTCCCGGGGAACCGCCAAGTCGACCATGAAAATGGGGCGCCGCCGGCGTGCGCGCACCGCCGCCGCCGCCGCCGCCTTGGTGATCAGGGGGATGGGGCTCGCGGTGCAACTGATGACGATGTCGGCTTCGGTCAATTCCTTCTCGAGCTGGCTGAGATCGACGGCATAACCCTTGATCTCCGCTGCCAGTTCTTGCGCCCGGCTCAATGTGCGATTGGCGATAACCATGCGCTTGACCCCGGCGGCGGCGAAATGCCGGGCGGTGAGCGCGTTCATCTCGCCGGCGCCGATCATGAGCGCGTTTTTCGCGCTCAGGTCCGCATACACACGGCGCGCCAGACTGACCGTCGCGGATGCGAGCGATACCGCATTCGCGCCGATTCGAGTCTCCGATCGCACGCGTTTAGCGGTCGAGAATGCCGCTTGAAAGAGCTTATTGAGATGCGGCCCCGTACTGCCGGTCTGATGGGCGATGCGATAGGCTTCCTTCAATTGCCCCAAAATCTGCGCTTCGCCGAGCACCATGGAGTCGAGCCCGGAAGCGACGCTGAAGGCGTGTTCGACGGCGCGCTGTTCCCGATGCACATACACGCTCGCTGCCAGGTCCAAACTTGGGGCATGGTGCCGCTCGAGCCAATCGGCCAGGTCGGAGCCGCTGGCCGATCCCGCCCAATAAACCTCCGTACGATTGCAGGTCGAGAGGATCACGACCTCGGCAACCCCTTGCTCCTGCCGCAGGGCGCGCAGGGCCGCCACCAACCTATCCTCGTTGAACGCGACCTTCTCGCGCAGCGCGACCGGTGCGGTCTTATGATTGATACCGAGGATATTGAATGCCATTGCTGCGTTTTTTGTCCGTAACTATCGGATTTTGGTGAAGATTTGCAGCTATATCAAGGCGGAATGCGCGGCATCGAAGTACTCATTTAGCTATAGTACGGCAGTGGTCTCGATTCCAATCTTTGCAAGGTCGTTCGCAGTGCTCGGCATTATTGCCTGTTCGGCCTGCGTCAGCGTTGCTCCGAAGCCTGATACATCCGAAGTTCCCAAGCTATTTTATACCCTCACGGCTGAGATAGCCCTCTCGCGGCACGAGGCGCGCGTAGCCGCCCTCCAATACGCGGCGGCTGCCGAAACGAACAGCGATGTAGGCTTCCTGCGGCGGGCTACGGAAGTCACGGCGGAGTGCCTGCAACCGTCGCTGACCGCGGGCGTGGCGGCCCGATGGATTCACGTCGATCCGTCAGCCGTGGATGCGCATCGGGCAGCCGCGCGGGCGGCGCTTGAATTACATAAGATCGAGCAATCTGCGGCGCAATATCGCGTCGTCCTGAACACCTCGCCGCGCGGCACCGACGCTGAGTTCGCGGTCGTAGAAACCGAACTGGCAACGGCGGACAACATCTTCGGTGCGCGCCAAGTCGCGGACCGCCTTGCCGAGTCCTTCCCGGCGTCCGAGCCGGCATTGCGGATGCAGGCATTCGCCGCGTTGCGCGCGGACGACCCGGCGGCAGCCGTGCGCACATTCCAGGCAGCGCTGGCCTCACCGAGCGCAGCACTAGCGCCCTCCGGCGGAGCACCCGCCACGCGGGGCGGGGCGCCGCCGACGGTCGAGGAGGCCCGCAGCGAGTTGACTCAGGGGCTCTGGCGAGCCCGCATCCTGGCGGGCGACGCGGCCGAGCCTCTCGCCCTGGCGAAAGCGCTCATGGATCGAGACGACACGGCGGAGAATCGGTTGAACTATGCACTGCTGTTATTGGCCGCCCAGCAAAATTCTGCCGCGCGGGCGCAGCTTGCCGAGCTGACCCTCGACCCTGAGTCCAAGCCGGTCGCGTTGCGGCTACTCGGTCTCATCGAATTCCAAGAGGGCAAGATGGCCGACGCCGGCGCTCGATTCGCGGAACTGGCGACGACCGGTAAGTTCTTGGACGATGCGCTTTACTACTTGGGGCTGATCGCCGAGCGGCATGAGGACCTGGAGCGCGCTCTACGCTTGTACGCGCAAGTGCAAAGCGGCGACAACGCCGTCGCCGCATTGGTGCGCGCGGCAGCCATTTTGCGTGCCCACGGCGCGGCGCCGGCCGCCGAAGAGTTGCTCGACCAACTCGTCGACGAGGAACCGCAGCGCGCGCCGGAGATTCTGGTGGCGCGCGCGCGTATCTATTCGGACGCCAGCGACGTGCCGCAGGCGATCGCCGTTCTGGAACAAGCCGAGCTGGAGTACCCCGATAGCATGGAATTGAGGTATGCCTTGGCATCGACGTCCGAGAGCCAAGGCCAGGTCGCCGCCGCGTTGCACGTCTTGAAGGAGGTCGCCGCGCTGCGGCCGGCCGATCCGGCGGCGCTCAATGCTTACGGGTACACGTTGGCGGACAACAATCGACAGCTCAGGGTGGCGCGCAAGCTGATCGAACAGGCCTACGCGGCGGCTCCCAAGAATGCCGCCATCTTGGATAGCTTGGGCTGGGTGCTGTTCAGGCAGGGTCATGGAGAAGAGGCATTGCCCTATTTGAACGCCGCCTACGCGGATGAGCGCGATGGCGACATTGCGGCGCATCTGGGCGAAGTGTTGTGGAGGCTCGGCAGACGGACGGATGCGGAACGCATCTGGTCCGAAGCGAGCCGGACGGATTCGGACAATCACCTGCTCAAGGCCACGCAGCTGCGCTTGCATGCTCCAATTAAGCGATGCATAGACTATTCATGCTATTGACCTGTTGCGCTGCCTTGAGCGCTTGCATAACGACGCGCCCGGCGCTGGCGCCGGCGCCTTGGGACCAACGGCTGGCACTACTCCAGCATGCGAACGCATGGCAGCTCGATGGCCGCGCCGCGGTGGTGGTGGGCACGCAGGGATGGCAAGCGAGCCTGAATTGGCGCCAGAGCGGCGCCGCCGCGGAAGTGCACCTCGCGGGGCCGTTGGGCGTGGGTGCGCTGGTGTTGCGGGAGACTCCCGCAGGCCTGTCGCTGAACGGCGCGCCGCCGAGCGATACGGTTACCGCGCAGCTCCAGGACCGCTTGGGATTCGAATTGCCGTTGGATGACCTGCGATACTGGCTATTGGGTGTCCCTGATCCGGGCGCTGCCTTTGATATGACGCGCAATGACCAGGACCGCGCGCAGCAGCTGACCCAGGCCGGTTGGACCTTGAAATACGATCGCTATATGCCCGTGAACGGGGACTTGCTCCCGGCACGCTTGGTGTTGAGCCGCGAGGGAGTGAGGGTCCGCATCGCGGTGGATCATTGGGAGGGGCTGCGGTGAGCGTGAACGCCGAGGGCATAGCCGGTGAACGATCGTGGCCAGCACCGGCGAAGCTCAATTTGTTCCTGCATATCGTGGGCCGGCGGCCTGATGGCTATCATGAGCTGCAGACCTGTTTCCAGTTCATCGATTTGTGCGATGACATCCATATCGGCGTGCGTTCCGACGGCGCGATCAGGCGCCTGCGGGGCGCCACCGGCGTCTCCCCGGAGGAGGACCTTTGCGTGCGTGCGGCGCGCGCTTTGCAAGCCGCATCCGGATGCGCGTTGGGAGCGACTATCGATGTGGTCAAACGCATTCCGATGGGCGCCGGCCTGGGTGGGGGTAGTTCCGACGCGGCGACCTGCCTGGTGGCATTGAACCGATTGTGGGGACTCAATCTGCCCACGGCGAGGCTGGCGGAGCTGGGGTTGAAATTGGGCGCCGATGTGCCGGTATTCGTGCATGGTCGAGCGGCTTGGGCCGAGGGCGTGGGTGAACGGCTTACGCCGCTATTCCCGCCGCAGGCGCCGCCTGAGGTTAACTATCTGATTCTGAAGCCGAAAGTTTTTGTGAGCACTGCGGAGGTATTCCAGGACCCTGAATTGACAAGGAATTCCGCGCCCATCACAATTCACGGTTTCCTGGCGTCCGGTGGTAGGAACGATTGCCTAGGCGTGGTGCGGCGGCGATACCCGGAAGTAGCGCGCGCGCTGGATTGGCTATCGCTCTTTGGACCTGCGCGATTGACGGGCACAGGAGCGTGCGTTTTCTTGGGGCTTACATCCGTGGACCGCTACGCTGAGATTGTGCGCGAGCTGCCGCCGGCATTCGAGGCATTTTTGGTTCGCGGATTGAACGACTCGCCCTTGTTGGCAAGGTTATCGGCCGGCTGAGCGCGGCCGGCGAGAGGTCGCTGACTGTTGATTTCCGAGTTGGGGTGTCGCCAAGCGGTAAGGCAGCGGGTTTTGATCCCGCCATACGGAGGTTCGAATCCTTCCACCCCAGCCAATTGCGCTTGAGGTTTTGGTTGGTTCTGCTATGTCGCGAAGTAATGAGTTCGATTCGTCATCCATCTCGGTATTCGCGGGTAATGCGAATCCGTCGTTGGCACAAGAGATCACCCGTCACTTGCACGTGCCGTTGGGGCGCGCGCACGTCGGCCGGTTCAGCGACGGCGAGGTCAACGCCGAATTGATGGAGAACGTTCGCGGCCGCGATGTGTTCATCGTGCAACCCACGTGTCCGCCGGCGAACGACCATTTGATGGAACTGTTGATGATGACGGACGCCTGCCGGCGGGCGTCGGCGAAGCGCATCACGGCGGTGGTGCCGTACTTCGGTTATGCGCGGCAGGATCGGCGGCCGCGCGCGACGCGCGTTGCCATCGCCGCCAAGTTGGTGGCCAACATGATTGCGCGCGCGGGCGTGGATCGGTTGCTGACCGTCGATCTGCATGCGGAGCAGATCCAGGGATTTTTCGACATACCGGTGGACAACGTTTACGCGTCCCCGGTGCTTCTGGGCGATGCCTGGAAATACAAGGACGAGGACATGATCGTGGTGTCGCCGGATGTCGGCGGTGTGGTGAGGGCTCGAGCGCTGGCGAAGCGCTTGGACGATGCCGAGCTTGCCATCATCGACAAGCGGCGGCCGCGGCCGAACGAGTCGAAGGTGATGAACATCATCGGCGAAGTCGAAGGCAAGAGCTGCATGCTGGTCGATGACATGGTCGATACCGCGGGCACGCTGTGCCAGGCGGCACGGGCGCTCAAGGACGAGGGGGCGATCCGGGTGGTTGCGTACATCACGCATGCCGTACTGTCGGGCTCCGCGATCGAACGCATCTCGAAGTCGGTGCTGGACGAATTGGTGGTGACCGACACGATTCCTTTATCGGCCGCCGGCAAGGCATGTAGCCGGATACGGCAACTCAGTGTTGCAGGGCTGCTGGCGGAGACGATACGGCGCATCAGCGACGAAGAGTCTGTCAGTTCTCTGTACGTGGACTGACATCGGTGCGAACCCGGCCGTTGCCGGGATGGTGAATTTGGGTCGGTGCCCCCGCAAACTGGTCGCGGTGCGGGGACATCGTGGTTGTGGTGTAACTGGAGATGATTATGAAAACCTCTTTTGAACTCGTTGCCGAGTTCCGCGAGACGCAAGGCAAAGGTGCGAGCCGCCGCCTGCGTCACGAAGGAAAAGTGCCGGCAATTCTCTATGGCGGGCATTCGGAAGCCCGTGCGTTGACCTTGAGCCATCAGAAGCTCTTGATCATGCTGGAGAACGAACGCTTCTATTCCACGATTCTGAATTTGAAGGTCGGCGATCAGACGCAGGCCGCGATCTTGAAGGACGTGCAGCGGCACCCCTACAAGAACGCGATCGTGCACATTGATTTTCAGCGCGTTGAAGACAATCAGAAAATCCGCATCAGCATTCCGTTGCACTTCGTCGGTGCGGCCGTTTCGCCGGGCGTCAAGTCCCAGGGCGGCATCGTGGCGCATATGCGCAATGAAGTGGAAGTGAGCTGCCTGCCGAAGGATCTTCCGGAATTCATCGAGGTGGACATGTCCGGATTGTCGCTCAACGAGAGCATCCATCTATCGCAGCTGAAGATTCCGGACGGCGTGGAATTGCTCGCTCTGGCGAAGGAAGACGCGGCGGTCGTCGCCATTCACAGTCCGCGTGCAGAAGAGCCCGAGCCGACGGCGGCAGCGGCCGGAGCAGCGCCGGCGGAAGGTGCGGTGGCAGCGCCTGCGGCGGCAGCCGGTGCGGATGCGGCGAAGAAGGCCGAGCCTGCGAAGACGGACGCGAAGAAGGAACCTGCGAAGAAGGACGCCAAGAAGTAGGTTGCGTCGAGGCGTCGATCGGAGGGCCGTCGAATTGGCGGCCCTTACTTTTTTTAGGCTCTCAAGAGTTGGGTGAGTCCACGATGGCTGGATTACCGTTGCGCGTTATCGCCGGTCTCGGCAATCCGGGACCCGAACACCAGGTTACGCGGCATAACGCCGGGTTCTGGTTCGTGGACGTGCTTGCGCAGCGCCACGGCGGCGAGTTTCGTGATTACCGCAAGTATTCCGGCGAAACCGCGCGCGTGAGCATCGGCGGTCAGGAGCTCATTTTGTTGAAGCCGACGACTTATATGAATCGCAGCGGACTGTCGATTCGGCAGATCAGCGATTTTTTCAAGATTGTACCGGGCGATATTCTCGTGGCGCACGATGAATTGGATTTGCCGGTGGGCAGCGTGCGTCTCAAGCAGGGTGGTGGTCACGGGGGACACAACGGCTTGCGCGACACCATCGCTCACATCGGTGAGAATTTCTGGCGGCTGCGGTTGGGGATAGGTCATCCGGGCAACAAAGCCGACGTGATCGATTATGTGTTGACGCGAGCGCCGCGCGTCGAGGAAGACTTGATCTTGGAAGCCGTCAACACGGCGGCGGACTTGATTCCGCTGTTACTCGAGCAGGGCGCGGAACGCGCGATGACCAAATTGCATAGCCGCGCGGGAAGGACATAAATGCCAATTCGCTGTGGAATCGTCGGTTTACCCAACGTCGGAAAGTCCACGTTGTTCAATGCGCTCACGCGCGCGCAGATCGCGGCCGAGAATTATCCGTTTTGCACCATTGATCCGAATGTCGGCGTGGTGCCCGTGCCGGATCCTCGCTTGGAAAAACTCGCGGAAATCGTGCACCCCGAGCGCATTCTTCCCACGACCGTGGAGTTCGTCGATATCGCGGGCCTGGTGGCCGGCGCTTCGAAAGGTGAAGGGCTGGGCAATAAATTCTTGGCGCACATCCGCGAAGTCGATGCGATTGCGCATGTGGTGCGGTGTTTCGAGAACGACGACATCATCCATGTGGCCGGCCGGATCGATCCGGCCGGCGATATCGAAGTCATCAATACCGAGCTTGCGCTGGCGGATTTGGACAGCATCGATCGGGCATACCAGAAGGCGGTGAAGGCCGCGAAGACCTCGGACAAAGATGCGATCAAGTCGCGCGACCTGCTGGAGCGGGTGCGCGCTCAATTGAACCTTGCGAAGCCCGTGCGCGCCATGGGCTTGGACGCCAATGAAAAGGCGCTGTTGCGCGACTTTCATTTATTGACCGACAAACCCGTCATGTATGTCGCCAATGTGGATGAGGCCGGCTTCACCGACAATCCGCGCCTCGATCGAGTGCGGGAGTTGGCGAAGGCGGAGAGCGCGGTGGTGGTGCCGGTATGCGCGGCGATCGAGGCGGAGATCTCGCAACTCGAGGAGGCGGATCGCGCGGATTTCTTGAGGGAACTGAAGCTGGATGAGCCGGGCCTCAACCGCGTGATTCGCGGGGCCTATGCCTTGCTGGGATTGCAGACCTACTTCACGGCGGGAGTCAAAGAGGTTCGGGCGTGGACCATTCGCGCGGGATCCACGGCGCCGCAGGCGGCCGGGGTGATTCACACGGATTTCGAGCATGGATTCATTCGCGCTGAAGTCATCGCCTACGAAGATTTCATTGCGAATAAAGGCGAGGCGGGGGCGAAGGAAGCCGGAAAGCTGCGCCTCGAAGGAAAGGACTACATCGTCCGCGAGGGCGATGTGATGCACTTCAGATTCAATGTGTGAGCGCGGCAGTCAGGTGCAGTGCAGTGCGGCGCCAAGGGCGCTATCGCGGAGCATCGGTTTGGCATAACCCATTGATTTATCAGCGATAGGTCGGAAAGTCGGCTTGACAGGGGGGCGCCGGCTCCGGACAATCCGCGGCTCTTCGTGGTGAGGTAGCTCAGCTGGTTAGAGCGTGGCACTCATAATGCCGAGGTCGAGGGTTCGAGTCCCTCTCTCACCACCAACTCCTTCTCGTACTGACCTCGCCCGGACTCGCCGGGCCACTCCTGAGTACGCATAAGTTGCTGAATTTAATTAGTAAAAATTCAGGATAGGCGCTGAAGCTACGGAATGCACTGCACTTGACAGTCGGGGTAGCTTGGGGGCAACTTTGCCAATAGTTGCCCCCAGATGAGCCTGAAAAGTGCCGAGTTGCCCCCACGGTTTCGCCCCTGCAAATGGAGTTGCCCCCAAGTGCTGACTAAGTTCTTGATCGAGAACGCAAAGCCGGACGCGAAGCCGCGGCGACTTTCCGACGGCCGCGGCTTGTACCTGGAGATCGCCCCTTCCGGCGGCAAATGGTGGCGCTTCAAGTACCGCCTGGCCGGCAAGGAGCGGCGTATCTCGCTCGGCGTTTATCCCGACGTCGGGCTGGCGGAAGCCCGGGAACGACGCGAGCAGGCCCGAAAACACGTGGCCGCCGGCCTTGATCCCGGCCAGCAACGCCGCGCCGAAAAGCTCGCTTTGGCTGAGCGCACCGAAAATACCTTCGCTGCGGTCGCCCAGGAATGGTTCGGCCTTTTCTCGCCCAAATGGGTGGAGACTCATGCGACCAAGGTCTTGGGCCGGCTCGAGAACGATCTGGTCCCGTGGCTCGGGGCGCGCCCCGTTCGCGATATCACGGCACCGGAAGTGTTGTCGGTCTTGCGGCGGATCGCATCGCGCGGCGCGGACGAGACAGCGCGGCGGGCGCTGCAGGATTGCGGCCGGGTGTTTCGCTACGCCATCGCATCCGGGCGCGCCGATCGAGATCCGACCCGGGACCTCGCCGGCGCATTGGCGCCGCGGTTCGTCGTCCACCTGCCCTCGATCACCGAACCCAAAGCGGTGGGCGCCTTGATGCGCGCCATCGACGACTATCAAGGCACCTTCGTGACCCGCTGCGCTCTGCGGCTTGCACCCCTGGTGTTCACGCGACCGGGCGAGCTGCGCAAAGCGGAGTGGGCGGAATTTGATTTGGAGAAGGCCGAGTGGCGAATACCGGCAGCGCGGATGAAGATGCGCGAGCAGCACATCGTGCCGCTGTCGACACAGGCATTGGCGATCTTGCGCGAGTTGCAGCCGCTGACGGGACGGTTCCAGCTGGTGTTCCCGAGCGTGCGAAGCCGAGTCCGGCCGATCAGCGACAACACCGTGAATGCGGCGCTGCGCCGCCTAGGATACGCAAGAGATGAAATCACCGGCCACGGCTTTCGCAGCATGGCGTCGACCTTGCTCAACGAGCAGGGCTGGAATCGCGATGCGATCGAACGGCAGCTGGCGCACGGCGAGCGGGACGCGGTGCGCGCGGCGTACAACTATGCCGAACACCTGCCGGAGCGGCGCCGCATGATGCAGGCGTGGGCGGATTACTTGGACAAGCTCAAGTCAGAGACGAGCCGCGCGAAAGCTGCGTGACTTCCACTACGGAACAGTCACCTCGAGGTAGACTCCCGGCCGTGCGCGGGCAATGGCATCCACGACGTTCGCAATTCCTTTTTGAATCCGCGCCCAACTCGTGCTTGAGATGACAACGATCGCGATGCGACGCGCGGCGAGATTTTGCTGATACCGCAGATTCTGATCGGTGGTCACCAATAGATCAAAGCCGGCGGCTTCCGCTTGCAGAAGTAAGTCGCCGTTCGTCAACGTTGACCAGTGTCGTTCGAATACCGTCGTCACTTCGTGCAAGGAAAGATGGCTGCGGAGCGGAACCGGCGTACCCTGATCGAATAGTATCCGCACTCACGCCACTTCCAGAGACCGGGTGGCATGTTCCAGGACGCTGCGGGCTTGTTGTGCTGTGACACCCGGAAACCATTCCAGAAATTCCTGCACGGTTGCGCCGCCTTCAATATTCTCGAACAACGCGGCCACAGGGACACGCGTGCCGCAAAACACCCATGCACCGCTGACACGATCAGCGGCGCGTTCAACAGCCGTGCAGGTGGTCCAGTCGATCATGCTTCAATCTTACGCTTTGAACTGAAAGGGCTCAATGTCAGCCGCAAAGCGGTCTGGCGAACTCACGCTGCCGTGATCATCATTGTTGGTCGCGTTGGGTCGTAGATCTGCAAGTATATTTTCCGCCGCAGCTGGTAAACGGTCTTTTACCGGTTTATTTAACTGACTTCGTATCTCCACGAACACGCGCGTGATTGCGTGAGGAAGGAACATGTCGAGTGATTCACCGTTGCCGCAGCTTCGATTTGCAATCGGCGAAGCCGCACAGATTTTGCGTATCAGCCGGGTGACGCTCTATCAACGAATCAATGCGGGATTAATCAAAATCCAGAAGGATGGTCGGCGCAGCTTTGTGACGGCCAGCGAGTTGCAGCGCTATGCGAACTCCAGTCATTGAAACTTCGGCGATAAGTCGTACTCCAGCGTAACTATTCACATCGTGAGATAGCATCTTGGGTCACGCTTTGAAAGCTCATATAACGCAAGGAGCGCTGATCTGTGAGGCGTTCGCAGCCCAGGTCGTGCACCACATGTGGGCCGCGACAAGACCCGGCGCTTTCTCCGTGAGCTCGAGCGAGCGGCGTATCTGACGCGTACCCGGCGGCGCGGTGCCGACGGCCGCTGGATCTGGGACTACGCCTTCAGGCCGACATCGCCCATATCCACCATCGACGCCTTATCCGTCGGTGGATCACCCGTCGGCGGTTCAACCGTCGACGGTAAAGGCGTCGATATAACTCATACTCTGAATAATTCCAGACTTGATCAATCCATACTCAATAAAACTACAACTACCACACCGCCGCCCAATCCGGATTCGGTTGTAGTGGTAGGCGATTTAGTGGAAGTCCGATATCCGGATTGCTTGACGGGCAGCCGCTTGGCGCCGGCGCGAAAGTTGGTTGCGCGGTGCCCTCGGGAACATCGGCAAGCGGTACTCGACGAACTGGCCGCGATGGCTGCCCACGGTGTCGTCCGGCATCCCCTCGGACTACTCAATCAGCTAATCGACCGAGCCAGCGCAGGTCAGTTCGTGCCTAACCGATCGCTGTCCGACTCACAATCCATGCTTGCTTCACACAAGAATCTGAATAGACCGGCGGTCGATGCCGGCGCGGCCAAGCCAACGTCTCAGCCTCGGAACGCTTCGGACATCGCGATGCAAGCCTTATCCCATCTTCGCTCGAAATGGGATCCAGGATCCAAGTGAGCAGCGACAGAATTCGTGTCGAACTTGATGCCGAGTTCGGCGGGGAATCGCTCGAGTTTTTCTCGGCGCACGCGCGCTCGAATTGCGAGCACCTCGAGTGAGAAAGTCGCGAGGAGGTGTCAGGCAAGATAAAGGGGCGCGGCACCGTTGCCGTGTCAAGCCGATGTCTGCACATGGGTTTTTGCAGCACGTCGAGAATTGCCACATTGCTGCCGAGAACTGCAAACTATTGATAGCCGCGGCGATACCGCGAGTCATCCACGCGGGACTGCGATTGAACCCGATGACGACGACGCCATCCCCAAGGATGTAGCTTATGGAACGTAAGCTCTCGCCGCCGCGAGGTCGTCGGCGACGGGCAGCGACCAACCCCGGCCAGTCACTACGCCAACCAGCTCGCCGAAGAGCTGCCATTCGCAAGTGGTTCGAGCCGCTGTACCCAGGAGAATTGCGGCAGAGTTCTGCGACACCTAAACCTTTGATTCCACACAACCGAAGATCGGTTGCAAGACTTACCGACGTTGCTGAAGAAAGGCAGCGCATCGAGCGGAAACCAGTCGCCGCCCATGAGTTTTTCAACGTCACCTACCTCTTGTGCGACGACAACCGAAACGTCATGCACAACGTCATGTCGTCCTGCCGCATAAGATTCATATAACTGTCACGCGGATGACGGACATCTTGGCTGAAATTTTGGGTGTCGAAGTGCGGAGGTCGCCGCATCCCCGCCGCTTCGATCTTGCGGGCTGACGTATCGCCAGGCAGTGCAACGAATAACCCAAGAGGCGGCCTTAGGAGACAGGAAGCACCTCGGGCGCGAAAATTATTTCGTGCGACCGGGGGTTGCCGTGTTTGTCGGCGCTTTCAATACTTCACATCGCACCCGCCGCCGCAGATTGTGTAGCACCCGCCTCGGACAGTCGGAGCGAAGACACGGGTCTCTGAGTTATGCGCCTTTGAGCAATGGAGCAGGCAATGAAAATCAATAAAATAATCGCATTGCTCTTCGTCTGCGTCGCGATCGCCGCGTCTTTACCGGCACGTGCACAAAACGTCACGTATACGTTGGTGGGTTGGTCCATCCCGGCAACAGCCCAATATTGCTCTTTGCCGGGTAACAGCTGCAGCCCGACAACGATCTCGGGCACGATCACCACTGATGGGACTCTTGGAGGGCTAACGGCTGCAAACATTGTCGACTGGAATGTGTCTGTGCCGGACTATGCCATTTCCGTCACTACCACGTACAACCCTTCGAATAGTTCCATAAACCTCGGTAGTAATGACGGTCCGACGGGCGGTGTCAGCGCGGTGAATACGTCTAACGGGGGTGCGCTGGTAGCTACAACAACCGGTGGCCAATCCGGCCCCCCGGCATCTGGGGCGCGTTGAATGCAAATTCCCTTGATGTGTGGTCGATACTCGGCCACGGCGATGCCGGATGTGGTTCTGCGTTCGCGGCTCAAGCGTTACAAAGCTCTCAGAGCGTAGCAACTCAAATCCAGGACGTATCGAACTCTTATTATTGCAGCCCCACTCCGGGGACGTTTACCATCGCCACCACGTCCACGTACATTGCGCCTTCGCAAACAGGTGCAGTCAATGTCGCTCAAACCGCGGCGCCTAATCAGGTTGGCGCGTTTGACGCCGACTCTAAATCCGTAGCGCCGGCAGCTGCCACCATAGTACAAACGGGAAATATCACATTCAACGCGATGGCCTGGTGGGGCATCTACCAGGGCAGCAATACACCGCAGCCGTCCGCTGATGTGTTCACGCTCACGATCTATCAGGATTCCGGCGGAAGCGTCGGACCAGTAGTTTATACAGCCAACATTGGTAGCGGGGGCGGCACGAAAAATGGCAACACTGTTGGTACTGCGCCGGAGTATGCCTATTACGCCAAGTTCCCGCCGGTCACTCTTTCTGCCGGGCTTTACTACTTCGCACTCAGCGATAACCAGCCCTCCGGCGCGATCTGGAGTTGGGCTACAACGTCCGCCGCGGCCGGAGACGCTTCGCCGTTGGGGGGCGCTAGTTTCCAATATGGAAACTGGGTTTCTAACTCCAGCGAAAATCTCGCAATGGTTTTGCAATACGCCCCTCCGATATCCGGCTGGGCGGCGACCCCAATGATCGCAGCTGGCGACTACTATGATAGATGCGCCCTCACCAGCGCCGGGGCCGTGCAGTGCTGGGGTTATAACGGTGACGGTGAACTCGGC
>Ga0326728_10003488_pt1 | contig 48679 bp, 37 predicted proteins | sample MB3enrmetagenome_FD_207602 | JGI IMG/M metagenome (GOLD analysis project Ga0326728, IMG submission 207602) | Lab enriched peat soil microbial communities from McLean, Ithaca, NY, United States - MB31MN | ecosystem: Environmental > Terrestrial > Soil > Wetlands > Peat | place: USA: New York... | reverse complement strand
TACGCGGATATTCTCGCCGAGCGCATCAGAGACAGAATCAGTGTCCCATCCGCAACGTTGTTGCCGGGAAGCCCGCGATTGAGCAGCGCCACACCCTTGGTCCCATCGCTGTAGTCCGACCAATTCTCCGCCGGGAACTCCTGTGCTAAGGGACGTTCGATTGCGCCGAAGGGGATTTCGTCGACCCTCTGCCCGCTCTTGATGGAGGTTGGGAACAGGACTCGGCAACGCACGAATTTCTCGTTATTCAGGATCTCGGTCCTGATATCAATTCGCTGAATTCCCGGGTAGAGCCTGACGGTTGTCTGGAAGCTGCCCTCGCCGAATGGGTGCCCGATGTGGAACTCCGAAAAGACCGGCCCCTCGTCAGTCCCTCCATCGCCGCCCACGCATTCGTTGCTGAAATGCGTGTTTTGGGGCGCAGGCAACCCTTGTTTGCGGGTCATGGCGGTGAGTCTGCCGCCATTCAGTGTGCCATAGAGCTCCCAGAAATCCCCGCCATCCTGCTCTCGCGCCACAACATTGGCAGGGCGGCCACCCAGGGCTTCCCAATCGCCGGACTTCACTTGCAACCTCGTCATTTCACCCGTCCAAAGGTCAAAGCTGGCCCGGTAATACTCGTTCTCGACGGACCCGAAGTCTTCATGCATGGTCGAGCTTGACCGTCCGCTGGAGGCAGTGCTGTTTTCGCTGCCCGTTGAGCTGACGCGCTTTGGAATTACTTGATATAGAGAATATCCAATGGGCGGCACGTCGCGGGCAATAAAGGCAATCTTCGCGTGCTTGATGCCCCCATCACCATACCGTTCTGTTTCGATGTATTGGATCGGAAGAGCTTCACCGGAAGGGCCAATGAGTTCGACAGCCTTATGGCCTGCCTCTGAAAAGCCAACGTCAACTTCTGCCACATCGCTCCTCAGCCAACCTAAAGGGTTGAAGACGAGGACCGGGATGCCTTCCGTGCGCGTGTCAATCTTGGAGGCGAGCGCGTCGATATCCGCCTCGACCATCTCATCACCGAGGCTTTTGGAGAATTGGTATCCGCGAATCGTGTCCTCGTAAACTTTGTCGACCATTGTGCCTGAGGTCAAATCGTGGGCTTGGTTGAAGAGCACCGGCTCCCAGGCCCGAGTCAGGTTACTGTTGTCCGCTGGAAACCCCAGCCAGGTGGCCAGGGCGCTCAATTTCTCCGCGCTAGCAAGGATGCGCTCGAGGTCTCTCATCCATTGCTTGAGTTCAATTCGATTGCTATACACGCCCTGAAAGACAGGGTTGAGTTCGCCGGTCACGACGGGCTGAGAGGGCCGCTGCGCAACCACGGACTCGAATTCGGTAGGAACTCCAAAGCGCAAGGTGAAGGGCTGTTTCCCTTCTCGATTGCATTCGCCCACCATCATCGGCAGGGCCTCTTCGGGCTCGATGACGTCGGCTCCGGCCAATGCCACACGCTCCGGCCAGCGGGAATAATTCCCCAGCGCATCCCATTGTTGGCGCGCGTAACGATCGAACTCAAACAGGCTATTGGGCGTGGGGTAGAACATTCCGTAGCCTAAGGGCAGCCAGAAGGCAGGAATCCGCGTGCCGTCAATTCCTTCCCAGAGGAATTCGGAGGGAGTGTCATTACTTTGCACTCCGCGCTGGAACCAGTATGACTTGTAACCCGCGAGCTTCAGGAGTTGTGGCATCTGGGCATGGTGCCCGAAGGTGTCGAGCGCCCAGCCCACCGTTACGTCCACCCCGAGCTTCTCGCGGTAGTAGGTCTTCCCGTAGAGGGCTTGTCGAATCCACGACTCGCCGCTGGGAATGTTCACGTCCAGCATGACGTCGTTCGCGCCCACAATCTCCAGTTTCCCTTCCGAAACCAGTTTTCGGAAAACCGGCTCTTGTTCGGGATACCTCTCCAGGAACGGTTTTACGTAGGCGACTTGGTCAAGCACAAAACGATATTCCGGGTGGGTCTTCAGCAGTTCGAGCGCCCTCAGGATGTAGGGCAGGCCGATCTCCAAGTATTCCTCCCGTGTCTTGAAGACGGCGCCTTCCCAGTGTGTGTGAGGGATGATCCAAAGAGTGTTATTCGTCGCAGTGGCTGGAATCACCTTTGCCGAAGCAACTGTATCGCTGCCGGCTTGACCGCACACGCAAAGTGGCGCCCATAAGAGCGTGCCAAGAATAAGTCCAAGAACTGTTCGCATAACCGTAATGACTCCCGTATCGAGAATCGCGAGGTGCTCACTTGCTGCCTCCTCGATTCTTCAGAGCATCTCCCATACGTGATGCAACCTGGCAGTGCGGCTCAAAAAGCTCCTGCGCTTTCCACGCGGAACCGAACGCTAGGAGCAATTCCTTCACTTTGCGCGTTACCGCCTCTCTCCCCGCTACCAGCACGTCAGCTCCCCCGCCCATGCCGAGAAACGGGTGAGGATTCATCGGCTCTCGATAATCTAACAGCTTTTCGCGGATCGCGGCCAGGTAAGCTTGCTTCAGCACCGTGCCAAAGTTAACCTTCGCAACGCCCAGGCGGATGCAGCTTTGCGCGAGCTCGAGGGGAATCCCGGTCCCCCCATGTAAGACCAGGGAAACTCGTACCGCATCGTGGATTCTTCCCAACCGGTCAAAGTCAATTGGAGCCTTGCCCGTAGTGAGGATATGCGTATTTCCAACTGCCACACCTAGCGCATCGATCCCCGTTTCCTCCACAAACCCCCGTGCGGTAGCCGGTTCGGTGGGCACTGCCTCTGAATCACCTGATCCATCCGGCAAAGTCCCGACTTGAGCCTCCACCCAAACGTTGTGGCTACGTGCCATCCCAACGACATACTTGACGAGTTGTCGATATTCGTCTACCGGCAGGTGCTCATTCTCAACCATGACAGCGTTGAACCCTAAAGCTAGTCCCTCCTCGATTTGCGCAAGGCTGTCCGTTTCGTTTAAGAGAAGAGCCGCCGGAACATTACTGCGACGGAGTGCCGCCAAGCCCATGCTTGCGTAGAGTGCCAAATCCGCTGACTGCGCTCTGCCAGGATGAACTAGGAAGCCACCATTAAACCCCGTGATAATCGGCGACTGTAGTTCTTCGGCTGCCGCCACCACGGCCTGCAATGATTCCAGATTCCACGCCTCGCAGTAGCAGACGGCATACGCACCGCGCCTAGCATCAGTCAACAATTTCGTCATCGAAACAAGCGGCATGATTAGGCCTTTCTACCCGTGATGTTTCACAATCCAAGGTGTTTCACCCTGGTGATTAGTGATGAAGTTCAACCTGCCAAGCCTGGTTTGTCCTGACCCCAATCGCGCCGGCGCAGGCGCGTACACTTCACTCGAGCCGAAGAACTAGCGCGCCTTGATACGGAACCGTGACCCGCACGGCATGCTGGTCCACGGTCAGTTCGCGCTGCTCATAAATGTCCGTAGCGCGGGCATATTTCCCGGGGAGGGTTATACTAGCGGCTTGGTCGTCAGTTGTGTCGTTGAAGACTATGAGCAAGCTGCGGCTCCCTCCTTCGATGAGGCGCGGACGAACTTTTTCTGAGGTGACTATCGGCTGGACGGCCTGTTCCACAATTGCTCGTAATAACTCGATACCATTTTTGTCGCCGTCTTCAATGCTCGCTCCCAGATTTGTCCCGAAGTAATAGACCTGCCCCTGCCCCAGCTTCCGCATGGCTGCGACCGTCATATCTTTGTACCGGCCAATAGGAGTGGCGCTTGAAATCTCGATCGGGGTCAGGAAGGTGTGCGCCTTGACTCCAACCGCAACCGGCTGCGAAAATTCGATCAAAGGCTCGAAGTAAATTCGCTCCGAGGCGGGGAGGTCTTCCACCACAAGGGGTGGATGAGATTCGGCCGGCGCCCTCATGAAGTAGCTTTCCTTCTCGCGAAAACCAAAGGCTTCCGCCAGACCATGAGGTGGGACGACCGGATTGTGAAAGCAGTGTTCGTCAAAGAGCCCGAATGACGTTTCCAGAATCAGGGTGCCGCCCGTTTCAACAAAGTGCCGTAACTTTTCGCAGGTCTCTTTCTTGCCCATCAGATGCCAGGGCGCAATAATCATTTTGTAGGGGACCTTGTCAAGGCTCCCGGGCTCGATGAAGTCGGCCGGCAAATCACAATTCCAGAGGGTCTTGTAATAGCCGCGGAATGAGTCGGTCGAGGTGCTTTCGTCGCTGCCCATCGCGAAGGTGAGCAATGCGTTGTCCTGATCGAATAGGATCGCAACCTCAGGCTTCGGTTTAAAGGTCTGGATGATGTCCCAATGGGCCTGGATCAGGCGGTCATCCTCCGCTGCTTCGAGGACGCGCTCGGCGGGTGAGCCATCCCGGGCAACGAGTCCAAATCCCGTGGCTTCAGTGCCAGTGGCCTCGGTGTGATAGGTCCAATAGAGGATTCCCCTGGCGCCGCACGCCACCGCCAGCCAGTTCCAGAAGCGAATATCCCGCGCTCGCATCATCGGACCACGCCACAACAAGCCGTCGTTTCCATGACCGCCTTGCAGCTCCGTCATCCAGAAATCTTTGCCGCCCGCGTTTGACCGTGTGATTTCGAGTTTCGCCGCCCCGGCGTAGGCTGGAAGGTCGAATAAGCGGGGAAACAATGATAATCCCCAAATATCTACGACTTCAGCGAGACGCCAGGCATTGGTGCCCATGATCGCCATGCCCTCGATGGGAGGGTGATGGGGGCCGTGACTCTCGATGATGTGGCGTGAGTCCACAGCGCGCACATTCTCCGCCCTAAACCGCATCTCGTCGGTGCTGCGGTCAATAATGAACCGCCGCCAATCGAGCCAGTCGGCGTAGGTGCCCCGGAGGCGTGGTGGACTGACCAGGGTCCAGCTCGGGTACCGGCGCACCCAGGCCTCGTTAAGGTGGTCGAGAGTACCGTAGCGGCGCTTGAGCCAACGCTGAAACTCGGCAATGGTTCTGGAGCAATAGCAGAATAGAAGTGTGTCCGTCGTCTCCGCGAAGTGGTGTCCCCAGGCAGGCTCGATGTGAGGCTCGTTCCAGCAGTCGTAAGCATACATTGAGGGATGCGCGCGGACCACCTTCGCCATTTCGCGGATGAATTTCCCTGCCGCTTGGCGCACCGGCTCCCAGTCGAGGCAAAGGCCGGGCCACCCCCCGCTGACGTTGTTGCCGCTGCCGTCCAACCTCTGAGGTTGGCCTCTAGCATCGACGTAACGCGTCTCAGGGTGAACGGCCTCGAGCCAATAAGGCGCGTCTTCTGTGATTACGCCCATCAATACCCGAAGCCCGAATTCATCACAATAGTGCATAACTTCGTCAAGCTCTTCGAAATCGAAGCTCGCAGGCTCGGGATTGTGGTAAACCCAGGGGCTGTAAATCCGGATGATGTTGAACTTGTACTCTTGAGCAATCTTTCCTCGCATCTCTCGACGTTCTGCCCGAGGAGGATTGGGAGGGCGGTAGAAAGCCGTCCCATACACAAACTGTTTGTGGGACGCCGCGGCTCGACGCGACTCGGAAGCGCTCCGATCACCTTCCCGTGCCGCAACGATTCTCAACCCTCCCCAGGCAAGGCCGATGCCTCCCGATGTGGTACACAGGAAGTCTCGGCGCGAAGAAGTACCAGTCATTATTCACCCTCCAGCCACTTTTCAATCCAATTTCCACATTCCACCCCGCCCCTCTAGAAAACGAAGTTCAGGGCCATCTGGATCTGCCGGTTGTTACTCGCCGTGGTGAAGATTTGCCCCGCGGTACTCGATGGCACACCGGCTGACGGCGGACTGAAATGGGCCTCGATGAACGCGTTGAACCACTCCGACCGGAATACCAATCGCCTCTCCTCCCCCAGACGAACCGGCGCCTCAAGTCAGCCGCAGCACTGTGCTTCTCAGCGGCGCGATCCCAATAACTCTGCCCTTCGACTCCATCCATATATCCGGTCTCAAACATGTGGGACCAAGTGTAATTTGTCATGGCCGTGACGCCGTGTGAAAACCTCCTGGTAACCGACGTTTGTGGACCATTATAGCTACTCTGGTTACGTTGGTCCAAATAAGTAAAGGACGGGTCAATCACCATTTTCGACAGCAACCTGTTGAGACAAGTGGGGCGAAGAAAGCTCGTCAGGCGTCGGGCGCTGGAAGAATGGAAGAAGAGAAGAATAGAAGAGGACTAACGAAAATACTGGCCGGCATGGTAATATGGCGCCATCGCCGGTGGATCAACAACCAGGGTGACCAACCATCGGAGGAGAAGCGCTTCGGTGATTTCGTTCAGCACGCCTATTCGCCGTTTACAGGCTAAAGCGGAAGCGCTCGACGGGAACCCGAAGAGGATCTCGTGATGGATAGAAAGGGTGGAGCGGGGGACGGGGATCGAACCCGCGACGTCCAGCTTGGGAAGCTGGCATTCTACCGCTGAATTACCCCCGCGCTTCAGGCTTGCTTCGAGCGGCACTCCGTAACCGCTCAATATACCATATCCGGGTCGAAATGACGGAGGCCAAATGTTAAACCTGCTATGAAACTAGTGCCGACCTTCAGGTCGACAAAAGCTCCGGTCCTTCGGTGCGCAACAGAGCAAGTCGGGACATCAACAAATCACAGGCCACTGAAATCGATTCGAGCTCCCTAATGCGGGAGAGCCTTGAGGTCCTTCAGCAGTTTTATAAACGGACTTTCAAGGGCGCTCACCCGGTTTTCACGTTCTGCGCCGGTCGCGCGATAGAGCGCCGCTCCCGAAGCGCGGTTGGCAATGAGCATGTTGGCTTGCGAGATCGTTTGCAGTTTCAGTTGGGAGGACATTGTTGGAGTCTCCATTTGGAGATTGGAATCCGAAACATGTTCTCCCGCAGGCGCTGTTTGCTCATGCTCTTGCATGGTCAGTGTCACGACCGCGTCCGCGCTGGTGCAATCTTCTACGAGTGTCCAGTTTAGCTTTGCGAATACGCCTTTGGGTTTGTTCGCCGCGGCGAGGAACCTTTTCAGGCCACCCGTCTGTTGCGAGGTGAACTGGCTTTCATCTAGACAAAATGTATGAACCTTCAGGAGACCGGCGGCATCAGCCACTTCCCCCTGCGCCTCCTTTTTGGGGCCGGCGATCGCAACGCACGACAGCAGCACGAGAGCCGGCAAGCAAGACCCAATAGACTTCGTGTAGGATTCCATTTGAGGCCTCTTCTTCCATCATTTCTACACTTCCGAGCTGATAGTATACTGACACCGTTCGCGTCCACTTCTGCGCGCGCAGTGGTGGGATAGTTAGATGTTGAAGCGGCGAGTTTGCGCCGTGAAATGGCGGCGCAGGGCCGCCTCCGCATGGAAGTGTACTACTATTGCAAAGGAGATTCTACATGCGCAGCACTTTTATGAAAGCAAGTATGATCGCCATGGCCGCCACTTTGCTACTCGGAATCATACCTGTAGAGGTAAGCAAGTGTTTGCAGTCTGAAGGACTGAGACGGTGGCAGATTCACGATATGAGCAGGCCGCAGCCCCCGCTCGTCGCGCCAGGCGAAGCAAGCACTCAAGACAAGCCTGGGCAGCCTCCCTCGGATGCCGTAGAGCTGTTCAATGGCAAGGATCTGTCGCAATGGCAGGGAGCAAAAGGAGAGCCAGCGCCCTGGAAAGTTGGTAACGGTTACATCGAGGTCGTCCCGAAGACCGGCGATATCTACACCAAGCAAGCCTTCGGCGACTGTCAAGTGCACGTCGAGTGGGCCTCGCCGGAATGGGCCGGCGACACTTTCGATCCCGGCAACAGCGGCGTTTTTCTGGCGGCGCTTTACGAGGTGCAGATTATTGACTCCGTCCACAGCAAGATTTACGCTGACGGGCAGGCGGCCGCCATGTACGGGCAGTACCCTCCTCTCGTCAACGTCTGCCGTGCCCCGGGCCTTTGGCAGACCTATGACGTCGTCTTCCACGATGCCCGTTTTGATAAAGATGGCAAAGTCCTCCGCCCCGCCATCATCACCGTCTTTTTCAATGGAGTTCTGGTTCAGGACCATGTCGAGCTGACCGGCCCCACCGCGCATCATCAACGGCCTCCTTACCAGGCCCACCCCGCGAAGATGCCGTTGCGCTTGCAAGAGCACAACTACAAGGTCCGCTTCCGAAATATCTGGATTCGAGAGTTGGGCGAGGGCAGTTAGCGCCACGAATCGTGAACGTCGACCTGGCTCCCTCGCTCGCCACGTTGATGGAGAATGCGCGAAGCGCCTTGGAGTGCGCCAGCGAAGCTGCTGCCATACGTTTGGATTCCAAGGCGGCAGCTTCGCTGCCGCACTCAAGGCTCGCAATGACACCTTTCCCGGAATACGGTTATAATTGCGATTAACTCACATGAAACGGGTTGGCAGCACAAATCGAGCGCAAATTCCGTGCGTAACGACGGGAGTCCAAAAGTTCTTGCTCATCACTCGTCACTCATCACTCGTCACTTCTCTCCACCGGGAGGCCCAATGAGCGTCCGGGTCTGCGTACTGGGGAGCGGCAGCAAGGGCAACTGCACCCTCGTGGCCACCGAGCGGACCCGGTTGCTGATTGACGCCGGTTTGAGTTGCCGGGAGACCTACGCGCGGCTGGCGGCGATCAACGAATCTCCCGAGGGTCTGAGCGCCGTGGTGATTTCGCACGAGCACACGGACCACATCAACGGGCTGCGGGTGCTGGCGCTCAACGGCAACCTGCCCGTCTATATCTCTCGCCCCACGTGCGAGGCCGTGAGCTGGGACGGCGAAACCAGGAAAAAGCTCACGGCCTTCGAATACTTCGCCGCCAGTGAGAAGTTCACGATCGGCGGCATTGAGGTCACGCCCTTCCCCGTCCCGCACGATGCCGTGGATCCCGTGGCTTTCACTTTGGATGCCCAGGGCATTCGGATCAGCGTGGTGACTGACCTCGGATATGTTCCGGAAATCGTCAAGCAGCACGTAAAAGGCAGCCATGTCCTGATTTTCGAGTCCAACCACGACCTGGAGATGTTGAAGGTCGGACCGTACCCATGGCACGTCAAGCAGCGTGTGATGAGCCGTCAGGGCCACCTTTCCAATAACGCCACCGCCGACTTCCTCACGGAAGAATTTGATGGCACGGCACAGGTCCTGGTGCTCGCCCACTTGAGTGAAACCAATAACCATCCCGAGATTGCCCGCCTCAGCGCGGAACAGGCTCTCGCGCAGCGCGTCCGCCGCGAATGCACCCGGCTCTATCTGGCCAGTCAAACCAGGCCGACGGAAGTGTTCCGGTTTTAGGAGTCAGAAGTCAGGATTCAGGATTCGGGATTCAGGCGGTGTTCCAGCCCGACCTTTTGCCGCTAATGTGATGCCGCTTGTCTGGGCCCTGAATCCCGGATCCTGAATCCTGCCTTGACACGCTAATCCCAAATGCCGTTTAATTCTGACTCCTGACTTGAAAGGCCTGAATCCTGAATCCCGAATCCTGAATCCTCTTGGAGGGCCCCGTGATTCCTCGCTACACACGCCCGGAGATGGGCAGCATCTGGACTGACGAGAACAAATTTCAAAAATGGCTGGAAGTGGAAATCGCCACGGCGGAGGTTGAAGCGGAAGCCGGCCTGATCCCCAAGAGCGCGGCGCGAGCGATCCGGCGCAAGGCGCGCTTTGAAGTGGAGCGCATCCTGGAGATCGAGCGCCAGGTGAAGCACGATGTGATTGCCTTCACCACCAATGTGGCGGAGCACGTTGGGCGCGAGGGCCGCTACCTGCACTACGGCCTCACGTCGAATGATGTGGTGGACACTGCTCAGGCGCTGCAACTCCGCCAGGCTTCGGAGTTGCTGCTGGCAGGGCAGAAACGCCTGGGCGAGGTTCTGAAGAAACGCGCCTTGGAATTCAAACACACGCCGATGATCGGCCGCACGCACGGCATCCACGCGGAGCCGATCACTTTCGGATGCAAGCTTGCCATCTGGTTCGAGGAAAACCGGCGCAATACGGAACGCCTGGCCTATGCCGCGGAGCAGATGCGGGTGGGCAAGCTCTCCGGGGCGGTGGGCAGCTATACGCATTTGGCGCCCTCCATCGAGAAGAAGGTCTGCGACCGCCTGGGATTGCGTCCCGCGCCGGCGTCCTCCCAAGTCATTCAACGCGACCGGCACGCCTTCTATATCTGCACCCTGGCTGTCTGTGCGGCCTCTCTCGAGAAGATCGCGCTCGAGGTTCGCGGCCTGCAACGCACGGAGGTGCGCGAGGTAGAGGAATACTTCTCGCCAGGGCAGAAGGGGTCGTCGGTCATGCCCCACAAACGCAATCCGGTGACGGCGGAGCAGATTTGCGGCCTGGCGCGCGTGGTGCGAGCCAACGCGCAGGCCGCGCTCGAGAACGTGGCCCTTTGGCACGAACGCGACATCTCGCACTCTTCCGTCGAGCGCGTGATCCTGCCGGACTCGACCATTCTGCTCGATTACCTCCTGGCCAAAACCAGTAAGCTGGTGGAGACCATGTTCGTGTATCCCGATCGCATGCGCGAAAACCTCGGCCTGCTCAAGGGGCTGATCTTCTCCGGACAGTTGCTGCTGGAGCTTGTGGAAAAAGGGGTGTCGCGCGAGGAGGCCTATCGCTGGGTGCAGCGCAACGCCATGCAGGTTTGGGAAACGCGCGAGGATTTCCGCAGCCTGGCGGAGCGCGATGAAGACATCCGCCGCCACCTCACCCCGGTCGAGATCGCCCGCGTGTTCAACGTCGAACGCTATTTGAAACACGTGGATGAGATTTTCAGGCGGGTGTTTGGGAAGGCGTAACTTTGGAGTGCGGCAGCGGAGCATGCGGAGCTGGCGCCTTGAGGCGCCTGGCTCTGGAAGGCGGCAGCTCCGCTGGCTCCGCTGCCGCACTCCAAGAAGAAGGGCGCCGAGGCCTAAAGGGGGGAACGACACCTAAGGTGCCGAAGCACATCCAGCGTGGCCGGGCTCCCACCCCCAGTGCCCGACTCTTCGGTGCAGGCTCATCCGCGCCCGAGCAAATCGTAACTCTGCATGCTTTCCAATGCAAGTGGAATCGTGAAACAACTCATAATTCGATTCTTCCAGCTTGAATCCCAGGGCACTACCCTCGAGCGCGAGGCGATTGGCGGCCTCACCACTTTCCTGGCAATGTCTTACATCATCTTCGTGCAGCCAGGGGTGCTTTCCCAGGCCGGAATGGATTTTCGCTCGGTGCTTGCGGCCACCTGCCTGGCCGCGGCGATTTCGACGTTGCTCATGGGCTTGATCGCCAACTACCCTGTGGCCCTGGCGCCAGGGATGGGCGAGAACTTCTTCTTCGTCTACACGCTCTGCGGCTTGGCTCCGCTGGGGTTTGGTTTGACCTGGCAGCAAGCGCTCGCCGCCGTGCTGCTGGCGGGGATGTTCTTTATAGCGATTACGCTGACCGGCATTCGCGCGCAGATTGTGAACTCCATTCCGCACTCGTTGAAGTGCGGCATTGCCGCGGGCATCGGCCTGTTTATCACCTTGATCGGACTCGAGTACGGCGGCCTGGTAATCGGCGCTCCGGGCACGCTGGTCCGACTCGGTGATTTCCGCCACCCGGTAACCTTGGTGAGCGTTCTCGGCCTTCTGACGTTGCTGGTGCTTCTGGCGTTTCGGGTTCGTGGCGCGATCCTGGTGGGCATCCTGGCCACCACCGCCATCGCCGCGGCTTTCCGGCTGGTCCATTACCAGGGAGCTTTCTCCTCCGATCTTCACCTGGCATCGACGTTCATGAAGTTCGACCTGCGCGGGCTCTTTGCGATCCAGCCCGCCAAGCTTGCTTCTGCTATCTTCGTGCTTTTCTACCTGGCCTTGTTCGATACGGTGGGGACGCTGGTGGGAGTGGGCCAACAAGCAGGATTGCTGCGCCAGGGAAAACTTCCCCGCGTAGACCGCGCTCTGTTCGCGGATGCCGTCGGGACTACGGTGGGCGCTGGACTCGGCACATCGACGATTACCTGCTACATTGAATCCGCCGCCGGGGTGTCGGACGGCGCGCGCACCGGGCTCGCCAGCGTGGTCACGGCGGCACTGCTGCTCGCCGCAATGTTCTTCAGCCCCCTGGCCGCGATGATTGGGGGAGGGGTCCGCGTGGGCACAGACGCGGCCCACAATCCCATCCTCCGCTATCCCACCCTTGCCCCAGCGCTGATCGTGGTGGGCTCCATGATGCTCAAGGTGCTGCGCGAATTTGAATGGGACGACCCCACGGAGTACCTGCCCGCATTCCTCACGGTAGTGGGAATTCCGTTGACGTTCAGCATCGCGAATGGCATTGCCTTCGGTCTGATTTCTTATTCTGTCGCCAAGCTGGCCACCGGACGCTGGCGCGAGTGCCCCGCCCTCACCTACATCTTCTCTCTCCTGTTCATAGTGCAATTCCTGATTTTGTAATAGGCGCTACACCTTGGCATCTTCGAGGATGAAGATGGCGGCGTCGGCGCGCAGGTTGGGAAGAACGCTGACCTCGGTGTACGCTGCCTGGGGGGAGGTTCGAAGCGGAATTTCGCGCAGGACCTTTAACCCGGCTTTCCCACAGAAATCGCGAAAGTCGTGAATCGTAGTGAGGTGGATGTTCAGCGTTTCGTACCACTCATAAGGGAGTTTCAGCGTCTTCGGCATGCGGCCTTTGAGGAGAAGCTGTGAACGGACGCGCCAGTGAGCGAAATTGGGAAAGCTAACGATACAGCGCTTGCCGACCCTCGCCATCTCCCGGATCAGCACCATCGGCCTATGGAGTACCTGGATGGTGTTGGTCGAGATCACGTAGTCCACGGATCGGTCCGGGTAGTTGGCCAATCCTTCGTCCAGATCGCCATGCTGAACGCTGACCAGGCCTCGAGCGACGCAGGCCTGAATGCAGGCCTCCGACAGCTCAATGCCCTCCCCCCGGACTCCTTTCAACACCTTCAGCGCCAGCAGTAGGTCGCCCTCACCGCACCCCAGGTCGAGGACACGAGAGCCGGCTTCGATGAGGCTGAGAATCAGCTTGTGCTCAGGAGTGAGGCGAACAACGCCCCCGGCTTCAGGCAATCGGATCTCTTCGGTCAACCCACTCATAAGTTACGACCTCTGCTTCCAACCGTGACTGAGAAAATTGGTGATGAGCGAAGTCAGTTGTTGAGACTCGAGCAAAAAGGCATCGTGCCCGTGGTCGGTCTGTATCTCCGTGAAGATGACTTCGGCATGTACGCGCCGCAGGGCGCTGACAATTTCTTTCGACTGGTAAGTCGGGAACAGCCAGTCCGAGGAAAACGAGATGACCAGGAACCGGGTCTTGACCCCGGCAAAAGCCTCTTCGGGACTCCCGTAGGCCTGGGCCAAGTCGAAGTAGTCCATCGCCTTGGTAATATAGAGATACGAATTAGCGTCAAAGCGGTTAACGAAATGGTTTCCTTTGTACCGCAGATAGCTCTCGACCTGAAAGTCAGCGCGAAAATCGTAACCGTAAGCCGACTTGTCCTGGAGGCGGCGGCCAAACTTCTGGTGCATGGATCGGTCGGAGAGGTAAGTGATGTGACCGATCATGCGGGCAATGGAAAGCCCGTGGCGGGGCACCGTCTTTCCGTAGTATTCGCCTTCCCGCCAGTTCGGATCGAACTGAATGGCCTGCCGGCCGACCTCATTGAAGGCGATGGCCTGGGCGGAAAGCTTGCTGGTGGTGGCGATTGGGATGGCAAGACGCACCATCTCAGGGTAGGAGACAACCCACTGCAAGACTTGCATTCCGCCCGTTGACCCGCCCACCACCCCGAGCAGGCGCTTGATTCCCAGGTGGTCGACCAGAACCTTCTGTGTATCAACCCAATCGCGAACCGTCACCATGGGAAAGGTGAGCCCATAGGGCCGCCCGGTGCGCGGATTGACGGAACTCGGCCCGGTCGACCCCTTGCATCCTCCCACAACGTTCGAGCAAATGATGAAGTATTTTCGGGTGTCGAAAGCCTTCCCCGGGCCGATCATAATATCCCACCAGCCCGGTTGCTTGTCGCGCGGATGATGGTATCCGGCGGCGTGGGCGTCGCCGGAAAGCGCATGAACCACCAGAATGGCATTGTCACGGGCCTCGTTCAGTTCACCGTAGGTCTCGTAGGCAAGCGTGATGGGTCCTAACGTGCGCCCGCACTCGAGCCTCATCTCGTGGGGCGGCGCGGCAAACGTGAAGTGCTTGGTTTCGACGATCCCGACTGAGCCTTCTTCGAGCATGCTTCCTTCTACCCCCTCACCTGTCCCGCCCCGGCTGGAGAAGTGGTACAGGCACTCTTGCCTGTGTTCGACGGAGCGTTGTATCAGTCCGTGGCACAGGCAAGAGTGCCTGTGCCACTTCCTGCTAACTGCTGCCGGCGGCGTGGAGCGCCTGGTCGATGTCGGCGATGATGTCCTCGACATTCTCGATGCCGACCGAGAGCCGGATGTATTCCTCCGTCACCCCCGTCTCGACCTGCTCCGCCGGACTCAACTGTTGGTGCGTGGTGCTGGCGGGGTGGATGACCAAGGACTTGGCATCGCCAAGGTTGGCCAAGTGGGAGAGCAGTTTCACGGAATTGATGAACTTGATTCCGGCCTGCAAGCCACCCTTGATGCCAAATCCCAAAATAGCTCCGAAACCATGCTGGAGGTATTTCTTCGCCAGCGCGTGCGTCGGATGAGTGGGCAGTCCGGGATAGTTCACCCACGACACGGCGGGATGCTTCTCGAGGAACTGCGCCACCTTCAGGGCATTATCCGAGTGTCGCTGCACCCGCAACGACAGAGTCTCGATTCCCTGCAAGACCAGGAAAGCGTTGAAGGGACTCAGCGCCGGGCCGAGGTCACGCAGGAGCTGAACCCGCACCTTAATGATATAAGCAAGATTCCCGAAGGTCTCCACGAATTTCAGGTGGTGATAGCTGGGATCCGGCTCAACCAGCGACGGGAACTTGCCTTGCGTCCAGTCGAATTTTCCCGAATCGACGATGATCCCGCCGATGGAGTTTCCATGGCCGCCCATAAACTTGGTCAGCGAGTGAACGATAATGTCGGCGCCCCACTCGAACGGGCGGCACAGGTAAGGTGTGGCCACCGTGTTGTCAATTATCAGCGGAATGCCCGCCTCGTGTGCAATTTTGGCTACTGCCTCGATGTCTAACATATCGTTTTTGGGATTACCCAGGGTTTCCGCGTAGATGAGTTTGGTTTTTGAAGTCAGGCATTTGCGGAAATTCTCCGGGTCGGCAGGGTCGGCGAAGACCGCCGCAATGCCCATCTTGGGAAGAGTGTGATGGAACAGGTTATAGGTGCCGCCGTAGAGGCTGGTGGACGAAACGATCTGGTCTCCGGCTTGGGCGATGTTCAGGATGGCGAGGGTTTCAGCCGCTTGCCCGGAGGCTGTCGCGAGCGCCGCAACTCCCCCCTCGAGCGCCGCTACCCTTTCCTCGAGAACCCCCCAGGTGGGATTCATGATGCGGGTGTAAATGTTGCCGAATTCCTTCAAAGCGAAAAGGTTGGCAGCGTGCGTTGTGTCCTTGAAAACGAACGAGCTGGTCTGGTAGATGGGGACGGCGCGCGCACCCGTGGTGGGATCGGGGTGCTGTCCTCCGTGCAGTGCGATCGAGTCAAAACCAAGTTTTCTTTCCAACGTAACCTCCTGTTTTAGATGTGTAACTCTCGGGTGCGGCAGCTTGCCACCGCATGTCGGTCAGCAGCTTGCCGGCCGTCGTCAGGCGCGGCACCGGGATCTACGAAGCGCGAGCAAGCTCGCGCCGGAAAAGCGGCAGCAAGCTGCCGCACTCCAGAGCCTATACCCCAACCGCAGCCGTGGCGCTCAGGTATCGGTCTTCGAACTCCGCTAGCTTAGGGTGAATGGCTTCCTCCTCTTCCACGCAGCCCTTCACGGCACCAATGGTCTTCAAGCCATTGCCGGTGATGGTGATGACGATGCGCTCGTCCGGATTGAGCCGTCCCTGGGAGAACAGCTTTCGAGTGACCGCGACGGTGACGCCACCTGCGGTTTCAGTGAAGATGCCTTCAGTTTCGGCCAGCAGGCGGATGCCCTCCAGGATTTCCTCGTCCTCGACATCCTCGGCGGCTCCGCCCGACTCGAGAATTCTCGATACGGCGTAGGAGCCGTCGGCAGGGTTGCCAACGGCAAGAGACTTGGCGATGGTGCGCGGTTTCTGAGGCTCGATCTCGGATGTACCGCGTTTTGCGGCGGTGCTGATCGGTGAACAGCCCGTGGCTTGTGCGCCGAAAAACTTCGTGCCCTGCGGCTCCACCCAGCCCAGCTCTTTCAACTCGGCAAAGGCTTTGTAGATTTTGGTGATGAGCGCCCCGCCGCCCATGGGGACAACGATATTCTGCGGCAGACGCCAGCCAAGCTGCTCGGCGATTTCAAAACCCATCGTCTTCGACCCTTCGGCATAGTAAGACCTCAAATTCACGTTAACAATTCCCCAGCGGTACTTCTGCGCGACCTCGGAGCACAGACGGTTCACGTGGTCGTAATTGCCCTGCACCTTGACCAAAGCAGCCCCGTAAATACGGGTGGCGACGACTTTTTCGAGCTCGAGGTCGGCGGGAACAAAGATGAAGCTTTTGAATCCACCCGCCGCGGACTGCGCCGCCACTGCATTGGCAAGATTGCCTGTCGAGGAGCAGCCTACCGTGTCAAAGCCGAATTCACGCGCTTTGCTGAGCGCCACCGCTACCACGCGGTCCTTGAAAGAGAGCGTGGGGTGATTGACGGCGTCGTTCTTGACGTACAGCTCGCGCACACCTAGCGCACGCGCCAGCCGCGGGGCAGCGACAAGCGGAGTGAACCCTGTCTGCCTCCCTACCCAGGGCTCGTCGTCCAGAGGCAGCAGCTCACGATACCGCCACATGTTGGCCTCACGCCCAGCGATGTCTTCGCGTCTCAGGTCCGCCCAGAGTTTCCCGTAATCGTAGACCACCTCCAAGGGCGCCCAACAATCCTCGCAAGCCGCCAGCGGTTCCAAAGGAAAGGTTCGGGCGCATTCACGACATTTGAGATGAATCGCGTAACTCATTACTCCTCCAGTGGATTCCCGCCTGCGCGCCGACGGCCCGTAGCTGGGAATCGCTCCAGCGCCGGTCATTCCCGCGCAGGCGGGAATCCATTACTTCTGCTTGCCCGCTCATCCGAGTCGGCCTGATTATGGCTGGGGAAATATCGGAAAGTCGTCGAAGAGGCTATAAACTCAAAAGCCCCTTCCGGCTGGGAAGAGGCTCATCAAGACCTTTCGGCCCCTCTCATCTTCCCCATACCCGGGCGGGAGTTGGCACCTGTCCCCCGATTTACTATCGGAGCGGTTGTCGTGGCGTCATCGGGCCCGTCCCTCGGCCACTCTAGATGAGATTCAGGGTTACTGAATCAGATATTCAATTCTCACTTAAATTGTACGAGATGGTGAAAATCGTGTCAAGAAGAATCCACGCCCGGCTCGTTGCACTACACGCCGACTTCTATCGCAAAGCTTCCAGTGGGTTGGCTCTAGTCGCACGCAGAGCGGGTAGGCAGCTGGAAACTGTAGCCACAGCGAGCAGCAGCAGCGTAAAACTCGCAAGGGTTGGGAGGTCGAACGGAATCACGTCAATCAGCAGGCTGGACAGGACGCGGGTCAAGGCGATTGCTCCGGGAAGTCCCACGACAAGTCCACTAATCGCGAGCTTCAGCCCTTGCAAGACTACCAGGTTTACGATGTCGCGGCGTCGCGCGCCCAGCGCCAAGCGCACCCCGAACTCCTGGATGCGTTGAGAAACCGAGTAGGCCATGACGCTGTAGATTCCCACTGCCGCCAGGATGAGCGCTACGATGCCGAAGCTGCCCATCAGTGCGGTGGCGATCTGGAGCCCGCCCACATTGTCGGCGACGAAATCCTCCATGGATTTGATGCCGTAAACGGGCTGGTCCTTGTCGACGCTCAGAATCTCGCGACGGACGCTCGCGGTCAAGCTCAGCGGATTGACGGAGGTTCGCACGACCAAGCTCATGACGGCAGGCGGCGATTGTGGGTAGGGGACGTAGAGGGTCGGACGGGGCGTGCGGCTCAAGATGCTTAGTCTCACGTCGCCGACGATTCCAACGATCGACATCCAGGGAGCAGCGGAATCGCTCCTCCCGAGCTTGATGTGCTGGCCGAGAGGGTCTTCGTTCGGCCAGAAACGGCGGGCCATGCGCTCGCTGATGATGGCCACGGGCGCGGTTTCCTCGTCATCGAGTGAGGTGAAGTCGCGGCCCTTCAGCAAAGGAATGCGCAAGGTGCGGAAATAACTCCCACTCGCCGACTCGAGGTCGGCGTGAGGCTCCTCCGAAGTTCGGGGCGTGACGCGGCCTTCAATGCTGAAGACCACGCTATTCCAGTCGTTGCTCGAGGGCAGGAAGTCGGCCACGCCGGCCGACGCGACCTCCGGAAGCGCCGCGACGCGCTCGAGCACTTGCTTGTAAAAGACGGTTCGCTGGTGAGGCGTCGGGTACTTCCATCGGGAGAGTGCGATACGCAGCGTGAGGGCCTTCCGCGGGTCGAAACCTTGCATCTGGCTGTTGAAGATGCGAACGAAACCTTTGACCATTAAGCCTGTCCCCACCAGCAGCATCAGGGCCAAGGCAAACTCCACAGCCACAAGAAGGCCGCGTAACCGCAACGACTTGTGTCCAACTGTGGAACCGCGCCCCTCCTCTTTGAGCGCCTTCGTCAGGTCCACCTTGGAGGTTCGGATAGCGGGCGCTAACCCCGAGATAATCCCCGTGAGCAGCGCGACCGCCAGTGTAAATTCCAAACCACGCCCATTCAGTTGCATGCCACGAAAGCCGGGGATGCCTTTGACCTGCTCGGAGGGAACATTCGTTCTAATGAGGTGAACTCCAACATCGGCTACCAACGCCCCGAGCCCGGCGCCGAGAAGAGAGAGCACAATGCTTTCCGTCAGGAGTTGGCGCACTAATCGCCACCGTGTAGCGCCGAGAGCGCTGCGCAAAGCCACCTCTCTCCGCCGGCCAATGGCCCGCGCGAGTTGGAGGTTGGCCACGTTCGCGCAGGCGATCAGCAGCACAAATCCCGCGCCGCCCATCAGCACAAGCAGGAAAGACCGGACAACGTTGTCGAAGTCGTTCCCGGGCAAGGGCAATAGCTTCGTGCCCCGGCGGGCATTGGTCTGAGGATAGAGCTGAGCCAGCCGGCTGGCAATCACGCCCATTTCTGCTTGCGCTTGGGAGAGCGAATAGGGCGGGCGGATGCGTCCCAGCACCAGCAGCGACGCCTGCCGGCGTTCGTTCTTTTCCTCGTCGCTCATCGCCAACGGCGCCCACAACTCCACACCCGTGGGCCAATCGAGTCTGGGCGGCAGTACACCGGTCACCGTGTAGCTCCGGCCATCAAGCTGGACGGGCAGGCCGATAACGTGGGGATCGGCTCCGAAGCGACGCCGCCACAAGCGATCGCTCAAGACGATGACCTGATCTGCGCGAGTTTGGTCTTCACGCGGCAGGGAGGTTCGGCCGAGTGAGGCTTTCACACGCAGCGTCTCAAAAAAGCCGCTCGAGACCAGGCATCCTTCCAGGCGCTCCGGCTCGCCCGCGCCGGTCAGGTTGACGTCCCACCAGCGGTAGGCCGCCATCTGCTCGACAATGTGGCTCTGGCTTGACCAGTCGCGGAAGTCAGCCGGAGAAACCTGATCGACGTCGCTGGCCTGGGGAAGCGTTCCCCACACGAGCACAAGCCGGTTGAGATCGTCGAATGCCAGAGGCCGCAGCAGGAGCGCGTCAATGACGCTGAAGATCGCAGTGTTCGCCCCAATGCCGAGAGCGAGCGCTATCACCGCCACCAACGTAAAGCCCGGGCTCTTCGACAGGACACGGAGCGCGTAGCGCAGATCGCCGATGAAAGCACGCATCCCAACAACTCCGATCGCGCAATTATACCACCCGGGACATCCTTATCCGCTGGCGCGAAAACGCCACGCCCACCTACTGCGTTCGTCGTCCGGCGAGCATCAGGAAGCAAGTGGCAGTCCACGTCTCTCAACGCGTTGAGTGAAGTCCGCGCCAGCGGCGCTCTGCCTCACGACGCGCGGCGGGAAGAAGCAGCAGGCGAATTAGCAACATGCCCACTCCGAAGCGGCGGTAGTAACGCCGAAACCCCGCTGTCGCCTCGGCATCCGTGCCCGCCGCACGCGTTTCTGTTGATAGTCGGCAGCGCGTCCCGCCCAGGGGATCTGCCTCGATCGTCCAAGCGATCTTCACGTAGCCGGGCTCAGAATAGGCGACGAATCGATCTGGAGGTAGAGGCCTCATAACCACGTCCGCCTGCCAGGGCTGACAGACAGTTCCCGCCACCAGGTAGCGGCCCTTTTCCTCGGCAAGGATGCCCCAGCCGATTCGCAGCAGTTCTTCCACAAACCCGCGCGACCAATCCGTCCCTTCAACTGTTGCGCCCAGCAGTATCGCTCGCAAGCGGAAAATGCCCCTGACCAGCCGTGCCCTTCGCAGGTCGAAATTCCACGCCGTCTCAAACACCAATGCTGCAGGAGCGCGAACGATGGTCTGATGGCGGTGTCGCATAACGGGCTCCGGCATGAAGCTGTCGAGCAGGTTGGATATCGCGGCTGGCGTAGGCATGGGTCAGTCTCGGGCGGCGAGCTCGATGCCGGGACCGGATCCACTCACCTCCGTTAGCGGAGAGTGTTGGTTTGCGGCCCCGCCGCAGTCTGATCGTGAACCGCAGCAGCGTGCATTCCCCTTCTCTGCTCCCGAAGGGGAATTTGAACGCTCACTACCCGCCGCTTCCGCTTGCGGCCGGGTGCGGCGGAGGCGGCACAAGGGCCATCGGCACTCGTGCAAACGCCACCAGGTCGTGCGCGGGATCGAGCACGTTCACTTGCAACGTGTAGCGGCCGGGATGAAACTTCACCAGGGGAATTTGCACAAAATAGCTGGCTTTGCCGTCGGAGGACTTCCCTACTTTTCCGGGGAAGGGACCCGCGTCCGCCACTTTCGCGCCTCTTCGGAAAAAGGCCAGCGCTACTGAGGGCGGAACGGCGGTCGCGTTTGCGGCTGCCGTCGCGCTTGTTTTTGAGGCTGGTTTCCCTGAGTAGGACTGGAGGAGCACGAACAGATCCTGGTTGGTTCGAAATACGTTGGTCACACTGGGCAATACGGATTTGCCCTCGAGTTTCAACGGATTGTCGCTTTCGCCTTTGGACTTTGCCCGGCGCCCTTCCTTCGTTTCATCGCCTTTCACTTCGTTCGAAAGCACCACCGAACTCAGCGCGAGTCCGCCCGCCGGGACGGGCGGCAAAACGAACGGCTCCTCGAAGGTCCCCATTTTTCCGGACTGATTTTCTCTGACCAGGACCTTCAATTGAAACTTGCCGGGCGGCAGGACCAAGTCTCCTTCGTAGAGGAAATTGCCGGCGAGGAGCATGTCGTACGATTCACCGCTCACCTTCACCGGGAGCGTGTCACGCAGGACTCCGACCGGCTTGCCGGAGGGATCCGTAACGCGCCAGATGAAATCGAATTCCGTCTCATGGCTGTTGGATTTCTTCAATAACTGCACGGCCGAGCCAGGTATTTTGGCCGCCAGCACAACGTAATAATTGTTGTCGGGGCGAAGGAAGTACGAGGTATCAACCACGAAGGGCAAATCGAGAAACGGCTCGTCGAGATTAATCGCCTGCTGAAGCTGCGCTTCCTTGTCCTCCTGGGTGAACTGGCGAAAGTTCTTGGGGGCATAGTAGCCCGGGCGCGCTTCAACTTTCACGCCGGGGCGGTCGACCTCGACGCGAATTTTGCGGAAACGGCCGTCGGAACGGGTGTTGGTGGGAGAATAGCCAAGCAAATAATAGCTGGAGTTTTCGGATTGGATTTCCTGGAAAGCCTCGCCAAAATCATTGGTGTCGTAGAAAGTTCTGCCGCCCGTATCCTGCGCCAGCGAGGCCAAGGTTTCCCGGCTGCTGTGCATCGAGGAAATCTGTGAGGAGACCGCCGACCCACTGTAGACGGCAGTCCCGGCAGGACTGGCAGAAGTAGCGTCGCCGCCGGGCGGCAATGCCATCAAGCCGCGCGTATCCATGGTATAGAGCGAGACGTTTGACTGGTTGGCGGCTGCGACCGTGGCCAACAATTGCGCCTGGTTTTCGATCCCGGTGCCCGTAATACCACTGGAAAAGTGAACGACCAGCTTCCGTCCAGGAACCACGCGCAACATGCCCGCCAGGGATTGGATGGCGGCGAGTTTCTCGTCGGTGTTGAAGATATTAAACTCCGTCTCGTCAGGCGTGAAGGCGTCGGAAACATCCTGCGTCACCACTTCCTGGCCCAAGGCGTCGGTCGAGCCGGCCGCGCCGGCTGTTCCGTTGGCAGCCACGTTGGAGGATTCCTCTCCCACCAGAATCCCGTTGATAGCTTTGGAAAGCGCGTCGCGGTCGTTGGTGAAGTTCTGCACCACTCTCAGGCTCGAAGTGTAGGTGACGACCGACACCAGATCGGCGGGCGTCAGCCTTTGCTTGACGAAGGTGTTAGCTGCCTTCAGGGCTCGCATCAGGTCGTCCGGCTGCATCGAGGATACGTCAAAGAACAACAGCGTCAGCCGGTGGTCCTGCAAGACTTGCGCCGGGGAAACATTGGGTGGAAGCTTATCCAGGTTGATGGTGGGCGGCGGGCCGTTGGTGGTGCTTGCCTGCGCCAACCTCTCGACGTTCTCCAGGCTAAAGGAATTGATGGTTTGCGGTACCCCATCTTCAAACACCCGGAAGTCTTTCGCTTCGAGATCGGTTACCAATTTCCCCTTGGCTGTAACCCGGACGTCCACCAGCACCACGTTCGTCTGACTTTGCAAAACGAAGCCTTGGCGAGGTGTGCCGGCCCGCTGCGCGCCGGCTTCCGTAGTGGCGCCAGCCTGCTGTGCACCGGCGTTTGCACTCTGCCCATCGAGCGCCAGGGGGGCCACCGACAAACCAAATACCAGCCCGGCGAGGGAGAGTTTAGTTAGAAGAATTCGTAGCCTTCGTTGCATCGCAGTGCCTTTCAAGTCGAGAGTCGAAAGTCAGGGCGAGATTCCTCGCTCCGCTCGTAATGACAACGACATACAACACCGGCTTTACAAGTATCGACTGCCCTTTCGACTCTGGACTCTCGACTCTCGACTGATCTTCAGAACCTCAGCCGCAGCGAAAAGATGACGCTGCGCATTGCGCCCACGCTGGTCACGCGCCCGAAGCCCTGGCCATTCACCACGGTCGATAGACCCGTGAACTTTGGGGTGTTGAAGATATTATCCGAGGTGATGCGGAAATCGCCCTGAATACCGCGCTCGCGGGAGAAGGTCACCAACTTATCCAGCGACATATTGAAATTCACGCAACCGGGTCCGGGAATGGAGTCGCGTCCCGCATCGCCGTACTCTCCGGGAGACGGAAGCGAGAAGGCAGCGGTGTTGAAGAAATCGAGAGCGGTGCGCTCGGAGCGCCGGAGCTCGACAGGCAACCCTGTGGCGTCCGCGCGCAGGTTGGAAATCGCTGCCGTCCCCGCCCGATTGCTGAGGTTGCCCAATATCTGGGCCGTGGCCGGAGTGCCGGATTGGATGGTTGTCACACCACTCAACTGCCAGCCGCCCAACACCCGGCTCATCGTACCGCCTTTATTGAGCCAGCGGCGCTGCTCGCCGCAGGGAAATTGATAGATGTCGTTGATGAGCAGCTTATTGCGCACATCAAAGGTGGAGAGGCCTCGCTCGGCCTTCAAGTCGAGGTAGTTCTGCGCCACGATATTCCCCGCGCCGCCCACGCTGGCTGCATCGTCAATCGACTTCGAAAAAACATACTGACCGCTCATCGAGAAGCCGGCGTGGAACTGGCGGCGCAGTCCCACTTGCAAGCCGTTATAGATGGAATCCGCGCCGTCGGTCTCGTAGGTGAACGCCAGGGTATTCTTCAGCGCCGTCTGGGCTCCAGTGGTGATGGGCGCGCCGGGCGGTGACTGGTTGGGCGCCAAAAGCAGCTCCAGCTTTGACCCTTTCGTGCCCACGTACCCTATGGAAAGTATAACGTTGCGCACCAATTCATCTTCGATCGAGAAGTTCCAGGTCTGCGCGTAAGGAGTGCGGAAGTTCGGATCCAAGGCGAAGGTGTTGGTAAGAGTATTCGACCCCACCGCCGGGAAGCCCATTTCCAGCGTCAGGGGTTGCTTCGGAGTCGTGACCAGAGTCGAGGCGTAAGCGAAGGGCGGCTGGCTGGCCATGTTGGTATAGATTGAGGAATAGATGTTACCGGAGTAGAAGATGCCGTAGCCGCTACGCAGCACCAAGGAGTGTTTCGACCAGGGACGATAAGCCAGGCCCAAGCGGGGCGCGAAATTGTGGTCGTCGCCGCGGAGTAATGAACTGGGCAGATTCCCCGGGTTTTGGCCGGTGATTACCCCGGGCGTGGTAAAGGCGGGGCCGAAGGTCAAATCCGAAAGGTGACCGTACTTCTCCGTGAAAGGTTCGAAATATTCGTAACGCAGGCCGTACAGGATCGTGAGGTGGGCGGTGACCCTCCAGTCGTCCTGAAGAAAACCATCATAGACCCAAGAGCGGAAGTAATTGCTCGTGTCGCCGAAGCGAACGGAGGTGGTTTGCGGAAGCCCCAGCAGAAAATCCGCCAAGTCGAATCCCGTGTTGGCCACCGGAAGACCGTTCGTAGCGAAATCGCTGGTTGTATAGCCGCTGAATGCGAACGTCCCGCGCGCATTGGGATCCGTCAAAAGGTTCTGCTGGACACGCCGTATCTCGCCTCCAAAACGGATATTGTGCTTTCCCACGTTGCGCAGAAAGATGTCGATAGCGCGCAAGGTTTGATTGCGCGTAAGGGAGGGGATGGGATCATTCAGTCCCGTGAAGTTCGTAAATTGCGTCGTGGGCAGGCCCCAATCAATCGGGCTGGTTGAAATGCCTTGAATGCCAAGGTCGCCGGCGATGTCCTCCTGGTAGGCATACTTGTTCAGCGTGAAAGTTCTCTGGCGGTTGAAATTCACAGTCAGGATGTTGATGGTTCGCGAACCGAGGGTATGAGTCTCAGTCAGATTCATGTTCTGGCTGCGCACCGAAGTGGTCGAGGTCAAATCCGGGAAGTTCGCAACCGAGTTGCTGCGCGCGGAATTGAAATAGTACAGGCCGTTGAGGCTGTCCTTGGCGGAAATCTGCTCACCAATGCGGCCCATGACCCGGTCGCTGGCAGTGGGCAGAGATTCCTGGAGGTGAAAGTTCTGGATGGTGGCGCCCGGGACATTGGGCAAGGGGATGTAACTCAACAAGCCCAGAGCGGCTTGATCCATGCGCGCCATCGGGATGGTGTTATTGGGGAACGGGGTGCGCGGACCGGCAGGGTTGGACAAGGGATCGTAAATGATGGGGATAGTGCTCGCCCCCGAGCCGGTAGGGATCTCAGCCTCCGAGAAATTGCCGGCGCGATCGAGGAGAGTGGGTACCGTGCCAAAGCTGTCAAACGGACTCTTCCCCCGTGTCAAATTATAATTCACGAAGAAACTCGTCTTGTTGCCCCCATTATATATTTTGGGAATCACCAGGGGACCGCCGATCGAACCGACGAAATTCTCTGAATAAGATGGAATCTGGGGAGATTCTGCGACGTTCAAAGGGTAAGGATGAGCGTCAAACACCGAATTGGTGTAACTCTCCATGATGGTGCCGCGCAGCCGATTCACGCGGGCGCGATTTCCCGACCAGTTCCCAGGCCCGCCTCCAAATCCTCCGCCACCGAATCCACCTCCGCCGAATCCGCCGCCTCCAAACCCTCCGCCACCGCCAAATCCGCCGCCACCCGGTCCACCACCTCCCGGCCCGCCACCGCCGGGTCCGCCGCCGGCAAAACCAGGAGCGCCCTGCCCCAACTGCATCAGGTCACGCATTTGCTGGAACCTTTGGCGTCGATTTTGATCGCCTCCCGGAGTCGAAGCAGAAATGCCCTCGCCCCCGGTGAGCAGAACTGAGTTCGTGGCACTGGCAGATGAATCGGTATCCGGAGAATTCTCAGCCTGCGCGCCGCCTCCCGCCGATTGCTCCTCGGAGAACCGAACCCCGCCTCCGTTGCCGTTCGTTCCAGCCATCAGCGATTGCTCGAGCCCTTGACCGCTCATTGCACCTTGGATCTGTGCCGGCAAATTCTGTAGGTTTTGCGGCGGACGTTGCCCCGGCGGACGGTTAGTCGTCCCGGAAGCGTTTGCCGCTTCAGGCATGTTTATCACTAACGCCACATTCACTCGAAGCGTCTTGCCTTCGCTCACGGGAATCGGTTCCCGCACGTCATTCTGAAATCCTACCAATGAGACTTCCAGCTTGTAATTGCCGGGTGCGAGCCCGTTGAATACGTAATTTCCAGCGTCGTCCGTCCAGGTCGCCTTTCTTTCGCCCGTTTGGGGATTGGTCAGGACGACCGTGGCGCCGGGAACAGAAACTCCGCCAGGCCCGTGGACGTGCCCTGTGACGCCCCCAAGGTTGCTGTTCTGAGCCTGCAGTCCCGCAGGGAAAAGCGCCACAACGAGCGCCAGGAGCGGCGCCCACCCGATGCTACTTTGCCCTCGACCCAGAGGGAGGCCTCCGAAATCCAATGAACTCATATCCTGCCCCGACTTTCAACCTTCGCTTAGAATCTTGCCCTCACTGCGGTTCTCAGCGCAACTTGCATCACGCGCCGGTAGTAGTGCAGTTTGACGTAGAGGCGGATTTACGCCGCCATCTGGCGATCCCGCAGACGCGGGATCGCCGCTACAACATCAAACTGCACCACTACCGACACGCCGGTCCTCTTTCAGTCATTACGAATCAGCGCCGCTTGCGGTTACACGGCAGCCGCGCCTGGAGTTTGGATGTCTAGCAAGCCCCTGCCGGTGTCATTCCGAGTGCAACGTGGTGAGCCGAAGGATCATGGAATCAGTGCTCGGAATGGCGGCAGCCGTTGGTATACACTAACCATGTACGATCGTTTCGCGTCCAATCGTCAGGAGTAGGCGTATGCGCAAACAGTCCGCCTTGGCCCTAGGGCTTATCCTTATTGCTATCACAAGTATTGCCGTCGCACAACAGAAGGAAGAAACACAAACGACGCCGCAGAACCCGCCCCGCCAGTCCGCCGGGCCACCGCTTGGCGGAACCATCACTTCCGTCGGCGTAGACCGCTTCGAGATCAAGAAGACGGACGGATCAACGCAGACCGTGATGGTGGATGACCACACCCGCTACCGCCAGGGACAACAGGACATCCAACTCGAGGACTTAAAACCGGGAGACCAGGTTTATATTCGAGGACAAGCCAACTCGAATAAGGAGTTCGTGGCCGAGAACGTTCGACGCGTTACTGCCGATGAAATACAACGTATTCAGAACGCCGGAGGGAGAGTGTTCGGCGCTATCGTCTCGATCGATAAGAACCAGCTCAAGGTCAGTAATCCCCGCCAGGGGGAAAGAATCGTGTTCGTGAACGATCAGACGCAATTCATGAAGGACGGCCAACCTATTGCCCTCAAGGACCTCAAAGTCGGCGACCGCATCTTTGCCGTTGGAAACGAATCCCTAGGACAGTTCCTGGCCACTCGGGTCGTGACGGGACAGTTCCGGCAGGGGCAGAGAAGGCAGTAGGCAGTGGGAAGTCGGCAGTGGGAAGTCGGCAGTAGGCAGTGGGCAGTGGGTGTTGGCAGTTAGCAGCGGCCTGAAGGAGTCGACTTCAGAATGGCTGCCGTCTCTTCTGGGGCTGATTGTTACCCACATCTTGCTCTGGAAGTGAGTGCGCGGCATGACGAATGACCTTCCGGATGCTAAATCCTGCCTATCTTGCCCTGAAAGGGCGTCATGTAGTAGACGGGGGCAACGCCCCCGGAACGGTAACGCGGAAACCGACCGACCCTGAAAGGGTCGCATGACTGCTAGCCGAGGCGCTATGGATGGCTGCGGGAACGTTTTTATTTGACCCTTTCAGGGTCGTGTGTGGTGGGTGTGCTCGATTCCGGGGGCGATGCCCCTGGCTACTTTATGAATCCCCTTCGGGGATTCTCAGCGTGTCGCTTAATTGGGGTGTCTAGCGAGAAATGTGGGACACGCTCAGCCTGAGGAGCCGAAAATGCGAAGAATCTGGATCGGTGTGATGGCAGCCTGCGTCATGAGCGGGCTGGTGGGAATCGGGCAGGGCACGTTTGCCGGGCAAGAGGCTGGCGGAGCGCCGCCAACCGTGCAACACGCGCGCCCGGCCCGAGGCCGGGTGGAGCGCGAACTGCAAAGAATGAGTGAGACTCTCAAGCTGACGGACGACCAGATCGCGAAGATTCGACCCATCCTCGAGACCCGGAACCAAGAGCTTAAAGACCTGCGAGCTAATTCTGCGATGCCTCAAGGGGAGGCCCGCGCAAAAGCCGCCCAGATCCGCAGGTCCGCCCGCCGGCAGATCGAACACATCCTGACGCCACAACAGAGACAAATGCAGAAGGCAATGCGGCGAGGAAACCATTAGGGGCTGGGGAAGAACAGGTAGGCAGTAGGCAGTGGGCAGCAAGCAGGAGGCAGTAGGGACGAAGTAGGCAGCAGGCAGTACGCAGCACAGCGCCAAGACCCTAGCCCCTAGTCCCCAGCCCCTAGCCCCTCACTGCTCGACCACAATCAGCGCATGAGGGGCCAGGCGCAAGGTAGCGCCGTCAGAGGCCAAAGACGCTCCGGAAGTAGCGAAGACTTTGCGAAGCCTGCTCACCATCCCGCCCAAACCCACGATTCTGCATGCTGCCGGCAGCTCGGTGAAGTTCACCACGGCGGCGCGTGCTCCCAGGGGGAAAACAGCCACTCGGGGAGGCGCATCCGGCGAGGTCACCGTGAATTCTTCCACGATCTTGCGCAACTCGCCCAACGCTTCGCGCTGCGCGCCGGAGATTTGAGCAACCCGATTATTCGAGTCCACATACGTAAGCCTGGGCAGCGAGTCTGAGAAGACCACCAAATTACCCTTGCCTTCCCTCACCTCGAGCAGGTATTTGTCCTTGGGAAGGTTGAGGGGGTCCGCCGAGGGCAAGCGGGGATCGCCGTTCAGAGCGTGCGCCAGGTCTCCACTTACCAGTGCAGTCGCGCCCGAATTCAGAAAACTCGAGAGCTTCGTAACGAACTCCACATCTTTTAGCGAGTGAAGAGTAAAGAACGCAGCGCGCGCCTGATCGGGAAAGTGCGCCGTGGGAGCAAGGGGAATCGCCAACATTCCGATCTCGTCGAACACGTACTGCTCGTCACCAGGGTCGCTCGAGACCGGTTTGTAGGCCGGAATCCCCGCCCAGTTTCCCACCAGCTTGCTCAAGTCCTCGAATTCTTTTCGATGCGCCGCCAAAGCTTCGGTCTGCTCTTTGTATTGCGGCGAATTCAAAGAGCCGTAATGGAAGAGGAACACTTCCGGGGCGCCGGCAAGAACTGTGACCAGCGCCTGATCCAGATAGATTTCCGCATTGGTCCCGAAGGGATCAAACCATCCACCTCCTATCTTCTCTCCCGCAACGTCCCTCAGCCAACGGTAGATGAAGTAGCCCGTATATTGCTGCTTGTGACCCCATTCATCAGAACTCGGGTCACGCAACTCAGTCCCCACCCAGATGCGATCGAAAAGTTCCGTCTCCCGATCGACGATGTAGCCGCGATCCTGGAAGCCGTCGTACCACTGGGGGAATTTCAGGATGACCTTCACTTTGGGATTGACCTGCCTGGCGGGGCCGAGCACACGGTCTCGAGCCATCTCGAGCATCAGCTTTTCGCGGTATTGCTGCCAGCTCATCGACCCTTTCGCGGCGGCGCACTCCGAACACTGGCAATCCGTGAAGAAAAAATCATCGATCATGATTTCATCAAAAATCCCGGCGGCGAACCGGAAGACAGATTCGAGCCGCTGCTGATTTTTGCGGTTTGTATAGCACGCCGCCGCGTCCCAGCCGGTGGAAGGCTTGCCGAGCCCTGTAGTCGTAACGCACCCCGAAACGCGCAAGCCCGCCTGGCGGAAGAAGTCACGCGCCGTCTCGAGAGTCTGTGCATCAGGCTGGTACCCGTCGCGGAACGCCTCCACGTAAACCTTGCTGACTCCCAACTTGCGGCAGAAATCGAGGGCTTCCGCACGCCCCTGCGCAGTTGAGAGATGGTCGCGCACATCCTGGGCTGAGAAGAGCGTCGACCAATCAACTGCAGGCAGCCCTAAGGGGGCGAAAATCAGAGCGCCGCAAAAGACGGCCGCCAAGAGCGCGTACCTCTTCCGCTGCTTGCGCACTACCGAAAAAACAGGAAAGGAAAGCATCAAAGGAACACCTCCAAACCACGGATCCATACCCGCAGCACGCTCGGTGCCGGACATGCACCGGTGGGGCATCACAAGATAGCGCAGTCGTGCGGGAAAGAAAAGCTGATAGCGCACTTGCTGTGTTGGCCTGAAAGCGCCTATCGTAATCAGGTCCTCTCATGGTTCCGAGGCGGAGAAGCACATGGCCAAATTGAAACTGCGATTGTTGAGACACACGAATCGAGCCGAACTCGACCGTTACTTGCGCCTTTATAGCCGCAGTTTCAATCCCGATGAGCGGGTCAGCCCGCGGATTCTGCGCTGGGTCATTCAGCCCTCTCTGGCCAGGGTCAATCCCGTTCACCTCTTCGCCGCTTACTTGGACAAGCAATTGGTGGGCGGCGCCTGCACGCTGGTTCTTCCTATGTTTCAGGTCGTATTCGGAAGCTACATCTTCGTTGATCCGGCGCTTCGCGGGCGGGGGTTGGGGTTGAAGATTTTGCGTGAGGTGCTGCGTCAGGAGAAGAAGGGACCCCATGGGTGGAATTGGAGGCTTTACGCCGAAGTCACTTCCTCTTCCGGCGACTGGTGGCGCCAACTACTGGCCAAGGTGGGGTTCCGCTTTTTCAAGACGACGTGGCCGCTGGCTTCCTATCAGTATCCGAAGAAAGTGGTCGCTGGTCGCCTCTGTTACTTCGATTTCAGGAAACCCCCCGAACGGTTTTCCCAACCCGCTCTGCTGGCATACATCCACGCCCTTTTTTACGGACCCGAAGCCATGCACCGCCACCTGCTACCAATCCTCAAGCACTTTGTAAAACTCGAGGCGTGAGGCTGGGGGCTGGGGACTAGGGGCTGGGGACTAGAGGCGGCAGGCGCATGAAGAAAAGCGAGCAAATCAAATGGCAAACGGCAAATGGCAAATTTCAAATGGTTTTCCATTTGCCATTTGCCATTTGAATTTTGAATTTCTTGTCCCCGGGGGGGGAGGCCCAGTCGCCAGCCCCGAGTCCCTAGTCCCCAGCCCCTTAACCAAGGTGCTTGCGGTATTGAAGCAAGAGGTAGTTATCCGTCATGCCGGCAATGTAGTCACAAACCACCCGAGGCAGGGGTACCTGGCGGCTCTGGGCGAAATAGAAGGGAGGAAGACGGCGGGGGTGCTCGAGGTAGTAATCGAAGAGGCGCCGCACACAGCGCACGATGACATCCCGTTCCGCCCCCACTCGAGGGTGCGAATAGAGGGCGGCGTTCAGGAAATCCTTCAGTTCCTTGTTGTCGCGTGCTCGCCGTGGGCCCAAACCCACCAACCGTCTGGAATGCGCGCGCACCTGCGCCACTGACCTGATACGGCCCCGGGTGAGGCGCGCGCGCGTCGAGTCGATGAGGTCCGTTACCAGAATGTTCAGTACGGCCTTAAGGGCTTCGTTGAATTTCAGTTTCTCGCGAGCGGTGGGGTACTTCCGGTCAATGCTCCGATAAAGCGAATCGAACAAGTGCAAGCGCCGGCGGATGAGAGGAAGAGTGAGGAGTTTCGCCTCATAGCCGTCGTCAAGGTCGGCGCAGTTGTAGGCGATTTCATCGGCGGGGTCGATCAACTGGGCCTCGAGGGGAGGTCGCGCGTCCAAGGTGTAAGCGGCAAGTTCAGGGTGGAGCGCGGGATCGTAATCCCGCGAGTGCTTGATGATTCCTTCCCGAACTTCAAAGGTAAGGTTCAAGCCGGGAAAGCCTACGTATTTCTGCTCGAAATGCTCGACGATTCGCAGGGCGTGCAGGTTGTGGTCAAAACTGTCCTGGTAACGCCCCATGAGCCGGTTGAGTTCAGCTTCGCCGGCGTGGCCGAAGGGCGGATGCCCCACGTCGTGCGCGAGCGCGAGAGCTTCCACTAGATCGGTGTTCAGACGCAGCGCCTTCGCCACCGTGCGGCTGATCTGCGCCACCTCCAGCGTGTGGGTCAGCCGGGTGCGGAAATGGTCGGAGTATCGACGCGTAAAGACCTGAGTTTTGTTCTCCAGGCGGCGGAAGGCGCGGGAGTGAACGATGCGGTCGCGGTCCCGCTCGTAATCATTGCGGAAGGGATGCGAAGGCTCGGGATAGCGGCGGCCTTGCGAGTTATCGACCCGCATGGCGTAGCTGGCCAATTCGCAGTTTACATCACGACGCATCACTTCCTCGAGGGGGAAACGTTCCCAAGCCAGCGACTATAGCATATGCACAGCGATGAACGACCGCTGCGCAAGAGGTTGATTCGCGAAAGTGAGCAAGAAACCCCTCACCCGTCCCGCTCCGGCTGGTAAAAGCGCCGGCAGCGGGACACCCTCTCCCCATGGAGAGGGCTATATCTCGGGCTTGGGCGGCCCGGTGTCCAGCCAAAGATGTGGGACACACTCAGCCCTCTTCGGGCATGGCGAAGCGGTAGCCAACCCATGGTTCAGTCAACAGGTAGCGGGGCTTGGAAGGCTGAGGCTCGATTTTCTTGCGCAATTGGTTGATGAAGACGCGCAGGTATTCCACTTGATCGCCGTAGTCGGGGCCCCAGACGGCTTGCAACAGCTCGCGATGTGGGACGGCCTTATTGGGGTGGCTGACGAAGTAATGGAGGAGCTCAAATTCCTTGGGCGTCAGTCGCGCCTGATGGCCGCGCGCGATCACCTTTCGCTGGGCAAAATCGATGGTGAGCTCCTGAGTCTCGAGAGTCAGCGGCGCCTCGTCGGTGTTCGCGGCGTGGCGGCGCAAATTAGCGCGAATGCGGGCGAGGAGTTCCTGGATTCCGAACGGTTTGACGACGTAATCGTCGGCCCCGGAATCAAGCGCACGCACCTTGTCGCGTTCATTGTTGCGCACCGAGAGCATGATGATAGGGACATCACAGGTTTCGCGTATTTCGCGGCACACTTCGAAGCCGCTCATGCCCGGCAAGTTGATGTCAACGATCAGCAAGTCCGGCATTTCTTCTCTGATCAACTCGAGGGCTTCTTCACCGCGGCGCGCCTCGCGCACCATAAAGCCGCTCGCCACCAGGCTGGTGCGCAGCACGCGGCGGATCTGCGCCTCATCATCGAGGACCAAAACATTGCCGGAGATCATAGGCCTCTGGCCCTTTCCTGGGACAACGGCAGGCTGAAATGGAACACCGACCCGCTTCCCACCTGGCTGGTAACTCCCATGCTCCCGCCGTGGGCCTCCACAATCGCTTTGCAGATGGCGAGTCCCATGCCGGTGCCCTGCACGCGGTAACGGTGCTCCCTGCCGCGGTAGAACTTATCAAAGATGAGAGCCTGCTCGAAGCTGTCAATTCCCGCTCCGCGATCGGCCACACTGGTAACAAGGAACCGGCCTGAGACTTCGGCGCTAATGACGATAGGAGTTCCGGGAGGGGAGTATTTCACCGCGTTATCCAGAAGCTGGGTGAGAACTTCGCGGATGCGGACCGGGTCCATGGGCACAAGGGGCAAGCCTTCCGGCAGGCGGACCTCGACGCTATGATTGGCCAGAGCGTTTTTCGACTCCTCGATCGCCGCCTCGATCACCTCGCGGATGGGATGGGGTGCGATATCGAGCTCGATCTCACCGGCATCCAGGCGGGCCATCTCGATAGCTTCCTCGATCAGGTGATTCAAGTGGTCACTCTCCTCGTTGATGACGGAGAACAGCTCCCGCCGCTGGGCGTCAGTCAGCTCGGGTTGGGTCAGAAGACTGGTGACCGAAGCTTTGATGGCGGTGAGCGGGGTGCGAAGCTCGTGCGTAACCGAATCGAGGAGGGCGGAGCGGAGGCGCTCCTCCTGCCGGGCGGCCTCGGCTTTGCCCAGCGCCTCGATGGCGCTAACCCGCTCGACAGCTATGGCAATGAGCGTGCCCAGAGCTTCCAGCGTCTCACGCCCCAGAACTGCGCCGGAGAGGCCCAGACTCCCCACCGGGCGCACCCCCATTCGCACCGGCACGTAACAAACGTGCCGCTCGGCGTCCACTACGGGCTCGCCCCGCGCCATAATGGCCTTGAGCTGGTCAACGTCCAACTCCCGAAAATCCCTTCCCCAGCGGTAAACGGAATCTCTGCTGGACAGGTACAAAGCGGCGTCCTGGACTTCGAACGACTCGACGATGTGCCGCGGGATGACGTTCAGCAGTTCTACCACGCTTCCCGCCACCAACATCTGTTGCGTGAAAGCGTACAGGCGCTCGAGTTCCTGGCGGCGCCGGTTAGCGTCGCGGGCGCGCCGCCGCGCTTGTTCAGAAAGACGGCTGGCGGTGATTGCCGTAACCAGGAAAGCGGCGAGCGCAACCCAGTTCTGAGGGTTGGCGATGGTTAATGCACCCAAGGCCGGGAGAAAGTAATGATTGAAAGAAAGAGTGGCCAGCAGCGACATGAAAATGGAAACCCTGAGGCCCCAGAATGCGGATACATAGAGAATCGCCAGCAAGAAGATCAGCGCCACGCTGGTGGCGTTGACCGGCGGCACGCGGCGGAAAATCAGAACGATGGCCAGAACCATTCCGGCGGCCGCAACATAACGCGGGATTTGCCATCGGGAAAGATTGACCACTGATGGTATTATAGCGGATATCGCCTATATTTTTATGACATCAACACATGCGGTGGATAAATGAACCGAAGCCCCGAACAGTGGCTGGAGAAAACCTCGCCTCCGCAAAAGAAGGAGGGCGTGCTCAAAGTTTTTCTTGGGTACGCCCCGGGCGTGGGGAAAACCTACACGATGCTCAGCGAGGCGAACCGGCGGCGACAACGCGGGCAGGACGTGGTTATCGGATTTGTGGAAACCCATGGGCGTAAGCCCATCGAGGAACTGGCTTCCGCACTCGAACAGGTTCCCAGGCGCCAGCTTAACTACAAAGGGGTCATGTTCGAAGAGATGGATGTGGATGCAATCCTTGCTCGCGCGCCCGGAGTGGTTCTCGTCGATGAGCTCGCACACACAAACATCGAAGGGAGTAAGCATCGGAAGCGTTACGAAGACGTGATGGAGCTCCTGGCGGCGAGAATTGATGTGCTGTCCACTATGAACATTCAGCACATGGACAGCGTGGCCCCGATGGTCCAACCCATTACCGGGATTCCCGTGCGCGAAACCGTACCGGACTGGGTGCTCAAGCGCGCGGGCGAAGTGGTGATGGTCGACCTGACTCCCGAGGCGCTGCAAAACCGCATGCGGCGGGGCGACATCTACCCGCCGGAAACTATCGAGAGGGCTCTGGGTAACTTTTTCCGACCCGGCAACTTGATCGCCTTGCGCGAGCTGGCGCTACGCCAGGTCGCGGAGGCGGTTGACCGCGACCTTGGCTCCTACCTCACTACCAAGGAAATCAGCCGGAATTGGGGAGTGCGCGAGCGCATCGCGGTCTCCATCAGCTCGCATCCCAACTCCCAGTACCTGATTGCCCGCGGAGCCCGCTTGGCGCGCGCGGTGGGCGGGGAACTCTATGTGGTTTACGTCGAGAGCCCAGCCGACGCGGGCGAGGAAAGACAGCGCTCCTTGGCGGCCAATATTCGATTCGCGGAAGAGCTGGAAGCCAAGGTCGAGCGCCTACACGGAGATAATGTGGGTGACGCGGTGGCGCAGTTTGTAAAGGAAAGAAGGATCACCCAAGTGGTTTTTGGACACTCCACCGCGCGTGGCTGGCGGAGGTATCTCTACCTGTCGGCGCTTAATCGTTTCCTTCACCGCACCCCTGCTGTGGACCTTCACATTGTCACCCAAGAAAGCGACACCGAGACGTGAAGTTGATCTTGTAGGGGCGAACGGTGGGGGCGAAAGGTGGGGGCGAAAGGTGGAATCCGGCCTGTGGAAAGCGCCTCTTGATATAATGGTACTTTTGGGACGAATCTCGGGGAGCCGGTTGAAGTCGCCATGCTCCCCGGACCCTCGCGGGCAGCGACATTCGAAGGGAGGAACAGCAGCTCATGGTTCGCGACACACTCGTGTGCCTTCTCGCAGGTGGACAAGGAGAGCGCCTTTATCCCTTGACGCGGGATCGCGCCAAGCCCGCGGTGCCCTTTGGCGGGATGTACCGGATTGTGGACATTACCCTCTCAAACTGCATCAACTCCGACCTGCGCCGGATTTTCGTGGTGACCCAATACAAGGCTCTTTCCCTTAATCGGCACTTGCGCGAGGCCTGGAGTATTTTCTCCGATGAGCTGGGTGAGTTCTTACAAGTGCTGCCCCCTATGCGCCGGGTGGGAGAACATTGGTATCAGGGAACAGCCGACGCCGCTTATCAAAACCTCTACTCGCTCGGGAGCGAGCCCTGCAAGTATGTTCTGATCCTTTCCGGCGATCACGTTTACAAGATGAATTATCAGTTGATGCTCCAGCAGCACGCCGCATCCGGAGCCGACCTCACGATAGGCACCATCGAATTCGATCGCACTGTCGCCTCTCAGTTCGGGATCGTGGAGGTGGATAAGAACAACCGGATCGTCGGCTGGGAGGAGAAACCGACGAATCCTAAGCCTTCACCTCGAAACCCTGAGAAATCCAACGTCTCGATGGGCATTTACTGCTTCAACCGCGACCTTTTGATTGAGGCGCTGGTTTCTGACGCCGCGGATCCTAACTCGAGCCACGACTTTGGGAAGAACGTGATTCCAAGACTAATTGAAACCAAGCGGGTTTATTCTTACGATTTCCGCGACGAAAACAAGAAGGAGGCGAAATACTGGCGAGACATCGGGACCATCGAAGCGTACTACGAAGCCAACATGGATCTGGTCTCGGTTACCCCGGTCTTCAACCTGTACGACTTCGACTGGCCGATCCGCACTTACCAGCAGCAGTACCCGCCGGCCAAGTTTGTTTTCGCTCAGGAGGGGCGGCGCATGGGGATTGCCCTCGATTCCATGGTCGCAATGGGCTGCATCGTCTCGGGGGGGCGTGTTACGAACTCGATTCTCTCCCATGACGTCCGCATCAATAGTTACACCGAAGTGGAGAGCTCCATCATTTTCTCTCACGTCAATGTCGGCCGCTACTCGCGCATTCGGCGCGCCATCATCGACCGCGCCGTGTATATTCCTGAACGTACGGAAATCGGATACGACCTCGAGGAAGACCGGAAGAAATACCACGTCACGGAAGGCGGGATTGTGGTGGTCGTTCCGGAACAGAGGATGTTCGAGGATCGCCGGCGGGCAGGGGCAATAGACAGTGGGGAGAAGGCAGAAACGCCTGCTTCTTAGAGCGCGCGTCCTGTGTTACAATCCCAGGTTTCAAAATCTTAACTGAGGATCAAACTAATGGCCAACATCGACCTAATTCAAGGAAGAGAAATACTCGACTCGCGCGGGAATCCGACCGTGGAGGCGGAAGTCTACCTTCGCGACGGGTCCTTTGGGCGTGCAGCGGTGCCCTCGGGGGCATCGACCGGCGAGCACGAGGCGGTGGAGTTACGCGACGGCGACAAACGGCGCTACCAGGGCAAGGGCGTTTTGCAAGCCGTCGAGAACGTCAATACGGTCCTGGCGCGCGAACTCGGCGGACACGAGGCAGCCGACCAGGCGGGAATTGATGAGCGCATGATCCGTCTGGATGGCACGGCCAACAAGGGCGGGCTGGGCGCGAATGCCATCCTCGCCGTATCCATGGCAGTGTGCCGCGCCGCGGCTCAGTCCGCGCACATCCCCCTTTATCGATATCTCGGCGGACTTCAGGCCCGCGTACTTCCCGTGCCCATGATGAACGTGCTCAACGGTGGGGTGCACGCGGATAATACCGTGGATTTCCAGGAATTCATGATCATGCCTGTCGGCGCGGAGAGCTTCGCGCAGGCCCTGCGTATGGGCGCTGAGACTTTCCATACGTTGAAGAAGGTCTTAAAAGAGCGCGGTTACAACACTTCCGTGGGCGATGAAGGCGGTTTTGCGCCTAGCCTGAAGTCCAATGTCGAGGCCGTGGAAGTTCTGCTCGAGGCCATCGGACAGGCGGGGTATTCGGCCGGCCATGACATCTGCCTGGCGCTCGACCCGGCGGCCAGCGAAATGTTCCAGGACGGCAAGTACTTCTTCTTCAAGTCCGACAAGTCCAAGAAGTCCTCCGATGAAATGATCAAGCTCTATGCCGATTGGGTGCGCCAATACCCGATCATCAGCATTGAGGATGGCTTGGCCCAGGACGACTGGGAAGGCTGGAAGGCACTGACGGAGGCCCTCGGAGACAAGATCCAAATCGTCGGTGACGACCTCTTTGTCACCAACACCGAACGGCTGCAACGCGGCATCGAGGAAGGTACGGCCAATTCCATACTGATTAAGCTAAACCAGATCGGCACGGTAACGGAAACCATCCGGGCGATTGAGTTGGCGCGGCGGCATGGCTATACCTCCGTGGTCTCACACCGTTCTGGGGAAACTGAGGACGCTTTCATTGCTGACTTTACGGTTGGACTCGGCACTGGCCAGATTAAGACCGGTTCGGCCAGCCGCAGCGACCGCATCGCGAAGTACAATCAGTTGCTGCGCATCGAGGAAGAACTGGGCGATGCCGCGGAATTTCTGGGCCGCGCGGCCGTGAAGTGCGCTGCTGCTTAATTCGCATTGACAGACTTCATCACCGGATGTAATCTGGCCTATGATGTTGCGCCCGCTTCTACACTCCCATCCTCATTCGGCCTAGAGGGTGAGGTGTCAGTGGGCAAATCGCTAAAATGCATGGAAGAAAGATGGCCCGCTGGCGTGGAAGCGCAGCGGGCCTTTTATTTTTTGACCGATGGGGGCAGTGATCGATGGATCTGAAATTTCAAGACGGGTTGATTCCGACGATTATCCAAGACAGGCATACCGGAAAAGTGCTGATGCTCGGCTTCATGAATCAGGAAGCTTTGGAGCAAACTCTGAAGTCGGGTTATGTGACCTTTTTCAGCCGCAGCCGGCAAAAACTCTGGACCAAGGGTGAAACCTCCGGCCACTATTTGCACGTTCGCGAAATCCGGGTAGACTGCGATCACGATGCTTTGTTGGTCCAGGCGGATCTTACCGGTCCCGGGTGTTGCCATCTGGGTTACAAGTCATGTTTTTTCCGCAAACTGGGGGCCTCCGGCGAGGAGGTCTTTCTGGAACGGGAATTCGATCCGGCCAAAGTGTACGGAGACAACAACCCGGAGAACCAAACATGAACCGCTTGAAGCTCGGTCTGCCCAAGGGAAGCCTTCAGGAAGCCTCGTTGCAACTTTTTCGCCGCGCGGGCTTCGAAATCACTATCAATCCCCGTTCTTACTTTCCCGCCATTGACGACGAGGAGATTGAGTGCATGCTGATCCGCGCTCAGGAAATGGCGCGTTACGTGGAGGATGGAGTTCTAGACGCCGGCCTGACCGGGAAGGATTGGATTCTCGAAAACGACGCGACGGTGGTGGAACTGGCGGATCTGATTTACGCCAAGCAGACCTTCGGAAAAGTTCGCTGGGTTTTGGCCGTGCCGGAGAAATCATCTTTCCAGAGCGTCAAAGACTTGGAAGGTAAAATCATCGCCACGGAGCTGGTGGGCGTCAGCAAGCGGTACCTTGCGCAGAAGGGGGTGACGGCCAAAGTGGAATTCTCCTGGGGGGCCACGGAAGTCAAGCCTCCCGTGCTGGCCGATGCCATCGTGGAAGTCACGGAGACCGGCTCCTCCCTGCGAGCCAATGGCCTCCGCATTCTGGAAACGGTGCTGGAATCCAATACCAAGTTCATCGCCAATTCCGCGGCTTGGGAAGAGCCCTGGAAGCGCCGGAAAATCGAAACGCTGATCATGCTCCTCCAAGGGGCGATTGAGGCCGCCGGCAAAGTGGGCTTGATGCTGAACGTCCTGCGCCGGGACCTGGAAAATGTGTTGGCGGTGCTCCCCGCCCTGAAGCGGCCCACAATTTCGCAGCTCAGCGACGCGGAATGGGTGGCCGTGAACACGGTCATCGAGGAAAAAACAGTGCGCGAGATCATTCCGCGCCTCAAAGCCGCTCAGGCCCAAGGAATCGTGGAATATCCGCTGAACAAGATCGTACTGTAGATTGCCGATGGACGATTGTCGATTGCCGATTAACAGCGGAACGATTCGTCGCGGCGCTTCTACCATCGACAATCAGCAATCGGCAATTCCCTATGCTGGACATTATTCGCAGCGTCGATAAGGAAACAGTGAGTCGCTGGTTCGAGGCGCGTGCCACAAGTCTGAGCGGCGCCGAGGCGGTGGCCCGGCGTATTATCGCCAATGTCCGCCGCCAGGGCGACCGGGCGCTGATTCGCTATTCACGCCGGTTCGACGGCATTGACCTGCGAAAAGTGGGCATGATGGTTGCGCCCCATGAACTGGAACGCGCACGTGCTGACGTTCCACGCGATTTTATCGAAGCCTTACAGGTGGCGGCGAAAAACATCCGTATTGCGGCGCGCCGCCAACTTCCCCACCCATGGCAGGTCCAAACTCTTTCGGGCGTGACCGTAAGCCAGGTGCTCCGTCCTCTCGAGCGCGTGGCGTGCTATGTTCCGGGCGGGCGTTTCCCGTTGCCTTCAACTGTGCTCATGAGCGTCATCCCCGCACAGGTCGCGGGAGTGAGGGAGATCCTGATAACTTCGCCCAAGCCTGCACCCGCGGTGCTGGTAGCGGCAAGTCTGCTGGGGGTTTCTACCATCTACAGACTAGGGGGAGCCCAGGCGGTCGCGGCATTTGCTTACGGCACAGAGAGCGTGCCGCGTGTGGAGAAGATCGTTGGTCCTGGAAATCGTTACGTCGCCGCAGCCAAGAAGCTGGTGGCGAGCGATTGCGGAATTGATTTCGTTGCGGGTCCCTCGGAACTCGTGGTGGTGGGAAGCGAGGGTAATCCCGACTGGATCGCCTCCGATCTGGTGGCTCAGGCTGAGCACGACCCGGACGCGCTGGCCATGCTCGTCACATCCTCGCCCAAACTGGCTCGGCGCGTTCAAGCTTGTGCTGCCGAAATCGTTGCCCGGCTTCGCCTGCCCGTGGCGCAGAAATCTCTGGCCGGGCAGGGATGCATTATGCTCACTCGGAGCTTGGAGGCGGCTGCCGAGATCGTCAACCGCCTGGCCCCCGAGCACCTCACCCTGCTCGATGACGCTGAACGTTTGCTCGAGGGAATTCAGTCTGCCGGTTCGATTTTCATAGGTAGTTACAGTCCTGTGGCGGCTGGAGATTATGCTTCCGGCACCAATCACATTTTGCCCACCGGCGGGGTGGCGCGTTTGCGTGGCGGCTTGAGCACGGCGGATTTTGTAAAGTGCATTTCGGTTCAGAAAATCACGAGGAAGGGCCTGGCGCGCCTTCGCATGCCCATCGTAACGCTGGCGCGCGCGGAAGGCCTGAGGGCACACGCCAAGTCAGTGGAAGCAAGGTTTCAAAAGTCATGATTCGGCCCCGCAAGGCCGTCGAGCAACTGAAGAAATACAGGCCCCCCATGGAGGGACGGGCGGGGAAGCTCCGCCTGGACTTCAATGAGAACACGGTGGGTTGTGCCCCGGAAGTCGTCCGCGCCTTGCGGCGTGCTCTGACGCGCGAAATGCTGACGCGTTACCCCGAGTATGGAAAGAGCCGGCAGACGCTGGCGGGCTATTTCGGATTCAAGCCGGAAGAGATGCTGCTCACCAACGGCACCGACGATGCCATCAAGGCGATTTGCGATGCCTTTGTCGATCCCGGTGATGTCCTCCTGGTGCCCGCTCCAACCTTCCCCGTGTACGAATTCTTTCACAAAGTGGCCGGCGGCGCCGTGGAGCGCGTTCGCTACGACGAGCGGTTCCAACTTCCGGTGGAGAGCATCGTGGCGGCAATCAACAAGAAAACCCGGTGGGTGGCTCTAGCCAGCCCCAATAATCCCACTGGGACTGAGATTTCCAAGGCTGATCTGCGCACGATTCTGGAGGCTGCGCCGCATACCCTCGTCTTGGTGGACGAAGCGTATTTCGACTATTGCGGCCACACGGTTCTGCCTTGGGTCAGGAAATATGAAAACCTGCTGGTCACCAGGACGTTTTCAAAAGCGTTTGGGCTGGCGGCGTTACGGATGGGATTTATCTTTGGCAACCCGGCGCTTGTGGAACTGATGCACCGCGCTCAAAACCCTTTCCAGGTGAATTCGCTGGCCCTGGTGGCCGCTGCGATTGCCATCCGGCACGAAGGACCAGTGAAGAAATACGTGGCGCAAGTTCGCGCCAACCGGGCTCGCGTCTATCGCTGGCTCGAGTCGCTTGGCATTCCTTACGTACCGAGCGCGGCCAATTTCATTCTGACTCGGGTGGGGCGGCACGCGCCGCAAATCGCCCAGCGGCTCCGCGCGCAGGGAATTCTGGTGCGCGATTGGAGCTACGACCCGCATCTCCAGGGTTACTTGCGTTTCACCATCGGTTCCCGCATTCAGACGCGTCGGCTGCTCGAAGGACTGGAACGGCAGGAGCGTTTGATCGAGACCCGGAACGGGACAAAGGCCTGGCGGAACCTGCTCACCGGCTCCCAAACAGGATGGTTTGCATGAGCAAGCGCCGAGCGGCCATCCACCGCAAGACCGCAGAGACCGACATCCACATCCGGCTGAACCTGGACGGGCACGGACGCTACAAGGTTTCCACCGGCATCCGCTTTCTCGATCACATGCTCGAGCTGTTTGCCCGGCATGGTGGATTCGACCTCGAAGTCGCGGCGCGCGGCGACCTCGACGTTGACCAGCACCATACGGTGGAAGATATTGGCATTGTCTTGGGGCAGGTGTTGCGACAGGCTCTGGGAGCGAAGAGAGGCATCAATCGGGCTGGTTACTTCCTGATGCCCATGGATGAAACCCTGGCCGTCGCCGCCATCGACCTGAGTGGGCGGCCCTACCTGGTGCTCAACGCGCCGATCAGGGCACGCTACGTCGGCGACCTGCAAGTAGAGTTGCTGGAGGACTTCTTTCACGGCTTTGCGACGAGCGCAGGCGCCAACGTGCACCTGAAGTTGGCTTATGGGCGCTCCAGCCACCATGCCGTCGAGGCGCTGTTCAAGGCCTGGGCGCGTGCTTTGCGCTACGCCTGTGCGCGCGACCGGCGCCTCAAGGCCCAACTTCCCAGCACCAAGGGACTTTTGTGATTGCTTTACTTAATTACGGCGCCGGCAACGTGGGCTCAGTGCTCAAGGCCCTCGAGCACCTGGGGCGCTCGGCCGAGGTGGTGGACAGTCCCGAGCGGCTTCGCGCTGCTGACACGATCATTTTTCCCGGCCAAGGTCACTTCGGCACGATGCTTCGGGCCCTCGACGAACGCCAACTCCTGATGCCTCTTCGCGATTCGCTGGCCGGCGGTACTCCCTTCCTGGGAATCTGCGTGGGCCTCCAGGCGCTGTATGCAGCCAGCGAGGAAGCGCCGGAGGTTCCAGGACTTGCCTTGCTTCCCGGCCGCGTCACCCGGTTCCAAGGCGTCTTTAAGGTTCCTCACGTGGGCTGGAGCCAACTCGAGATTCGCAGGCGCGACGGGCTCTTTCGGGGGATTGCGGACGGCAGTTTCGTTTACTACTGCCACTCCTATTACGGGCCTGCTACCAAAGAGAGTTCGGCAGTGACTCACTACGGGCAGACTTTCGCAGCCGCCCTCGAGATGAAGAACATCTGGGCCGTGCAGTTTCACCCGGAAAAGTCGGGCGAGGTGGGACTGAAGGTTTTGGAGAACTTCTTAAGCGCTAGGGGCTAGGGGCTAGGGGCTGGGGGCTAGGGATTCGAGCTCGGGGAGCTGGAATTCGCTATGGCGATAAAATCCTACAGGGACCTGGATGTTTGGCGGCAGGCGATGAACCTCGCGGAACTGTGTTATAAAGAGACTAATGGGTTTCCCGCGCGAGAAACCTACGGCATGGCGAGTCAAATTCGTCGTGCCGCGGTTTCCATTCCTTCAAACATTGCCGAAGGGAACAGTCGCCGCACGCGGCAGGCATACTTGAACCATCTGTCAATTGCTCTCGGCTCACAATCAGAACTCGAGACCCAAATCGAGCTTTCCCGTCGCTTGGAGCTTGTTTCGGAGAAATCAGCGCGCGAAATACTGGAGGTGGCAGAGGTGGTGGGCAGGATGCTGCATTCGCTCATTCGATCGCTCGAGCAAAAGGGAGAGCAGGGCCAGCCCCCAGTCCCTAGCCCCTAGCCCCTAGTGCCTATGTTCGCAAAACGCATCATTCCCTGCCTCGATTGTAAGAACGGCCGAGTGGTGAAAGGCATCCAGTTTGTGAATCTTCGAGATGCCGGAGACCCTGGCGAGTTGGCGGAGGCGTATAACCGCGAGGGCGCGGACGAGTTGGTGATGCTCGACATATCGGCGTCGCGCGAAGGCCGCGCCACGTTGATGGACACCGTACATCGGGTGGCGCGCCGGCTCTTCATTCCGCTGACGGTGGGTGGGGGCGTGAGGACTCTCGAGGATGCGCAACGCCTGCTCTCCGCCGGCGCCGATAAGGTGGCCGTGAATACCGCGGCGGTTGAATCACCCGAAATCGTCAGTCAGATCGCTGAGCACTTTGGGCGGCAAGCACTCGTGGTGGCTATCGACGCGCGACGGAAATCTGTACGGGCGCCCCTCGTGGGCGCCCGGCCCGAAACCGCCCCGCAATGGAGAGTTTCAACTTTCGGTGGCACGAAGCTAACCGGCCTGGAAGCCGTGGCCTGGGCCCGCGAAGTCGAAGCACGCGGCGCCGGCGAGATCCTCCTGACCTCCATGGATGCGGACGGCACGCAGGCGGGCTTCGATTGCGAGCTGACGAAGACCATTGCCGAGGCCCTGCATATTCCCGTTATCGCCTCCGGCGGCGCGGGCGGCCTCGAGCATTTTGCAGAGGTGTTCTTAAGGGGACATGCGGATGCTGCTTTAGCGGCGTCGATTTTCCATTTCGAGACGCATACGCTGCGCAGCCTCAAGGAGTACTTGCGCTCACAAGGCGTGCCCGTGCGGCTGTAAGGAAAGCTAAAGGATAAAGGTCAGGACCATAAACGGGTGTTGCCCTCTCCCCAGGGGAGAGGGTGGCCCGCGACGGCGTTTTCGCCAGCCGTCGCGGGTCGGGTGAGGGGTGAGTTCCGCGGCAAGGAAGGCTGCTACCAATTGCAGGGGTGTTTCGCGGAGTTTACCCTGAGCGAGACGAACTGCAGAGATTCTTCGCTCCGCTCAGAATGACAGCGAACAGACTTCTGATGACAGGCCAGAGGATTATTCAGCGCCATTCAGCATCTGTGGACTTTATACTTTAGCCTTTAGACTTTCGACTCTCGACTGGTTTCCTCATGCTCATTCCCTGCATCGACTTAATGGGTGGCAAGGTCGTTCAACTCGTCCAGGGGCGGGATAAATTCCTGGAGCTGCCCGATCCGCTGCTGGTGCTCGAAAAGTTTGCCGCCTATCCCCAAATCCAGGTCATCGATCTGGACGGGGCGCTGGGTCGAGGAGACCACAGCGAGATTATCCGTGAACTCTGCCGGCGAAAACCCTGCCGCGTTGGGGGAGGAATTCGTACGGTGGAGAAAGCAGTTCAAATGGTGGAGGGCGGAGCGCTCAAAGTAATCGTGGGCAGCAGCGCGTTTACCTCGAGCGGGATTAATGCCACGTTCCTTCAGACTCTCCTCGCAGCCGTCCCTCGCCAGAAGCTTATGATTGCAGTTGACTGCCTGGGCGACCGCGTGGCCATTCGTGGCTGGCGGGAGAGACTACCTCTCACTTCTGCGCAGGCGCTGGCGCAACTCGAGCCGTACTGCTCGGAGTTCCTCTGCACCTATATTGACGCCGAGGGCCAACTTCGGGGAACCAATCTCGAGTGGTTTAGAAGCTTGCGCTCTGTTACCCTGTTGCCCATCACCGCCGCCGGCGGCATCACCACGGATGAGGAAATCAAGGCCCTGGAAGAGCTCGGCATGAATGCCGCCCTGGGCATGGCCATTTATCGGAAGACCTTCCCTGAGCTGTTCAAAAAGCAGGCGGACACGTCGTAACCCCTGCCATGCTCAGTTCGGCGGCTAACTCAGTAATAGGCCTCTCCCTTGGGGAGAGGGTGTCCCGCTGCCAGCGCTTTCAGCAGCCGGAGCGGGACGGGTGAGGGGTTGGTTGTGCGGCGCGCAAAGGGCCATGTCGTGCGCGATAACGACGCCACCGATCAGTAGATCGCAGACATGCCAAATTACGGCATGTCTACGACACCCGCCCGGATCTTCCCCTCCCGTGAGCCAAGAAAAGCAAGATAAGTGCGTGGATGCGGGGCCTTGACATAACCGGCCAATCATGATGCCCGCTAAGAGCTAACCTCCGCGGAATGTTGGGATTACGAGCGCGTGCACAGATTGGACCGGTTATGTCGAAATTAACCGGCCAACCCGCCGTCTTTTCAATCACTTAGCGGTGCGGCTAGGGTTGGCCGGTTAATTTTAACGACAGGGACACCTCACCCAAGTCTGTGCACAAGAGGTTTGACGCAATGAAATCGCGAGAGCGCGTTCTGAAGGCCGTCAACTTTCAGGAAGCCGACCGGGTGCCGATCGACCTGGGAGGGCTTAAAGCCTCAGGGATTGCGGTCGAGACTTACGACCGAGTGTCACGCAAGCTGGGCCTCGGCGGGAGGCCGCGCGTGGCCGACACGCCGGCCATGATTGCGGTCGTGGAAGAGCCGGTGCGGAAGCGGTTCAGCCTTGACGTGATGCCAGTGGATATCAGCATGATCCCTGGCCTAATGACCCCCGAGAGCCAATGGGTACCGCGCCGTCTTTTCTCCGGCACGGACGTGCTTTTCTTGCCCGGCACGCGCATCCAGGAAGAGGAGGACGGAAGCTGGGTGCTTCTTGACAAGAACGGCGAGCCCGGCTCATTCCGCATGCCGAAGGACGGCTACTACTTCGATGATGTCTCCTTCAACCGCCGGAATGGAATTGACCCGGCAAAGTTCCACCCCCTTGATGACATCACGGACGAAGCGCTCAAGCAGGTCGAGGAATACTCCTCCCAGCTCTATCACGGCACGGACTACGCTCTGCTCGGATGGGGAGGAGGGGTGTGCTTTTTGGGACTGAGCATACTCACAGACCCGCGCTCAAACGTTACCATGGGCATGCCGGACCAATGGATGATGATGCTCTTGACCGAGAAAGAGACCTGTCATGAGATGATGAACCGGTCCGTGGAAGCTAGCATCAAGTGCCTGACCCTCCTGCACCAAGCCGTGGGCGGCCGCTGCTTTGCTTGGGGCATTGCCTCCGACGACAGCGGCACGCAGCGTGGGGAGTTCATCAAACCCAGCCTTTGGGCGGAGATGATGAAACCCCACTACCGGAAGCTCTGTGACTGGGTCCATAAGAACACGCCCTGGAAGACTTTCCTGCACTCTTGCGGTTCCGTCTACAACTTGATTCCCCATTTCATCGAGGCCGGTATCGACATTCTGAATCCAGTCCAGACCTCTGCGGCGAATATGGACCCCGCCCGGCTGAAGAAGGAGTTCGGCGGCAAGATCGTGTTCTGGGGCGGCGGCTGCGACACGCAGAGCGTACTGGGCGGAGCGACGCCGGAGGAGGTCCGGGAACATGTCCGGCAGCGGCTCGAGATTTTTGCCCCCGGCGGCGGCTACGTGTTTACCCAGGTGCACAACATTCAGCGCAACGTGCCCACGGAGAATGTGATCGCCCTGCTCGACGCCGCGCGCGCGTACGGGGTGTACGCCAAGGGGTGATGGCCCTTCCCCAGGTTTTTGAGCAGGGTAACGCAAACCTGTTTCTTAGGTCTGCGGCGTTTCTGATCGAATGGAAACGGCGGCCATATACGCGACCCGACAGCAGTGTCTTTAGCCCCGTGCCCCTTAGGAAGGACTTAATGCCATCAGGCCAATAGACTTGTTACGTTGCCTGAGATGCGTCCAATAGCCTCAGTGTCTTTTGGGCGGAGGCAAGCAGCGACCGCCAGCGCGCGAAGTCACGGACATTCTCGGTCACCAACGTTGCCCCTTCTCGCACCGCTTCCAGCGCTATCAGCAGGTCGCGAAAGTGATGGACAAAATCCATCTGTCCAAACGCGGTTCTTGCGCGCCGTAGCAGAATTCCCGCCTCAATCCATGCGGTTGCGGGCGGCGATGAGATGTGGCCCAGAGAACGGTGTGCCCGGCATAGCTCATCGAGCGCTCGCTTTTCCCGATGGTCGTGGGCGCCGGCGTAAAGCTCGGCAGCCACCACCGCGGTCAGGATGGTGCGCTGGAATACCCGTGCGTCCTCGCCGAGCCAGGCATAGCCCTCTCCCCGGCTGAAGCGTATATAAATGCCCGTATCGAAGAGAAGCAGGCCCGCCGGTAGTGAAGTCATCTGCTGTTCGTCGCGGCGCGCCCGAAGACATCTTCCGGTCCGCCGAGCCTCCGCAGTTCGCGGAGGGCCTGGAGACCTGCTTCGGTCGCTAAGCGCTCATTGATGGCGCGCCGCACCGCCTCGGAGTTACTTGGTGACCCGAGAACCCTGCGAAGCCGCCGGAC
>Ga0326728_10003486_pt1 | contig 48685 bp, 58 predicted proteins | sample MB3enrmetagenome_FD_207602 | JGI IMG/M metagenome (GOLD analysis project Ga0326728, IMG submission 207602) | Lab enriched peat soil microbial communities from McLean, Ithaca, NY, United States - MB31MN | ecosystem: Environmental > Terrestrial > Soil > Wetlands > Peat | place: USA: New York... | reverse complement strand
GACCGATTCAAAATACATAGGCTTCCATGTGGGCGGCTTCCTTCAAGTCGCTGTATCCGAAGCGCCCCAGGAGCACATACAAATGCGCACTGTTATCTGGCGGGCGCTCCAGATACAGCACTAAGACATAAAGGCATGGGTCGAGAAACTGCCCACCGCGGGGAACGGCAAGCGCCTCGGACCAAGAAGCGTGGTTCGAACCAGGCTTGCCGTCAGCGCCTGATCGATCCCACAGCCGGGCAATTTGACCGAATTTTGGTTCCGGCCGATGCTGTTTCCGCATTCGAGGAGGTGCAGGTGGCGAAACGACCCAGGTTTTTCATCATTGCCGTACTCCTGACTGTTCTCGATGTGGCAGTGATTGTTTGTCGCGGCTGGCCGGCTTGGAGGGAGTGGTCGGGAGACATTTTGGGACGCGGGTTCCTGGTCCTGCTTGCGGTATTAGGGGCCACTTCGCTCGCTAATGTCTGGACCCAGACGGTCTCCAGACCAGACGCCTCGCGTGTCATCCAGAGCGTCGGGTGTGAGGAAAGCGCAGGACCGATTCGAGTGCAGGCGCGAGGGCAGACCGATGTTTGAATCAATCTCAGATCTCGCCGGCAAACTCGCAGCCACGGGCTACTTCATTGATCCGGTGATGACCCAGGTGGTCTTTCTCGCGGCCAAGCTGCAAAAACCGCTGCTGCTCGAAGGGCCCGCAGGGTCGGGCAAAACGCAATTAGCGATCTCGGTTGCTGCTGCAGCCCGCACACACGTCGAACGCCTCCAGTGCTATCGCGGAGTAACTGAAGAAAAAGCAATTGGGCGTTTCGATGAGAGTCTGCAGCGGCTCTACATGGAGTTCTCGAAGGGCCAGCTTGAGAACTGGCAAAACGTGCAAGCGAACCTCAGGGGGCGGGACTTCTTCCGTCCCGGTCCGCTGATGCGCGCGCTTGAATGCGACAGGCCCTGTGTGCTGCTCATCGACGAATTGGATAAAGTCGACGATGGTTTCGAAGCTATGCTTTTGGAAATCCTCTCGGCCTGGCAGCTCTCAATTCCAGAGTTTGGTACGGTCGCTGCGAAGAGCATTCCCTTTGTTGTGCTGACCAGCAACGAAGAGCGTAGGCTGGGCGACCCTATACGGCGGCGCAGCCTTTACGTTCGCGTGGAGCATCCGACACCGGAGCGCGAGGCGGAGATCATTGCCAGCCGCACGCCGAAAGCCGATGAGAAGTTTCATCGGGAGATGGCCGGGATCGCACTCTCGTTCCGCAACTACTCTCTCGAAAAACCGCCATCGGTTTCAGAGATGATCGATTTCGCCAACGCTCTACAGCTACTCGGAACGGACCATGTGACCGAGGAACACCGCGATGTCCTGCTACCTTTCTTGGCGAAGACTGAGAAAGATCGTCGGCATCTTTTGCTTCGCGAGGGGTTCAAGAGTTTGCTCGACGACGGCGCCAGGTTCGCGCAGAGTCTGACGGTTTCCGGAGGGCCAGTTTCATGAAGCGATGGCCGCTCCTGCTGCTGCTCGTGTTTCCTGGGTTTGCGTTGGCCCAAGCCGATCCCGCCCCAGCGGAACAATTCGTGCGGCAATATGCGGCGTACTATCACGTCCCACCCGAATTGATCGCCGCATTGATCGACGTTGAATCGCGATGGAACCCACAAGCGGTTTCAGGTAAGGGCGCGATGGGGCTCATGCAAATTATGCCGGCCACGGCGCGGCGCTTCGGCGCCTTTGAACCCTTCGACATCGAGCAAAACATCGCGGCAGGGACGCGCTACGTCACGGCGTTGATGTGGGAGTTCCACGGGGATATGCGCCTCGTCGCCGCGGCTTACTACGCGGGCGAGCACGGGATCGCGCGGGAGCAATTGAACTATCGCAACCCGGAGGTTGTGGCTTATGTTCTGGCCGTCCGGCGCCAGTACATGATTCGCAGATTTGCGGCCATGGGGCCGACGAGGAGGTCATTTCCGTGAAACTTCGCTGGTTCATCCCCATCGCGCTCCTGCTGCCGTTGCGCCTGAACGCGACGGACACGGCGGTCGCGGCGCGTGTTGCCACCATCACCATCAACCCAAGAGAGATCACGGTCCTGCATCTGCGGCCGGAGTTTGAGTCGACGATCCGAATGCCGGAGGAAGTCACCTCCGTCATTCTGGGCAGCCCCAGCGAGTTCAAGGCCGAGCACAGCGAGGGAGAACCGGAGTACGTCTACGTGAAGCCCATCACCAAAGAGCCCGCACAGTCGAATCTGCTCATTGCGACAAGATCAGGTCAGCAAGTGACGCTGGAGTTGGTTAGCGATGGCGCCGGTGTTACGAACCAATCCCAGCCGGTTGACTTCCTGATCGAGTACAGGGCCTCGCGGAGCTTCCTGATTGCTGATGATTCCCTCACCCCGGCGATGCCAAGCCGACCCGGTAAGCAACCGGATCATGGCCCGGGTGCTGGGAATGCGAGCTCTGGTTTCGTACCCCTTTCGAGTCTCAACGAGGAGTTCAGGCAGCAACAAAAAATCAATGCTCCCAAATGGACGAAATGGCAGGACAAGCAGATTGAGACATCGATTGGCGACATGCGGCAGTGGAGCAACGAGACCGTGATCTCCTACTCCATCCTGAACAGCTCGAATGAACCGGTCGAGATCGTTCCGCCCCAGATTCAGATCACCGGACGCCAGGCGACAAAGAAGAAAAAGAAGGAAGGCAAAGGCATCATTTCCGACCAGTTGGAGATCCGCGACTACAGATTGAGCACGACCCGCCTTGAGCCAGGAGCGCGCGCTGACGGCGTGGTTGTGTTCGATCGGCCGAATTTCAAGGAATCGACGGAGAAGCTGTTCTTGCAAATCGCGCAGGCAGACCAGGTAGATCGTCCCGTCCTGATCCGGTTGCCATTCACCCCACCCATCTCGGGCGATGGCAAGTAGAGAGGAGAAGTGAAAGGTTATGAGTGTTACCGACAACAACAGGAATGGAAGCGGCGGCTTGCCGACGTCAGTGATGGATCCCGCAGGGCCGATTGTTGAGCATCCCTCGATGCAGGGTCCCGATAGCAACCAGGAGCCCGCTCCGAAGTTCGCGACCCGAGCCGATGTCAAGGGAGTCGAAGGAATCAGCAAGAGCAAGCTGATTCTTCTTGGCAGCGGACTGGCCGTTGCGGTCCTCTTCTTCGTCTTTACGGCCATCGTCGGCAGGTCACCGAAGAAGTTGTCCACGGTCAAGCAGGCGTCTCTGTCTCAGCAAGCTAAGCAAGAGCAGGAGACTCCCTCGAAGAGCAGCGTGACGCCGCTGATGGACACACCACGTACGCCAGCGCCGGACAACACGACCGGTCAACTTGGGCCAAGCGACATTCGGCGCACACGCACGCTGAATGGTGGTGAAACCACCAAGCCATTCGCCGGCAAGCCTGCCGTCGCTAGTTCTCTGGGAGGTGTGCCTTCCTTCGCAGACACGCAGCAGAAGTGGGAAGATCCGGCTCCCTACGGCGGGACTCCACCGGCAGAGACACCGCAAACGCAGCAAAACAGCTTAAAGGAGCCATCCCTCATCTTCGTGCGGAGCCTGGCACAAAAACAAGCCGGCGCCGCACCCAAGGTCAATGGTGATGACGATGGCACACCACAATTAGAACTCACACCGGGAACGCGCATTCAAGCGAAGCTTGAAACGCAGATATCGAGCGCAGTGCAGGCTCCTGTGGTCGCCGTAGTCGAATACACATACGCCATCGGCGACAGAATCATCGTTCCCGCCGGGGCGCGTGTATACGGCCAACTCCAGCAGGCCGATCGAAGTGGGCTTGTCAGTGTGAAATTCGACGAGGTCGAATTGCTCGACGGTGCGCGAGAGAAGATCGACGCGGTGGGCACGGGGCTCGATCTCGGGCCAATCAAGGGAAATGTCTACGGCAAGAACACTGGCAAGAACTTCTTTGTGCGTGCAGCGTCCGGCCTCGGTTCAGTGCTTGCGGAAGTGGCCGGCAACAATACCAGCGCCGCGTTCTCAGAAGATGACATGCTGCGGGAGCGGCTGGCCGAAAACATTGGCACGGCGGGCGACTCCGAAGTGATGAATCTCGATGCGAACAGCCGCGTCGTCGTTTCCGTCCCCGCGGACACGAAGATCTACGTAGTCTTTACCAAGCACGAACAGACCCCGTCCGAGCTTCACAAAGTAGCTCCCACATCTCAGTAGAGCAGCCACACCTTCTCTCTTTTTCTCGCCCTGGCTCAATCCGCCAGGGCATTGCTTTTGTATGGCCATCTTGCGTCATACCTATCCGGTTCGGAGCATTCTTGTCTCTCAATGCTGCTGTGGGTTACCGATCATTCCTATTCGTGCGAGCTGAAATGGGCAAAGATCGATCCGGTTGACTCATCGTGCAGTTGAGCAACGTTCGCTCCCGTTGCCCCAAAGTGTGGTTGAGCAAAGGTCGGTCCGGTTGACCCAATGTGCGGTTGAGTCAACTTCGGTCCCGATTGCTCAATTCGGAAATGAGCAAAGATAGATCCCGATGACTCACTGTGCAGTTGAGCAATGTTCGCTCCCGATGCCCCAAAGTGTGGTTGAGCAAAGGTCGGTCCGGTTGACCCAATGTGCGGTTGAGTCAACTTCGGTCCCGATTGCTCAATTCGGAAATGAGCAAAGATAGATCCCGATGCCCCAAAGTGCGGATGGGCAATTATCGGTCCCGGTGACTGACTGTGCGGTTGGGCCGAAATCTGGTAAACGACCTCAGCGGCTCGACCGATTCACATGGGATGCCATGCCTGGCAAGCTGAGGTTTGCGGATCAACTCGCAACAGCGATTTTGGGGCAGATCTAGGAAGGAATGATTAGAGAGCGTCCGCATCGCCTGCAGATGTAGGTGTGCTCCCAGTTCCAGTAGAGGCGCGGATAGACTTCCCGGTTATACCGGGCGATGCTGCGGAAACGCAGGAGCATTCCCCCTAGGCATGCCACGCCCAGAAGTAGTAAAACGGCGACGATGCTTCCCGACGTTGCAATGGAACGCGGATGCTCCAAAATCCCTCTAAGGCCGACCAATCCCCAAAAGAAAGTGAAGCATATTGGTATTCCCCAAATCAGAAGAGGCCGTCCGTACCCGCGAGGATCGGGCGGCGCTGCGACTTGTGCAGAGTAGGACTGGCTCGTGCCTGAATGGAAGGGCCCTGAATAACTGCGCGTTCCCTGTTCGTAGAGAAGCGGAGCGGCCACGATATTCGTGGTCCCGCACTGGTCGCACTGATACGGATTCAGCCGCGATGTGGATGCCATTCCGTTTTCCCTGGCCTGGCGACAGCTTGCGACACCGGGCTCCTCGATTGGAATTCTAGCTCGATTTTTTCCATTCCTGCCAATTTGCTGGCTGGGCGCCGGACCGCGCCAGCAAGCACCGGGCCGCGGAACCCGCTCATGCGCCGAGGGATAACTCTTTCTCCCATTCTGGTCCCGTTCATCAAATTTGACCGAGTTTCGGTTCCAACCCATTCTTACGCTCGACACGGATGCCCCGAGCAGCCGGGTCCAGGAGAGAAAAACCGTATGACAACCGAACTCACCTTCTGGCGGCGCTCCCCAGTGTCCGCCCCGACATCCCCCCGCACTCTTCACCGCCCCGATGAAGTCAATTGGATACACATCGCCATGAAGTTTGCATTGGGGCTTATCTTCATTGGCAATCTTGCGGCGCCGTTCATGGCGAGAGCCCAGAACCTTGGCACCTCCCCTCAATTCGGCCAAGCCGTGCAAGGCCAGCAAGCGACTACGGTCGAAGGCACTGTCCTCAACATCGTGAACTGGGGCTGCAACGTCATCGCGCCGGTCATTGCGGTCGCCTGCCTCGGCGTCGCAGGCTGGCACTTCAAGTCCGGCCGCGGTTATCTCGGCTGGGGCGTCACCGGCGTAGCTCTGATGGTGATTTCCGGTCTCGGACGCATGGCGGAGGGTTTCATCACGCAGGCGCAAGGCATTCAGTAACGAAAGAAGAGATTCATGCAGACGCCACAGTTCCTTCTCGACCTTCTCCAACTGTTGCTCGACCTCGCGGCGCCGGCGGCGTTCTGCACGCTGGCCGCCGCGGGAGTGAGCCTGCGGCACGAAGGCGGGATCAACTTCCACGTGAATGGCCGCACCGGCAAGTGGATTATGTGGACCGTCGTGCTCTTGACATTGCCGGAACTGCTGTCGTGGATCGCGGCACAAGGAATCAATATTCCCTCTGGCAGCGGATCGGTGGGTACGAGCTGGCTCGCCAGCATGGAGACAGTCTTCAAAAACTTCGTCAGCCAGATCGTCGTCGCCAAGCTTGTCCCCGTTTTGGCAGCTTACTTCGTCCTGAAGGCCACGCTCGATGGAGCCACAGGAGAGAACCCGCTCGGATCAGTCGTCGCGGCTCTGTTCCTGATGTCACTCTCGGCAACGATGCAGCTCTTTCAGGGATGGAACTCGGGAGGCGAGTACGCAATGACCGACATGCTTGCCTCCCTCTGGAATTACATCGTGGGTCAAATCATGCCGGCCGCGGCGGGACTGGCGTGTGTCGGAGCAGTCATCAACTTCGTCCGGCACAGACCCTGGACCAGGCTGGTCTTCGCCGCGATTTCTTTCCTCTGTGTGAGCGGCCTTCTTTCGCTCTTCCAGGCGATGGCGGCTTAAGGAGCAATGTATGAGCCTCGATGGCGCCATCACGAATCTTGCATCCTGGGCCGGCAATACCATGATGCCCACCATGGCCGGCATGTTCTTTGCTGGAGCGGTTTACCGCTACAGCAAGAGCGCCCCTTTCGAGAACCTTCTTTACGGGGGTTTTGCCTCGCTGCTGTGCTCAGGAATGTTGAGGGCTCTGGAAGGTTTTGTACAACACGCGGGTGCGACAAGCGCCGACGCATTCTGGCTGGCAACCATGAGTCTGGTGAACTGGACGGCCAACGTGATCCTGCCCATGTTCGCGCTAACGCAGTTGGCGGCGATGGCCCTGCACATGGGAGGCGTGGTTTCGGAGATCTACCCAGGCTCAACGTGGATCAGGAAACTCATAGCGGCTTTCGGCGCCCTCATGGTCTCCGGAATGATGCGCTTGGCCGAATCGATGGTCACGCAAGCGCATGGGGTGGGAGGGTAAGCGAATGAGTCTCGATCTTACGCCGGTGCATCGCAACCTTCACACCAAGGTGACGTTCCTTGGTCTTGAGTTCGAGGACCTGATTCTGGTGCTCGCCTTGGCAGCGCTGATGAATCTCCTCGCCCACTTCGTGAGCGGCAACGCGCATGTGTTCGGGATGCCGCTCAACATCTTCATGGAGTTCGTCGTACCGGCGCTAGCCGTGCCGTTTCTGATCCTTTTCAAATACGGCAGGCCGCGCGGCTATCTCACCGACCTCGTCCGCTCCTTCTTCGCTCCGAAAGCATGGTGCGCGCTTGAGCGAGATTCGGAACTGACGCAACCTTACGTGGTCGACGAGGAGAGCTGAGTCTATGCAGGCATCGATCAGAACACAGAAGAACGGAACGGTCGTTGCTGTTTTAGACGCGGAAGCCGCACGCGTCGCGTTCGCAAGTGTGATCTTCGCGGCGCGCATTCATGAAGAGATTGTTCCACTGGCGCGGATCGTGGAGCAGCAATTGCAGATTGAAGGTGCGGGAACTCTGAGCGGGGAGGTTGGCTATGCCGGTCACTCAAGCAGAACACGATAGAAGGCTCAAAGCGCCCGCGGTGTGCGAGTTGTTGCCATTGCGTGATCTTCCTCTCGGCGACAACATCATAGTCCGCACCAACGGAGCATTCGTCGCGGGATATGAGCTCAGAGGCATCCTCGCTTACTTCGCCACTGACGACGACCGCAACCAGAACAAGTCGATGCTCGAAGCGTTGTTCCGCAGCGTACCCGACGTCAGCATGCGCATTCAGTTTCGCTATGAGATCTCTGAACGCCTCGGCGATCTTCTCGAAAGTTACGTTCACGAGCAGCGCACCGAGCAGTCGGAGGTAATGGCCCTCGATACGCATAGGCTCCGGATGTGGCGTCAAAAGGAAGGCAGCGGATACTTCTTTGAGAACCGCCTTCATGTCTACTTCGTCTGGGACCCGCGGATCCACGCGAAGCTCTACCACTCCGTTCAGCAGAAGCGCAGTGCAAACGGATTCACTCTAAGCCAAAGGAGGGCCATTCAGCGTACCCGCAAGGAGCATGAAACCTTTCTCGCCGAGTTTGAATCCATCCTCCGGGGCATCGAGGGGTCGATGGAGGCGGCCGGCCTCGGGCCCCGGAGGCTCTCGACACAGGATCTCTTTGAAGAGGTGAAACACGCGCAGCATCCGATCAGGCGCGATCGGCGGCCGTATGTTCCTGGAGAGGAGATGATCGAGTACCGCAGCGCGCGGGAACAGGCGACCGAGGCAAGCATCCTCAATGAGACCGAGACCTACCTCAACATCGATGGGTACCTCTACGCGGTCGTTAGTCTCAAGGAATTGCCGGATGCCACTTTTCCGGGGATGCTCAAGAACTTCTCGACTCTTGGCTTTCCGGTCGTCATCAGCGGTCAAGTGGTCATCCCCGACCAGGTGAAGGTGCTCAAGAGCTACAAGAAGCGCTTGCAGAAGATGACAGCCGCGCAAAAGGACGCGAACGGAAACTTCAAATCCAATCCTGAGGCGGAGGTCGCGCAGGCGCAGCTCATCCAGGTCCAGCGCGACATCATCTCTTCCTCTCTTAAGACAGCGAAGCTCAGCCTATGCGTTGTAGTCCGAACGTCTCAACCGGCGATCACGCTTCGCGATCTCGAAAGGTCGGAACGCGAACTCGCGAATCGTACGCAAGAGGTTCTGAACGCCTTCACCCATTTGAATGGCGCGAAGGCGGTTGCGGAGACGATCGCCAAGCGACGCATCTTTCTTGGGACGTTGCCGGGTATGGCCGAGGCGGACAAACGGGACCAGGACATGCTCTCATCCAACGTCGCCGATCTTGTGCCTGTAGAGATGCCATGGACCGGCACGCGCAGGAGTCCTCTGATTCTCTTCGAGACTCCCTATCGCCAGCTCATTCCGTTCTCCATGTTCGATCCCGACCTCTCCGACGCCAACGGCTTGTTGATGGCAAAGAGTGGCGGCGGGAAGACGCTTGCGGCACAGCAGATGCTGCTCATGGCGGCGCGCGCAAATCCACTCATCTCGATTCTTGAACGCGGAGACTCCTATCAGCCACTGGTGGAGTTGATGGGCGGGGAGATGATCGAGATGTCGCTCGACTCGGAGCAAACCATCAATCCGTGGGACTTGCCGCGGGGCGAGGACCGGCCCTCGAACGATCAGATTTCGTTTCTCAAGAACCTGACGCGGCACATGCTAGGGGAGAACACGCCTCCGGATCTCGACATCGATCTTCTCGACAGCGTACTGCTCGAAGCTATTGCATCGACGTACAAACGCTGCAGCGCGAAGTCCTCGAATCCGATTCCACTGTTCGGAGACCTGGCGGCGGAATTGGCGCACTGGCAGGACCGCGACCGCAACCAGAAAATCAATGCGATGGCGCAGATGGCGTCGACCAAACTGCGCGCCTGGGTCGACGAGGGTCCATACGCGCGGCTCTTCGATCGCCCCACGACTATCGAACTGAACAATCCGTGGCTTTACTTCAACGTCGAGAAGCTAAAGGACGATCCGCGCCTCGAACGCGCGATGAGCCTACTGATAGCGCATACAGCAACCTATCGCGCGTCGGGAATGACCGGACAGCCGAGCATCGTTCTGCTCGACGAGTGCTGGGCGCTTCTTGAATCGCCGATCCTGGCCAGCGTGGTGGTCCAGCTCTTCCGCACTGCGCGTAAGCGCAATGCGAGCGTTTGGGGAATCAGCCAGACGCCGGAAGATTTTGTCGGCACCCCCGATAAGCCCAACGAGCACGGCGCCGGAATCGTGAAGAACGCGACGACAAAAATCATCGGCAAGCAACCAGGCGACATGACCGCTCTCCGCGAGCATGTCCATCTGAACGAAACGGCGCTGAATCAGATTAAGACCTTCGCTCACCCAAAGAAGGGTCACAGCGCCGAATTCCTGATCGCGATTGGAGAGAAGGCCGAATCCACCCACGCGATAAGGATTGTTCCGAGCCCCGTGGACTACTGGATCACGACGACTTATGCGAGGGAGAGGTCGTTTCGCAAGTGGTGGCTGCGCCAGCATCGGCAACTGCCGCTGATCCAGGTATACGAGGAGCTGGCCGCCAAATATCCGCGCGGACTGGCTGAACTGGCGCCCTTACCGGTCGAACTCTCCGGAGAGATGCAGGAGGCAATGAGCCAATGAATGACGAGCCTGAACTCGAACCCGAACTGCTCCTGAACGGCGAACCGTATCCTGCCCCGGAGAGCCGCCGTGCGCTGAGCTTCCGCGGTCGCTGGAACAGGAGACTGTTTGTCGGCATTCTCCTAATGGAGATGTGCTTCGTTCTTCCGAAGTACGCGCACGGGCAATTCCTGAGTATCTTCGACTCGATTTTCAGTTCGATTCAGAACGACATCGGCAGCTCGCTCAGCTCGATCAATCAGGTCATTCAGCAGACACAGAAACTCTATCAGACGACCTTAGCGCCGCTGGCGGCCCTCAATCAGGCGCGCGGATTTGTCGTGAATTCGATCAACAGCTTTCGTGGTCAAATGAACCAAATCTTCAACACGCCCTTCACAAGCGCGGTGACTCCCGGACCGCAACAGTTCGAGAGTATCTTGCACAGCCGGTTGTCCTCTGAGATTCCTGCCCTGCAGACGAGCTTTACTTCGAACTATGGGGCGATCCCGCAGGTCAACACAGCCTCGCCGCAGGACCGCGTGATGATGGACGTGGACGACGCACTGGGACAAGAGAACCTGAAGACCACGCTCATCGCCGACCAGGGCGCGGACGTCATCCTCCAGACAGCCAACCAGATGGAGAATCAGGTTGCGGTCAGTACGCCCGGCTCCAATCCTTTTCTCACCGCGCAGGCGCAGGTCGCAAATCTTCGCTGCCAGGCATACATCCAGAAGATGCTTGCGGCGGAGCTGCGGCAGGAGGCGGGCCGCATCGCGCACGACAACGTCCTCATCAAGCGCCGGACCGCGGCGACCGGGGGAATCAACAGTTTGATCACGGGAGCGCTGACGGCGCGATAGAGAGGTTTCGATGACCGATACAAAGAACAATCCGAACAAACAGCGCAGGTATTTCTTCTGGCAACGCAAACCCATTCTCATGACGGAATTGGCGAAGCTCGTGAATCCGGTTGAAGGGAGCCCGAGGAAAGCGCATCCCTGGTACCGCCCGACCTTGTTGAAAGCGGCGGCGGTCGTCCTCGCTGTACTTGCCATTCTCCCGACACGGGCAAACGGGCAATTCGGCATCGACACGGCTGCGATTCTTGCGGCGCTCTCGAAGATGCAGTCGCTGATGAACACCTTTATCGCCACGCCGCTCAAGACGATCAATCAGTATGAACAGAGCGTGGCGAAGTACGAGCAAGAGGTGATGTACCCGCTCGTCGCGATCAATCAGGCGAAGTCGTCGGTGATGCAGTTTGAGAACCAGTTCAACCAGGTCAGCGGCATGTTCCGTGTGAACGTCTCAAGCGCTACGCTGCCGCAGTCCGAAAACCTCGAGTCGCTCTTACTGTCGCGTAACGCCGCGAATGTGCCGGTTTTGTCGGGCCAGTTTCAAAACGTCTACGGCGTTGTGATGGCGCAGAATGCAGCATCGCCGCAGACGAGGACGATGACCGATATGACAGACGCGGAGGCTCAAGACGCTATGAAGCGTGCGATTGAGATTGACGCGCTCTCGGACGCAGAGTTGAACGAGGCGAACCAGATGGGCCAGCAGATCTCCGAGGCAGCTCCCGGCAGCGCTCCGATTTTTGAAGCCGAGGCCGACGTATGGGTGGTGCGCGCCAATGCCTACACGCAGGCGGCACTTGCGGAACTGATGAGAACGCGTGGCATCGATCTGGCGAATCAAAGCGCAATCACGAAGCTGGCGACCGCGGACAACACCACGAACAACGGCCTCATCAACGGAGCGCTGACCAACAGGTAACAGACATGCTCTACGCCCACTTCCACCCCGAGGTCATGCTCGCGTTTTTTCAATCGACGCAGCTGAGTCTATTCGAGCGCTTCGAGACGCAGGCAATGTCTGGTATTGATTCGACTGGCATTACCGCCGGGATGCAGAACGTGGCGTATGTTGTCCTGCTCGTGGGCTTTCTTTGGCAGGTCTATCAATCGGCTCTACACGGCGGGGATGTTAGGGGATTGGGAACGAGCCTCATCAAGTATGTGGCGACAGCGGTCGTCGTGATGAACTACGGAACCGTGTTCACAACAGTGAATCAGGGCTTTGTGAACGCCGGCAACTGGATCAATAACGCCTCGGGGGCTGTCAGCCTTTTCGATAACTGGAAGAGCGATTTGACGACGCAATTCAACCAAGTTGGCTTCCAAAAACTGTGGGGAATCATCACCGGAGATATTCCTGGGCTATTAGACGCCCTTCTGATTCTTGTCGCCTATCTCCTCTATCCAATCGTTATTGTCGTCTTCGGTTTTTTCTATATCTTCTACGGCAGCATTCTCTACATCTTTGGACCGATCGTAATCGCTCTCATGCCATTGGGTGCAGCCAATCGCATCGCCAAGGCCTATGTCGAGAATATCTTTATTTGGAATGCGTGGCCCATCCTCTATGGAGGCTTTGGGGCGCTGCTGAGCGCGGTTCAAATGGGCCAAATTGGTCAGATGCTCAGCCAGAACAATTTCCTTGGCGGCCTGGGCAACCTCGAAGGCTCAATTCTGATCGGCATTGTGAGTATCGTTTACTCGCTTGCGATCGCTGTCATTCCATTTATTGCGAAGCGCATCGTCAGCGGCGACGTGGGAAGCACCGCAGTTGCGATGGTGGGCACGGCGGTCACGGCATTGACTGCAAGCGCGGCAGGTTTTGAAGGAGCGGCGGCCGGCGTGGCAGCTGCGCGCGGGAGTTCCGCAGGCGCAGCCTCAGCCGGGAGCTCTGCCGGTACAGCGACGGCGGGAGCCGCGCGAGCGCTCTCAACCACCGGCGGAGGAAACCAGCCCGCGCCGCCGCAGCCGGCGCCTATCGCCGCATCTTCTGGCGCCAAGGGACTCTCGCTCGGTGACGGCGTTCCCACACTCGAAGGTCACGCCGAGCAGATTCGCAGTTCGATCGGCGACGTGATGGGCGTGGACGAACCCAGCGACGAAAACAGTGGAGCAATCAGTGTTCCGACGCAGGATTCCGCGGTCTCACAGGTTCAGTCCAGTGGAGGAAGTCCGAAATCCGGGGTCATCAAGAAATCGGCGGCGCCAATGCGAAGAGGACCGACTGTACACCGGTACAACCTGGGGACTTGGACTGCGTACCATGCCGCCCGGATTGCGGCGAGAAGCGTCGTAAGCGCCACAAGCCATAAGGAGTAGGAGGACGGATGAAAACCAGCACAGCTACAGCAGACGAAGCGGCCCTGGCAAGGCCGAAGTATTACGAAATGGATGGGGCCCTTCGCGCGAATGCGAACCGTGCCTGGCTGCTCGCCTTCCTGACCATCCCGATAGCGCTCGTGGCGATCGGATTTGCAATCTTCGTGCGCATGCAGCCGCCGACCGTCATTCGCATCGGTCCCAATGGCGATGCTTCCGTGCTGGGGAAGCCCGCGAAGGGCGCAGTAACCGATCTCGCTACCGGCGGGACCGATCAATTCCTGGATGAGGCCTTCGTGAAGCGCTTTCTAACGAGTTACCTCAATTACTCGCCATCCGATGTGGACGATCATTGGGCCGCCAGTCTCAATATGATGACGCGCAATTTGCGCGCCTACACGCTGAAGGCGATGAGCGACAACGACACTCGCGGCAAGATCGATGACGGCCAGATCCAGTCCGTCTTCCATCTTCGCGAGATTGACACAGTACCTGGAGAGCCGCTCACCTATCTCGTCTACGGCGTAAAGGACGTTCACCACCTGTCGAATGGAACCGAGACAACAGACCATTTCGTCAACGAATACCGCATTCGGCTCATTCCGGACCGTCGCTCCGACGTAAATCCGGACGGGTTGTGGATTGCCGAGTACAGTGAGCGCCCAATCGATGGCGAGCGGATGAACCAGATTCTTAACACGCCCGACCTGATTCCGGGCGGGGACGACACAACAAAGCAGGGAGGCCAATGATGGAAACCGTACTCGCGAAAGTGGCGGAGATGCAAGCGCCGGCAGGACAGGCGGAACCGCAGCGTCGCCGCAGGCCGCGCCAGCAGAGCGAGGAGGTCGCCCGCTACTTTCTTGCAAAAGATGGCTCATCCATCGACAAGCCTGAGCTTGGTGCCGAGGTGGCGAGCGAAGGCGAGGCTCTGATCAAAGCATTTCAGTCGAAAAACGGCGTGATCTACACCGTTCTCGCCTATAAGGCGGAGGCGGAGATACAGGGAGGATCTCCGACATTGGTCAAGCGACCCCTGCGCAAGTAGGGCCAGACCCAAATAAGTAACAGCGGTCAGCACGGATTCAAAGAGGAGACAAACCTGAAACATGGCTCATGTCGCCTCCTTTGACGCCTTATCGCAAATGCGATGAGGAATTCCGCTGACCCGGTTTGCACTCTCGAAGCCTGGTTCGGCTTGACACCCCACCCCTAACCCGGGCGGCCAGGCGAGGAGATTGAGGACCGGCAATCAGCCACCTCTTGTCACTTCGTCTTGAAGCGCCAGACAAGTGAGGAGAACATGACAGCGAACAGGACACAAAACGCGGCACTCGATCAGCAACTCATTCTCGAATTGAGGATCGATGCGTCCGGTGAGGTGACCCGCAAGCCAACCAGACTCGGACGGAAGGACACGCTTCAAGGGAAACTCCTTGGGCAGCTTTACCCCGGAATCCGAGTGGCTCGTGTCAGTGTGCCGTATGAGTTGACGCCGTATGAGCAGACTGTGGTGGAAAACCGCATGGCAAGCCTTCATTACGGCGGGGTCGAATACAAGCTGGTGGGCGCAAGCGGCTCGGCGAAGGATGGCAAGTTCTACTTCGTCGACCAGGCGCACGCCGGCCCGATTGCTGAGCGCTTTCAGCATTGGCCCGAGGCGGCGATCGTGTACTTTGCGATCCTCGTCTCCGACTGCAAGCTCATGGTCGAGGAGCCCAACCTCCATATCGCTGTGGTCAAGGACCATGTCCTTGGCACCAACGATTGCCGCGGCTGGGCGCGCGAATCCCTCTACCGCAAGCTTAAGATCGGCACAAATCGTTTCTGCCAGTTTCGCCTGGCATTTGACGCGAGCGAACCGAAGCAGGCAAAAGGCGCCTTGAAGGCAATGAGCGATCGCGTGGCCGACAGGCTCGGGGTCGATGTCATTCTCCCGGAAAGCGCCTGCAAACCAGCCCTCAAAGGAAGCGTTCGCTTTCTTCCCCTGTTGGGCACATCGGGCCGCATGTTTCGAGGTCCGGCGATTCTCGGGATCAAACAGGTTTCCCGCGAATCGGAGTTTGGGTCAAGCTACACATTGATCGAACATGCTTCGGAAGAAGCGCTGCAGTTCGAACTGAAGCTGTGGGCGCTCAAGCGAATCAAGGCGATGCGCAAGGCATGGGACGAGGGCGACTATCAGGCGTTGTTCGACGTAATCGGCAAGTCCGAGGTTACACCGATCGACGATGGTGTCGGCTTCGACCCCGACGCGCTGGGGCGAGAGGACGATCCCGCCTCAGAGGGGTGTGATCCGGCGGAGGCGGTGCTGTTGGCGGATCGTAGCGGAAATGCAATCAAGATCCCCTACGTCTTCAACCAACTCAACCGCAAGCTTGCCCGCTGGGCGTTTCGTGCCTGCACAAGCGCGGATCTGAAGCTGCCATCGTTCGCTCTTGCGGACGACGGCGTCCTGATCGAACACCGGGGGAAAATTCTCTCGGCGTCGGACTGGATACCGGAAGACAGCTCGATCACATCGTTGGCGGCGGAGAACGGCCTTTGCATCCGCTATCCGATTCGGATGCAGGAGGACCTCTTACCCGTTCGCCATCTCACCAACCCAGAGCTTGTTCCAGCGCTCCAAAAGGCGCTCGGAGCAACCAACATCGATGAGCAGGAGGCCGCTTCTGTACTTGCGCAGCAGCTCCGCATGGAGGGAACTTACATCCTTCATTCGAAGACCGCGAGCAAGAACGGTGGCGACTTCGACTTCGACACCATCTGCGTGATGCCGTCCGATCAGTTCCCGAAGTTCGTGGCGGGAAGGATCGCATATGGGGACAAGTTCCGGCAGGAGAAAACAAAGCTCAAAAAGGCCAAGTCTCCCTGGTGGAATGCCTGCCCGGTTGCCATGAAGGCGCGGGGAAACCGGATCGGCGCAATCACCGATCTGAAGACCTCATGCCTAGCCGCGGGACGGCCAGACCTGGCCTACAAGCTCGTGGAGCAGCTGCAAAACGCGCTCGATTCCCTAAAACATAGGGTCGAGATCGATGAGTCCGTGATCAGTGAGATCAGGAAGGAGGTAGCCCCGGCTCCCTGGCTCCGCTATAAGCGCGAGCGCAGAGTGTCGGATCTGCCAGTCCATCTTGAGGTCGCGGATACGGACAAGGTTGGAAGGCTCTACAACGTCCTCCGCAAGGAGATCGGCTTTCTTCCCGACGAGACCGGCAACGGCTTCGAAGAGAAGATGGGGATCGAAGACTTCCGCGGATTGTTCACGGGCGAGACCGTCACCCGAGAGATGTTCGAGGAATGCCAGTTGGTCAACTCGATCTACGGCGATATCGCCAGCCGGATTGTCCAGCGCGAGGAAGAAGTCAAACAGCAACTCAAGGATGCTCAGGCGCAATGGGAAGCGGTGCGCCAGAGCGACGACAAGGACAAGAAGAAGGCGGCGGTGCTTGCGCGAAACAAGGCGCAAGCGGCCCTCTGGGAGCACGAGCAGGATGCACGGGAGCAATTCAGTTCGTTGCACCTTTTCGTCCACTACTGGGCGCAAGGCAAGGAGGAGAACCGGCGAGCGTGGGCGCAGGCGATGAACGCTGTCGTCACCTCGGGCTCTGGTTCGGGAACGGTCCTCTTCCAGGCGTTTCCGCAAGAGGTGGTCGATGTCTTCGCGGAGATGACCGGCGGTCAGCGGGTTCGTGTACGGCTGCCAAAGACCGTCAACGGCTACGTCTGGTTCGACGGCGAGCAAAGGGCGTTTCTCGTCGAGCGGATGGCGAATCCGGAAGGCCCGGACTGCGAGAAGAGGGTCTTTCTCTTCCAGTACAAGGGGAAGCGATCGCTTGTCTTCGAAAACACCAGTGATCCAGTTTCAACGGAGCACTCTTAACCCGTGAAGGAGAAGCATGAGCTAACGGCTCAGCTTCTCCTTTACTTTTTTTCGCGCAAGGAGGCCGCTATGAAGACGTTCTTCATCATCTCGGTTATTCTCGCGGTCGCCGCAGCCGGGGCGCAGACGACCACACAGAGCCAGATTCGCCACGTCGAAACATCGCTCAACCATCTCACAGTTCTCGAATTTGGCGAGACGGTGACGACACTTGCTATCGGCGATCCGGACAGCTTTCAGGTGGAGCGCCATGACGACAAGGTCTTCGTGAAGCCTCTCCAGCCGGGGGCATCGACGAACCTCTTTGTCTGGACTGCAACGCGGGAGTTGAATTACGAGCTCGATCCGGCTGGCCAGCTTGCCGCAATGGACGTCCTGGTCCGCGCGGAGCCTGCGCCCAAGCCCCGCACCGGCGTACTCGCCTCTGCCGAGCCATCGGATGCCGAGATTCGCAAGATCGCGTCATTGGTCCTTACGCAGGCGATGATGGGGTCCGAAGACATCGCTCACGATTCGGTCAAGCCTGCCCCGAACCGCGTGGAGGTTAGTCTGGAGCAGGTCTTTCGCGCGAAGGACCGGATCTACATTCGCTATTCGGTCGCCAACCAAACCGATGCTCCGTTCCGAGTGACAACGCCGGATGTGTGTCTTCCGCTCCCGACCGCGCAGTCTGTCTCTCTCGTGAGTCTGAGAGATCACCAATTGGCGCCGCAGGCCTTTGCCGCTTTCAAAGCAAAACCCGGTTCCAACCTCGCTGTCATGCAAGCGGAGTCAGCCCATCGCGACCTTTTACCTGGGGAGAAGACAACAGGCGTCATCAGCATTGAAGGCTCGGCGGGCAATGCGCCGCAGATTTATCAGCTGAGCTTCGGCGCCGACCAGAGGGGACCACTGAAGGTTGAGGCGGTCCTGTAGTCATGTGCGCGCAGAGTTATGTCTCGGCTGAAGAAGTGCGCCAGGCGCTCAGGAAAATCTATCGCGACGACTCCGAAACAAATCTTCAGAATGCCCTTGCTCAGTCCTTGGCGGACGAGCTCAAACCTGTCAACGAAAAGGGCCGCTGGAAGCCCAGCCCGTTGCTCGTTCTCGTATTTGTCCTGCTTTGCGCCCTGACCGGAGTCTTCCTTTACTTTTCGATCGGAATGCGCACGTGAGTCCGTACTATGACCAGCCCGGATGGAGACAGCGTGGACCGGAGGATGCCGCCGGCGTTCTGGTGCTGTTCGCTTGCGCAGTGCTTGCGTTTGCCTGGTACGTTGCCGTTTCGCGTCTCCATTTGCGTAACTCACAGTGCCTTGAAATCTTCCTCGACTGCTCGATTCTCGTGTTCAGTGGAGGTCTCATCGCCGCACAACTGGTCGGCCGGAAGAGGAAGAGAGAGGAAAACTGGCCGCACCCCGCAATCCTCGTTCCGGCGTCGAAGGATGCGGCGATTGTTGGGAACGCCAACCGGAACGCTTCCACGGTGCTCGGATACAACGTCCACGGAGAGCCCTGGCTCTGGCCGGATCTGGTACGCATGAAGCACGGCGTCATCGTCGGCGGAACCGGCGCGGGCAAGTCCACATTCCTTGAAAACATCATCGCGCAGGACGTAACCCGTCGATTCGGCGCTCGCCCGATGCCGATGATTATCTTCGACGGCAAGGGAGAACGGGAGTTCCTCGACCGCTTGTTGCCGCACATCGAAGCCGCTGGTCGCCTGCAGGATTTACGAGTAATCGATCCCACCCACCCCACTGAGTCGGCCCGGTACAACCCCTTCTATGCCCTCGACGATGCTTATCAGGAGCATGTGAATTTCATCTTTCGGTCGTTCGGCCTGCGTGAAGACTTCTTCAAGGGTCATCAGGAGGCGTATCTCTCGGACCTTGTGCGCATCCTGCAGTACACCGGCAGGCTTTTCAACGTCTACGACGTGCTTGTGATGGCGCTCGATGAGGAGGTGCTGGCGGAGCAGATCGGTGTTGCTAAGACCCGTCTCGCTTCGGCGCCAGGCATTTCCATGCAGAAGCGTTTGAACTTCGAGATGTCGGTGAAAATGCTGCAACGGTCATTGGCGGACCGCGAGCGTGTCGAGAAGATACAGGGGCTTCTGAACGAACTTCTGAGCTTCCTTGAGGATGAGTTGTCGGTCGTAACCGGCTCGTACCAGGACCTTCTCACGCTCGACGATGTGCTTGAAAACGGCCTGATCCTGTTCGTTTCACTCAACGCCAACCGCAATCAACGCGCTGTCGAAGCCCTGGGAAAGATCCTCCTACAGAACATTCAGCTCATGGTTGGCAAGCGCTATGCGCAGCCGGCGAGCGACCGGGACGCGGATGAACCGATGCTCTCGGTCATCCTGGATGAGTTCGCGCCGTTTGCCTATCCCGCGTTTACGCAGGTGCTCCAGACCGCGCGCGGCGCCAGGGTCTCGTTCCTTTTCTCCTTCCAAAGCATGCCTCAGCTGCAGCGCGTGAGCCAGGCGTTCGCGGACGAAGTTTCGTCGGCGCCCGGAACGAAGATGATCATGAACGTGTCGGAGGAGAACACGGCGCAATGGTTTCTGAAGGCATCGGCCAGAATTGCGACCAAGCGGCGCAGCCTGTCGGTCCGCCGCACCGGAATCTTCTCGACGAAATACACCGAAACGGGCACGGGAAGCGAGAGCGACATCAAGGAGACTCGCGCCCGCGAGGACCACATTAAGAACCTTCCCGTGGGCCAGATGGAGATTCTGATGGTGGACAATCGGGAGGGCACCCGTTACTCCCATCTGCATGTCCGCCGCGCTCCGCGATTCGAGATTGAGGGACTGAAACCTTCTCTCTATCCCAAAATGCACAGTCGTCTCGACCCGGAAATCGGCGTCAATCTGCGTTTCAAAGAGGCTGAGAATCGGAAACAGCGGCGCCGGAGAACGGCAGGATTGTTTTTCGGTGGAGTCAATGGAGAGTGACGATGCGATCACCACTCATCATTCGGACGGTCGTCTTTGCTATTTCACTCTGGTGCGTCCAAGGGTCATCTTTCGCTCAAACCGCGGGCCGTGCAGCCTCCGAAACCGCGCAGCCCGCGGCGAAACGCCAGGGGTTCTTTGACTATGCCTTAGGTAAGATCAATCCTCGCGACAAGGATTATGGCGCGGCGATGCAGTCTGGTAGAGCTGCTCTCGTCGAAGACTCCATCGACGATCTTTATTTCTGGTCGAATGTAGTTACGCTACTTTTGCTCTGCGGGATAGTCGCCGTTGTCTTTCTTCAGTGGCGCGCGGCCGACAAGCGCGAAGTCATCGCTTCGTTCCTGATTGCGCAATTATGGAATGGCCGCGTCAGTGACCGGATCGAGATTGAGCGCCGCACGGAGCAGTTCAATCGACTGGTCGAAGCCCATAATGCCGAGGCCGAGCGCGCGCTCTCTGCGAAGCATCAGCCCACCTCCGGCGAGGAACAGGCCGACTCCGAACTCAAACGAACCGTCGAAGGCCTCGACAAAAGGGTGGGGAAAGGGAATGCTGCGGGCCGCAACAGCGGCGAGAATCGGCCTGCGAGCAGCGCAGTCCAGGCTCAAACCGCGGAAGCAACCGCCGCCGGCTTGCAGCAGAGAAATATGATTCTGGAACGCCAGGCTGAAGCAATGAGAAATACAGAGGCCAATCTGCGGCGCCGGCTCAATGACACGATGAGTAAACTCGACCAGGAACGGAATCGAAACCAGACCCTCAAGGGCGCGTAGGAGACGCACGGATGGACCGCAAACCACAACTCAAATCGCCGACGGACTTCGGCCATCCGGACGAATGGCGGCAGTACGTCCGGCAAACTGTCTCCCCGGACGAGGTCGGTTACACACTTGCATTCGGCCGGACAATCATGTTTGCGCGCTTCTATGAGGCACGAAATCAACCGTTCCCCGACAGGTTTTTGGGCGAGATGGCGGCTATCGGCCAGCTTCACGATCCCGAAAGAACGGAGGCGTTGGAAGCGTTGAACGACCGAATCTTCGCCGACATGACGCAGTCTCTGTTGGCTGCTGCACGGCCGGAAGTCTCCGAGAGAGTAGAGATCGCCACTCCCGTCTCGTCCCGTGAACTCATCGACGAACTGGCTGCATACCTGACTAAGGAGAACCCGTACTATGCGCTCTGGATTCGGTACACGTCGCCAGTGGCGGAGCCCAATAACGAGCTTGCCTGGGAGGAGTTTGTTGCGCAGGAGCTTGGCGACGGGACTAACGAGGAAACTGAATTTGCGCTCTTGGTCGGCCAGTTAGGCAAGTTGCTTACTTATTTCCGGCACCGAAACCTTGCTCTGCCTCCCCACTTCTCCGGACGGGTTTGGTTCCTGCACTATCTGCCTGGAGCGGAGCGCAATGCGCATGCGCGCGCCCTTGTGCAGGAACTGGCTGAGGCAACGGGGTCATGCACGTGCGCATAATCAACTTCGGAACGAACTGGTGGGCCATGCACTCACGCAACCTCGATGATCCCTTTTGTTTTCGCCGTTCGGCCGCGTGGTTCAACTCGGCGGGACTCAAGTACGGCCGCAGGTTGCGACTGTGCTGGGTGTATCCGGGCCAGATCCGGTTCAACCTGAACAGCGGTTTTCAGCCGGAGCATCCGCTGCGGTCCATGGGGAGGACATTCCTGTGCAGTGGTCCAAACCATTTGGGCGGTCGCACGCACCTTCTGTTTGTCCGCCTGGCCGGTGAATCCGCACCAGATCGGTATCTGGTGACGATCAACGAGGCATCGAACGGACGGCTTTCGTTCACGTCTCCCGCATGGAAATCTGTAGGTGTTCAGCCGATTTCGGTCAGCCTCCGGGGTCTCCGTTATGAAGCGATGCTTCTCATGGGACGGCAAGACTGGGTGGAAACCGACGTTGGCCGGTGGTCAATATCCGAGGACGATCGACGGCTTGTTCTCGCAGGAACAGGTGCGGAATGAGATACCGGAAGGGGTACATTGCACTTTCAGACAGCCGGGATGTGCCGGTCTTGTTGTTGATTCGCAATGCTCGAGCGATCACATTCGACCAGGTATGCGCACTGGCCGTGATCGAAGGTAACGAATCAAGCCGGCGCTCAGTGTACTGGAGGTTGTCGCGGCTGGAGGGTTGTGAGCTGATCCGGCGCATGGCTTGCGATCGTTTCTTCTCGCAGCCGATCTTCGCCATCACGCCACTTGGGCTCCAATTCCTCGAGTTCCGGGGCCACTCGTTGCTGTCACTGCCGTCGACGGCAAAGTCGATCATCCGGAAATCCCAGATTCTCCATTCGGTCGAATTGGCCGGCATCCGTGTCGCGTTGGCTCAAAAAGGGCTCCTGAAATCCTGGAAGTGGGAGCTGGAAATCGTATCGAGAAACCTGGCATACGGAACCGGAAAGATGAAAGACTTCGACGCATTGGCCGAGATCGCTGTCGACGCAGAAACAAAATGCGTCGCAATCGAATTCGAAAGAACGCTTAAAGGCTCTGGGCGATATGAGGAATTGCGCAGCATCTTCAAATCGGACCGAACCGCCGACCGGGTTCTCTACCTTACACCAAATGCCGAGATTCTCTATATCCTGGCGCTCGAAATGCGCGACGTTGGAAAGCGGATCGGCTTCGTTCTGAGCGAGACACTTCGGAGCGAACTGCTCGACGCCAGTATTCTCACGAACTCTCCGGCGAACGACGTGCTGTCGTTCCGCCAGTTCCTCTTGCAATGACATTTCCTTCCGATTGACCGTCTCTTGCGCCTCGGACGCATCCAAATGGTGTCGATTGCCTTCCGATTTCCTTCCTGGCGCCATCCCCTCGCCTTCCCGATCACTTCCCAATACGCAGATTTGCATGGCCAAAACGTCCCGGAAATGTGCGAGATGCGTTCTGACTATCCCCTTGTTTTTCGTTGCGTCGGTTTGTGGGTTCGGATGTGTGGTTTTTGGGTTCTGTGTTCAGACTAAGCTTGGCGCGGGGCTTGGTGAAGCAGCTGAAAGAGGACTGTAGGACTTAGGTGTCTGTGCGCAGCGTGGCTCATGGCGTACCTCGATTCGTCTTCTGCCAATCGATGCGCCAGCGGCCGTTGGATATTGGTACCCAGAACAAGTGCTTTTGTGGCGTACCGCGTGCATGATGGTAGAGCACTGCCGTTCTCTCGTAGAAGCCGCGAGTATGCCACGAATCCGCGAATCCGAACTTTTTGTAGTCGAGATGATGGCAGAATTCGTGACAGAGCGTGCTCAGGAACGTGCCGTAAGAGGTGACGTCCTTGCGCACAGCCGTCCGCATCCACACCCGAATCAACATGGCCTCCGGGTCGTAGTCACCGAACAGCTCGGTCGTCCACTGTTCGCGAACTCGCAGGGGTCTCGCGGCAAGTACCCGGACGCCGCAGTCCGGAACGTGGTAGAACGCCGATGCAAACTTCAGGAACTCGGCACAGGCCCGGCGCAGGTTTGCAATCTGGCCGGATTTCATCGCCGACTCGATTGCCTTAGCGATGTCGGACAAGCGTGCGTCCTCTGGCAGATCGAGTGTCGTGATCCGATCGCTTTCCCGGAACCCAGTGAGGTATGACGTTCGCGGTGGGGCATCGGTAAGCATCGGTCTGAAGTTCCTTTGTGAACTTGAAACGGGACCATTGTACGTCGTTGCTCTACGATTCCTACCCAGCGAGAGAGTCCCAATGCACCGCGGATGAAGGCGTTGCTCACGCGCTTCCCCGGACATTCAGCCGCGGTGATCGCGTCGCCGTGACGCAATTGTAGACTTCTGCGCGTGGTCCCTTCCATTCAAATACCCCTTCCTCCCCGCTGCACAACACAGTCATGTCCTGAAGTTGCCGGGCACTGAGCCTTCCCATTCAGCGCCCGTGAAATCTGTCCCCAAGGAGTATCTATGGCTCAAATCGAAATGCAAACTACTGCGACAAACGCGGCGAGCAAGACGGATCTGCCTCGCCGGTTTGTTGCTCGCCTCATCGTTAGTTCCATTTTGAGCGCCGCCGGATTGCTCAGTTTCGCCCTGACCGGCCCAATCATGTGTCGCATCGCGGCCATCGATCCGGCGCTCGAAGCGTTCTATCTCTCACTCGTCGCCGGGTGGTTCTGGTCTTTAGCCTGGATGTGGTCGCTCACCTTCCAGGTCCGAAGCCGCCGGTAAACAACCTCAACCCCGCCCAAACCAAATCCGAAAGAAAGGAGTGTCGCGCCATGCAACCCAGCTTAGGAAAGATGTCCGCTTACAAAATCCTGAACTGGCAGGACCGGGCCGCCAGTTCCATTGAACAAACCGTCGCAGCCTTCCTCGAAATTGGGGAAGCGATTGCCACGCGGTGGATCCAAACCGCCAAAGGCGTTCTGCTCTTGCAGTTGGTTCCTGGTGACGATGCATCCGGAGCAATCTATGTCTTCGATCGTCGCTGCGACCAGTGGTACATGCTTTCGTTCGAAGGCTGCGAAGATCAATTCACCTCGGAGAAATTTGACCGGGCGTTCTCCGAGTATGACCTGTTCCGCCTTGTAGAGCAGCCTGGCCTGCTGCTTTCCGAGTTCCAACCGGCCGCCGCCTAGCCCACCTCGCAACACCCCCAACAACCAATTCCACCCCAACTCAGGAAGGAGTCGCCATGCGTCTGTCCGCAAGCCGTATCCGCTCAATCAACCGCGCAATCGCCAGGGTCCAGTCATCCGCCTGGTCCGCACCAGACCGAAACCGCCGCCCATCCCTGGCCAACCCAACACTCGCAGCCTCCGTGAACGCGGCCGAATTCGTGAAGGTCGTTGTGGTCCCAAGGAGCGCCACGCTCTAGCGTAGGCAACCGGAATTGGCGGGCAAATGCGCAAGATGATCGTGCCGTGCCCGCCGCTTTCCGGAGATTTGACCGAGTTTTGGACCCGGGATACAACCACACAACGGATGAAGGAGGCAGGACGCCATGTATGCCAAGTTCTGTGTGAACCGGGAAACGGCAGCCAGCTTCACGCGGCTCTTCGTGAATCGGCGGGCCTACGCAGTTCAGGCTGAGCGGCCCCTGCCGAACGGCTCCGTTCCCTATTACTCAGCAAGGGATTGGAAGACCAAGGAGCCTAAACCGCTGGACGAAGGCGTGGTGCGAATGCACCTCAACGGCGACATCACCATCAGCCTGTATGCGATCAATCCAGAGACCCAGCGTTCGAAGTGGGTGGCGATTGATGCCGACTTCGATGGCTCTCTGGAGTCGCTGTTTCAGCTGCAATGGGAGTTGAAGCAGGACGGAGTGAACGCGGCTCTCGAACAGTCGCGCCGGGGTGGTCATCTCTGGATCTTCGGCGCCGAGCCGCTGCTGGCATCCGAGTGCCGCATCTATGTCTACAATCTCGCGCTCCGGCTGGGCATTCCAGTCAAAGGCGGTGGTCTCAAGGAAGGGATCGAGGTATTCCCACGCCAGGACCGGGTTGAAGATGGAGAGCTTGGCAACGCGATCCGCGCTCCACTCGGCGTCCATCGGAAGACGAATCGGCGTTACTGGTTTTACGAAGCCGACCCCACTCCGGGAGCACAGCTTGCCTACCTCGACGGGTTGAAGAAGCTAACCGAGCCGGAACTCAGGACCTTTATTGATGGGATGAGCCTGCCCGAAGCTTACCGGCCGGTCGTCGCGGCGCCATACATTCCGCCCGACTCTTCCTCGCCGCACCCGGAGTTCCGAATCCTGGACTACGTTCGCACCACGCGCAAAGACAGCCGGAACTGGTGGGCAAGGTGTCCCTCCTGCGCGGGAATCGGGCGCGACCGCACCGGCGACAACCTCGCCATCCAGATCAAGGACCCGCGCTTTTACAAATGCTGGGCCGGCTGCACGAAAGAGGAGATTCGGGCCGCGCTTGGCCGGCCCATCCACGCGCGCACGGCGGTTTAGGGTGTGAGTATGAAGGCCGTTTCCGCAAAACGGAAGTCCGAATCCGCCTCATTGCGCCATGCTCTCCACGGGCTCGCGCTTCCGGCCAGCGTGCTCAGGGCTCTCCAGAAGCGAGGCATCTATTGCACTCCCGGAATCTCACTCGAACACCAGCACCTGGCCAAACGCTATGTGCTGCGCGGAGTGGAATCCGGCGGCGCGGTCTCCGACATGGGCAGGGCGTGCGCTTTCGTCTCTCCTGATGGCGACCCATTGCCCTGGTTGCAGGCGCTCGACACGATTACCGTGAATGGCCGTCATGCGATCTTCCTTGCCGAAAGCCTGGTGCGCGTCGAGATGCTGCGCACCGTGCGGACGTGCGAGCTTGCGATTACTCTCCACACTTTGTCTCACGCGCCGGGCCGGAATCGACCGGAGGTTGCTTCGACGCTGCTCTTTCGGGGGCGGGATGGTGTTCTCCCCCTCGATCTCTGGAAGGAAGAACACCGCGCGCTCCGGGGGAAGTTGACTCCCATCTTCTATAACCGCGCTGGAGAGGTGCTGCATCTGCCGCAGCGGTTTGAAGAGGCGATCGGAAAAGTGACGGCGGCGGTTTGCTGCGTCGGCTGCAAGCATTCGCATGTCGGAGTGCCGTCAATCGCTGGAGGATTGAGACCATGACGCATCCCATCAAAGCTGCGATTGCAGTCGGCGAACCGAACTGGACTCCGCTTGAGCTAGTCCTTCCGGCTTGCGAGCTTGAAAACTTCATGTACATGGGCCGAGCCGGGGAGATCGAGTTGTACAAGCACTGCCTCACGCGCCGCTATCTCAACATCAGTGCGGACGGCCAGCGGTTTTACCGCTATTCCGACGGAACGCATGTCGAGGTCGCCAAAGCTGTGGCTCTCGACCATGTACGCAACCGAGACCACTAGGAAAGGAACAACCACAATGGCAAAGAGCGTCAACAGGACATTTCTGCTCGGGCACGTTGGCAAGAATCCCGAGGTAGGAACTACACCGGGCGGCACGCTCGCCGTCAACTTCTCTCTCGCAACTACCGACCGGGAAAAGGATCGTCAGGGCAACTGGTCCGACAGGACCGAGTGGCACAACCTGGTCGCTTACGGCCGGACCGCGGAGATCGTCCGGGATTATGTGAGCAAGGGCACGCAACTATTCATCCAGGGCAAGATCCAGACACGTTCCTGGGGTGACAAGGAATCCGGGCAGAAGCGGTACTGGACAGAGATATTCGTCAATGATCTGACCCTGCTCGGCGGCGGCCGTGGGGAGAATGGCGGCTCCACTCACAGCAATGGTCGGGACGATTCTCGGAGGAGTTCTGGTGGATCGGGCTACCAGCGGCAGGGGACGGAAGGGCAGTACTCCGACGAAGAACTGAACCCAGATGAGATCCCGTTCTAGAACAACGTGTCTTCATCAAAGTGAACCAGGGCGCTCTTCGGAGCGCCTTAGTTTTTGAGGAGCAAATGCGATGGCAACCAATGAAGCGAAGTCAGGTCCGGATACCGAGGCTCTTTTCACGCAGTTGGCGGAGCCGTTTGGCCCTTCGGAGATTAAGTGGCGCGTGACTCACACGAGCCACGATGGCACCCGCGGCGCGGTGATCGCATTCGCGGATCCGCGGGCCTACACTGACCGGCTCAACCAGCTCTTCACCCCGAGCGGCTGGACCAGAAACTACGACGTCACCACGGTATCGGCTGTGAGCCGGCAGAAGCGGGACAAGATCATCCAGACCGGCAAAGTCTTGGTTACATGCACGCTGACGATCGCACGGCTTGGAACTCATTCAGGAAGCGGGGAGCAGTGGGCAGATGAACAGAACGCGATGACATCGGCGGAAGCTCAGGCATTTAAGCGAGCGGCCAGTTGCTTCGGTCTAGGCCGTTATCTTTACAACTTGCCGGAGACCTGGGTGGATCTCGATGGGCAGGGTAAGCCAACCAGGCTTCCCGCACTTCCCAACTGGGCGCTTCCGAAGGCCAATTCGGCGACCGGAAAGATCAACCCGGCCTGCGGTCCACGGCCTCCGGAAGTGCAACGTGGGCCCATCGATCAGAGAATCACGGGCAAGATCGAAGGCTTTCGGCGCATTCTCGGTGATCCAATTTACGGCGAGATATTGTGGCGTGTCGCGCGAACGCAGAAGGCGAACGCCATCCCCAATGCGCAGCTACAGACGAATGTCGCGGACGCGATGGAGCGGGCCTCACGGGGAATCCGCAAGGCGCAGTCCCTGGCCGAATCGATTGGCGATACGCAATTCGTCTCCGTGCTCGATCGGCTGCACATCGGGTCGATGACAACAATCAGCAATCTCGAAGCACTCAAGCATCTGGTTTCGGAACTCGAAGGGTTGGCTGCACAGCCAGCCGCCTAACCGGCGAAGAGCCGCGCGGCACGCCGCACGTTGCCAAGGGAAAGTCCTGCGTAAGGTGCAGGTGACTCGTCGTGTCGCTGTCCGCCTGAATAACCAAAAAACCTACATACGCAGCAACTCTCACGAATGCGCGAAGGGTTGCTGCGCCAAGGAGCCTTGAATGGGAGCCGAAAACGAGCGTTCTCAAACATTCGTTGAAAGGGTTCTGGCTCTGCTGGAAGAACGCTTTCCATGGCTGGGATCAGGACAAGACGAACCGGTCGGCGGAGCAGATACGGTCGATGAACTCGCCGACCTGTACAAGTCGCTGATTGAGCAACGCGACAAGGCACGTCGCGAAAACGGTGATCCACGAGCGTAACCTGCAACGGCCGATACCTGGAGGATCTATGTGCAATGTGCGGATGATTCGAACGGAGCCCGGCCTTGTATCGATTCCTCTGCAGAAGGCCGTTTATTGTGAGAACTGTGAAATGGTGTCGTCTTCGGCGCAGCGGCGGTGCGGTCTCTGCGGGTCGGAAAGGATCGTCCGAATGGCTCCTTTGATCCCAGAACCGTTGGACCCAGGTCCGGTGCCAGCTCTCGCCATTGCCGCGTAGCGGTCAGGCCGCTGCACGCGTTGATTTGTTACCCAGCGACGATGCGCTCGTTGAGAACGAGTGCGACCCAATTGCAGCCATCCGAAAACTGTCGAATTCGATCAGGCCTGAAATTCAGCCAGTGCGTTTCAGACGCTGAAGGTGGGCACGGCCCCAGGCACAGATCGTTTCCAGCACCGGCACCAACGTCCATCCATACTTCGAGATCGAATACCGCACGCGCGGCGGTAGGGTGTTCTCCTGATGCCGGATGAGGATCCCGTCCCGAACAAGGTCCTGGAGATGCCGGATCAGCATTCTCTCGGTAATATCGGGAATGCTCCGACGCAATTCACTGGTGCGCAAAGGTCCATCAGAAAGCCGCCACAGAATCGTCCCCTTCCACCGCCCGTCGATAACGGACAACATAGCATCAATTGGGCAGGCGGAGACCTCCTTCTTCGATACCGGCATCTTCCTCCTCCCTCTCTGCTGACATATTTGTCAGTACAGCTTTCTGAGTCAGTGTAGGCCCTTTGGGCGTCTGAAATCGAGGAGAGCATCATGAACCTTCTCAATGTTGCAACAATCTTGTGCATTGGCCTTCTAATCGGAGTCGAACTGGCAGTGTCTGCCTTTGTGAACCCAGTCCTTTGGAAGCTCGACTTTGCAGCTCAGGCTCAAGCCATTCGGCTCTTTGCACGCCGATTCGGCATGGCTATGCCCGTCTGGTATACCGCGGGCCTGCTGCTTCTTCTCTCGGAGACGATCACCCACCGGCACGAGTCTCTTGTCGTGCAGTTCGGCGTCGCTACTGCTATCTGGGGCGCCGTGATCGCACTTTCTCTACTGAGCTTGGTACCAATCAACAACCGCATGGCCCGAATGGATGCCGATGGATTGACGCAAAATGCACAACGAGAACACCGAAAGTGGGATGCTCTTCATCGGGTGCGAGTTGGCGTTCTCGCGGTCTCCATGATCTTCATCTTGGCCGGAATAGGGATTTGAGAGGGCGTTGCCTAGCCGCTCGGGAAGCGGACCCTGCGACACGAAAGGATATCTCCATGGTTATAAGCGTCCCATCGATTGCTTGTGCGCTCGCGCTCTTCGTCGCGCTGGGAATCATCTTCATCGGTATTCGGGAGTGTTTCCAACCGAGTGTTGCGGCACAGCAATTTGGTGTGCCACTCGTGGCACCAGCAGATCGCGATTTCCTGGCCATTAAGGCGAGCCGTGACATCGCCTCGGGCGCATTGGTCCTTACCTTGCTTGCGATCGGAGATCAGAGAGCGGTCGCTTATGCGATGTTGTCACTAACGCTGATCCCAATTCTCGACGGCATAGTAGTCTCCAAGCACGCGGACTGGATTTTCAAGCCGGCCATACTGACTCACTGGGGAACGGCGGCCGTCATGTTGGTGATCGTTGAGCTGTTGCGAAGTGGAATGTAGCAAACAGGTCAACTGGCGACTGTAGGGTAACGCGCTCATCCAGCCTCGAAACCTGAAGTTCGCTGATGGGTGTAGTTCTTCTTTGTGCTTTAAAGCATATCTTTGCCGCTTTGAAAGCATAATCTTGCCGGTTTCGCGCGCTCAACTTGCTCATCCCCCGAACGGGCACAGCCATATGAAGCTGGCGGCTGAAACCATATCTTTGCCGCGAGTGCGATCCGCTTCAAAACCTTACTAACCCGAGAGATCTCGCGTTTTCAGGTTGTTTGAGGGGGTCGCAGGGTTTCACAGGCGCTGTCGGCAGGTCTCCAAACTCACGGCTAATCGCAAAATGAAGGTCATTTAAACCATAACGTTGCCAAACGGCAAAGTTATGGTTTACGTCACATTCTTGAGAATTCCATTCCAGGAGGTGAATCCATGCGGAATGCCGCGCGCCTTAAAATGGGTTACTACCCGTTACCGGAGTGCGAGGGAGTAAAACTTCGCTCGTTGCTCTCCTTCTCTGGACCTGCTTCAGTGATCGACCCTTGTGTTGGACAAGGAACTGCTCTGCATCTGGTCACCAGCGACGCGGAGGTTCGGCGCTATGGCGTCGAACTCGACGCCGAACGTGCGCGGATTGCCGGTGCCAACGGCATCGAGACCATCCAGGGCAATGCATTCGACGCCACTGCACGACCAGAGTCCTTTTCGCTCCTGTACCTGAACCCGCCTTATGATTCCGAGATCGGCTCCATTGCAAATCGCCGCATGGAGGCCGTGTTCCTGGAACATACCTACCGCTGGCTGGCGATGGAAGGCGTTCTGATCCTGGTTATCCCGTTCGAGCGATTGCACGACTGCACCGGTATCCTCAGTTCCCACTTCGCCAGCTTGAATATCTTTCGCATGACCGATGAGGATTCGGTCCAGTACCGGCAAATCGCGGTGCTTGGCCTTCGGCGCGATGTCAGAGGAGCGGCCGTTGAAAACAATAAGCGGCAGCTTTTGAACGTTGGCTTGTATGGCAGCTTCCTGGGACTTCCTGAGCTGCAGCCGGGCGCGTGCCCTCCGTATTCAGTCCCTCGATCTGGCGAGGCGGAGCTGAGCTATCGCGGCCTTCCCTACGACTTGTTGGAAGACCTGTTGCCGCAATCGGGCGCATGGAGACAGGCGGCGCCGCTGCTGATGCCACATGAGGACGTTGCGACTGGTCGGCCCATCACGCCGCTGCATGGCGGCCATGTCGGGCTCCTGTGTACCGCGGGCCTCTTGAACGGCGTCTTTGGCCAGGGAGAAGACCGGCACATAGCCCGTTGGCGCTCGGTCAAGCATGTGACGACGTTTGTGGAACAGGACGGAGACACCGAGATCATCCACCACAGAGAGCGGTGGGCCAATGAGTTGTACCTTGTCTACGCCGATGGGAGAACGCTGAAGCTCACTGAGACGCCGGCGAAGAAGGAGGGCGAAGCCGATGGAGAATGCACACCTGCGGCTCGGGCTGCTTGAGTATGTGCGCATCACGGAGAAGGCCTCGACCCGCATTCGCCTGCGGGTCGATCACTATATAGGGGAAGATCGACAGGCACATCTTCTGAGCGTCTTCGGCAACGACTCGGATGTCGGCGCGATCACGGCCGCCGTTCACGAGAAGGCCACTTTCAGTCTGACCTTCCCCGATGGCGACACAAAGGAGGTCTCGCTTGGCGAACATGCCTCCTGCTACAAAGGGGCCGTGACTCTGCCGGGCCGGAAATATCCTGTGCGCCATCTGCTGGCGGTGTCCCAGGAACTCCACACCAATGGGAGCGCGGGGCGAACGATCCTGTTGCGATACCGGCGCGACGAGGCGTGGGCCACGCTTGTGAGCTTCCTGGGGCTGCCCGCCGATCCGGCATGGGCAGACCACATCCTTGGGATCGTCGAGGGCAAAAAGAAGATTGAGGAGATCGACGGAATCGGCTGCCAGCCTGTGCTGATCTCGGCAACGACCGAGGAAGTGCTTGAGTTGATCGGGGATGGCCTGCGTTCCGGCAACTTGAGCTTTCCGGAGAAGAACGGGCCGATTACCTGGCCCCGATTCTCACTGACTGCATCACTGTTCACAGATGCAACCTCTCCAGAATCTACTTCTCAAACTCATCCAATGGGCGCGGTTCGCGGATCACCTTCTGGGAGCCCTACTAGGTTTATGGTCTGAATGGCAGCTTGAATTGAAGTGATTGAGTACAACGGAACTGCAACGACAACGATCTTCTCGATCGTGCTGCGACTGGGAGACACATCCAACACCTTGCCATGGCTTCGATCCGAGTTCCAGTCCAGGAATGCCGCCCAAGGGTCCCAAGACCTTGTCGCGAGTGACTCATCAGCCTGAGTTGGGTCGTAGCGAACATTCGCTGCAATAAACAATGGCTCTTCGAAGTATCGTCTGCCATCTTGGTTATGGAGACAGATGTTCACACCAAGAACATGATGCTTTGAATGTTGAGGTGCGTACAGTCTGTATAGATATTGGGCTAGGTACAATCCAGGTGAGGTGATGCTGCTGCCAAGCCCGGTAGTGATCACATTTCCTGAAATTGCCCGAAGATCGTTCAATTCGAGTTCCTTGTCCAGATCGCGGAACAATTTGATGCAATCGGATTGCATTTCGAGCATCGCTTTAATTGCACGGCCCATCAGCTTGCCGTTCTCAGTTTCCGTCAGCATAGAATCTTCCCCTAATCTCCCGGTTGCCACCTAAAGCTGAGAGGTCCGCTCCAAAATACCGGGATCCGTAGAATGCACCTGAAGCCGACTCCAATGACGGTGCCCTTGACTTGAAGCCCCCAAACGCTTCGAATCCCCTTCTCCTAAGAAACTCGGCAACTTCTTCGAGCAGCGAGCGAGGATCACTGTTCGCTTCGGCGCACTCAAGCACGTCTTGCCACTGAAGACCATAAAGTCTCTCAGCGGCATCCTTCTTCCCCGCTTCTACTGAGAGGTCGACACTCTCCTCGATCTCCATCTTTGAGAAGTGTCTTGTTAGATACACAACGTAACGCTGGTCTGTTTCCACTTTCCAGACTGGAAGGAACACTGCCCGATCATCCAGGAGTTCCAAATACCTTTTGAGTTGGTCATTGTCGCCTGCCCCGCTCTTTCCTGAGTTGAGCTTAACTTCGACGATGACGATCAAGGGCGCTTGGGTGCCACCTGAAAACTGAAGGATTATGTCGGGTTCGCCATAGCCCTCAAAATAGTTCCAGAACAGAATTGTCAGATCCGAATAGTTACCTAGCTGGACGCCTGCTGCGCAGATCCGAGAATAAAGCGAAGCGCGGTGCTCCCCGGTGTTGTGCGCTCGGCTGAATAGATCCGGCCAGAAGACTCCAGGAGGAATGTGGCGAAGATGGCCAAATACAGCGGAAGTCAGCCAATCTTCTTGGTCTTCCGCTTGAGGGAATCGCTTGCCGTGAATCTCCGCAATCAACATCGGTAGATAGTCTGAGTTTAACACCAGGTGATATCGGGGACTTAGACCGTGACGCTCATTGAAGAATTCTGTCGCTCTGTGTTCCCGAGTTCCTGGTGTGCTGTCGAATCGTCGGCAATTTGTCTCCTGTTCCCGCATTTTCACCAGCACCTTGTATCTCCTTTCCAGAGCATCGACTGAGTTCTCCACAAAGTGTTCCGTTGTGAGGTGTCCGCATGGAATCCTCGTTTGATTACCTGCGCGCCCACGCAGTCGAATTGGGCTCGCGCATTCTTGAAACCTATCCGCCACTCCAGAGCACCAAAGACCCCGTTGCCCCATCTCTCGCAACTCTTCTGCGCAAGGCGTTACCCGCGCAGGCGCTCGCCGTCACCGGCACCGCGAAGTATCTGCGCCATGCCAAAGCGGCGCGCATCGTCGCCGAATGTGGCGCGGGCAAAACGTTTATGGCCATCGGCACGATCCACATTCTCGCAGAAGGACGCCCCAGCACGTCGCTGGTCATGTGTCCCTCGCACATCACGCACAAGTGGGCGCGCGAGGTCTTGCTTACCATCCCGCGCGCCCGCGCCTTCCTTATCGAGGACATGCGGAATGGCGGCGATCCTGCGAAGCCGCACGGCATCTGCGAGGTCAAGCTGAGCAAAGGCAAGACGGTTTACGAGGGCAAGCGCCTCAGCTTGCCCGAGATGCGGCGTATGGGCCGCAAGGAGTGGCGAAAGCGCTTTCCTGGGCCGACTTTCTTTATCACGGGCAAGGACAAAGGCAAGCTGAGTTACTTCTGGGACCACGTCTTTCTTAAGGCGAAGTCTGGACCGAACCTCGGTGGCGTCGTCAATCCAGATTCAGGACTCGCGATCCTCGACTCCGAGATGGAGAAGCTCACCGCGCTCGATTTCCGTGACAAGGTGAAGGTTTCCGAGGCGCTGGCTGCGCCGCGCGGAGGCACAACGCGTTTCTCTGCGCTGTGGCAGGCCGACCGGACGCGCATTCAACGCATGGCGCCAATAGAGTACATTGGGCGCTACATGCGCGGTTGGTTTGATTTTGCCATCGCCGATGAGCTGCACCAGTTGGCCGGCGACACGGCGCAAGGGAACGGGCTCGGCGTGCTCGGACGCGCGGCGGAAAGATTGATCGCCCTGACCGGAACCCTGATGGGCGGCTACGCGGACGACCTGTTCAACATCTTCTACCGCATGGAGCCGCACGCGATGGTGCGCGAGGGCTTCGCATACGGAGGGCAAGGTCGGCGGGACTTCCAGGAGCAGTACGGCGTCCTCGAAACCATCGAGAAGGTAGAAGAAGCAGACAACGCCTGTTCCAGGGCGACCAAAAAGACGGTCCGGGTTCTGCGGAAGCCAGGGGCCTCGCCGATGCTCTTCGGCAAGTTCCTGATGACCACGACGGCGTTTCTGTCTCTTGAGGACATCTCGGACAATCTGCCGCGATACGACGAAAGCGTTATTTCGGTCGATATGGACGACGCCTTGCAGCAGGCTTACGAGAACCTGGAGGAGGATATTCGCTCCGCGATGAAAGCGCATCGCGGCAACAAGAGCCTGATGAGCATCCTGCTCAACACGCTCCTGCTCTATCCCGATCATCCCTACGACTTCGATCAGATTTGGGCGCGGGCTTTCGATCCGCAAACGAAGGAGTATGTGAAGTTCCTGGTGACTGAACCGGAGAACCTCACGCGGGGGGCTCTTTACGCCAAGGAGCGCGCGCTAATCGCCGACGTCAAAGAAGAACTGCGGCAGGGACGGCGCTGCCAGGTCTATGCCACCTATACGGGTGAGAAAGACGTCACGTTGCGATTGGAGGCAGTGCTACGGCAAGAGGGCATTCGCGTCGCCGTGCTGCGCTCCTCGGTTCCGACCGACAAACGAGAGGACTGGTACGACCGGCAGTTGAAGGCCGGCGTTGAGGTGGTGATCTGCCATCCGAAGCTGGTCGAGACGGGATTGGACCTGCTGGCGTTTCCGACGCTCTACTTCTACGAGACCGGCTACTCGCTACATACTTTGCGGCAAGCCAGCCGCCGATCGTGGCGCATCGGGCAGAGGTTCCCGGTTCGGGTCAAGTTCGTGACGTACTCCGGGACGATGCAGGAGACCTGCCTTCGTTTGATGGGCAAGAAGATGCTGGTCGCGCTCATGATGGAGGGCAAGTTCTCGGGCGAGGGTTTGCAGGCGCTCGACACCGACGAAGACCTGATGAGCGCGATGGCGCGAGAGCTGGTCGAAAAGGCTGGTGTCGGCGAATCCGCCGACGCCGTGTGGCGAGATCTCGGCCACGAACGCGAGAAGGTGCAGCCGCGGCCTGCTGCCGCGCAACCAGAATTCGAAGAGGAGCGCGATCCGGTACTCGATCTTCCGGTCGTCTCGGCCGCAGAGCCGGCTCCGACGCCATTCGGCATCCACCTGATCGAACCGAATCAGCCTTCAAAGAAGCGTAAGAAGACCGCGCTTTGGCCAACCGCCACAGAAACTAACGTGCAGCTCAGTCTCTTCGATTGAGCCGGCACGCTTTCAACTTGAGAGGTGACATCATGAGCGAGGAACGGGATAAAGTCCGTTGCCGCAGTTGCGAACTCGTCCAATGGAGCGATCGAGCGAGATGCCGGCGTTGTGGCGAGGCTCTGCCTGAGCCGATTGTGAGGATTGTTGAGCGCGTGGTGGAGAAGGTCGTGATTCGGCAGGACCCGCAATGCCTTCAGAAGCTCGAACAGGCTCACAGACTGATTTCCGCAGCGACAGAACGGCTCCAACGACCGGGTGCGGAAGAGAAAGCTCCTATCCTCTTCAGCCAGATCTCGGAGGCAGAAGCGTTTCCTACGATGGCTGAGATGGAGCGGGCGATCATCGTGGCTGCCTACGAGAGGTCGAATCGCAGACCTCTGGAAGCCGCGCGGTTGCTCGGAATCGGCAAGACCACCGTATACCGCAAGCTCAGGGCGATGGGCGAAGTGGCGGCATGACCGCGACAGAGCCTCCAATCTCCCTTGGAACCGCTGATCTCCACCACGGGGTGATAGCGTATCCACTGGGAGAATGTTCCAGCGAGGCCGTTGCGGTCTCAACCAAGGCAAGGAAGAGGGTTGGCAGCGGCTGACCCTTTTCTCTTGCGTGGAGATCACCATGCCCAATGGGCCATTTCTTCCAACAGACTTCACAGCCACGAAGTTTTCAACCGCTGCGGACAAGGCGGAGTTCGGAAATGCTTTTCTGCGCTTCATTGAATCGGAGTGGGCTCCGGCGCTCTTTACCAAGAGCTTCTACAGTCGCCTCTCCATGTGCCTCTCGCACATTGCTCATTACAATCGCACTCAATTCTACGAGGAGTGGTTTTCATCTCTTGCCGCTCAGGTCCGTTTCCTGAAACACACACTGCGATTCCCCTGCTACGGAGATCCGGAATACACATTTTCCGATGTCGAGAGGGCGATCCAGCGAGAAATAGTCAACCGCAGCTACCTTGCGCGGTATGAACTGCGCCTGGCGGAAAACCAACAGGCAACCGATCTTGCGCTGCTCAGGCAATTGGAAAGCAAGTACAGGACACCGGTGGGAGAGCGGGATCAGGAACCCCAAACTACGGCTCCGCCAGTGGATCAGGCTCCTGTCATGCCCGTTCAGGGCTCGTTGTTCTGAAGCCGTCTCGAATTCCAGCCGAGCGCCTTCCGGCTCGTTTGACCGGATTTCTGTCTGGGGGTACAAACCCTTCAATGACGCGGAGGGACGGACGGCGCAAGTTTTCCCGCCAGTGCAGGAGGCGAGTGATGGAGACCTTATCATCAACGAACCAAGGCTTCAATGGAGACGATTCGAAATCACCCAGCCCGCCCAATGCTTATGATCGAGCCGGGCCGGAAGACGGGGCGCCAGAATCTGCATCTGACCTCTTGGGCCCGCCGGCAGCGAATCGCCACCGGTTGCAGAATGAGCGTTCGGCGATTACTCATCACTTCGCGTTCGGGGGACATGAAGGCTACTTGACGGTCGGGTTCTACCCGAACGGCCAGCCAGGCGAGATCTTTATTCGCATGGCGAAGGCCGGATCAACCATTGCCGGTTTGATGGAGTGCTTCGGCACCGTGGTGTCGGTCAGCCTTCAGCACGGCGTACCGCTGAAAGTGCTCTGTGACAAGCTCTCGCATACACGTTTTGAGCCCTCCGGTTGGACCGGCAATGCGGAGATCGGGTATGCAAAGTCAATAATGGACTACCTTTTCCGCTGGATGGAGCTGCGGTTTCTGTCCGGAAAACAACTCTCGCTATTCGGCCAAGGCAATGCCGAGATTGGCGATGGTGGTGAACCGTCGCCCCGACCGGTCGACAGCTCACAATCCCTCTATGACATGGGCGACGGTCCGCCGTGTGTGGCCTGCGGCGGCCTGATGAAGCCCAGCGGAACCTGCTATACGTGCGTCAATTGCGGTCAAACCAGCGGGTGTTCCTGAATGCCTGGTTGGAAACGGATCTCGACGAGATCAGGCCATGAGACTAAAAGCTGTTTCGTTTTGAAAGCGCACGGCTTTAGCCGTACCGCAAAGGAGCAGGAGAATCGTGGGCTCTAGCCCTTGAGGGATGGGTTTTGGGAAATCTAAGGGGGTTATGAAACAGCCTCTAGGGCGAAAAGCAATACTGGAATCGCGTCTCGCGCTATTGCCGTCAGTTTGAAAACCTCAGCGACGAGGTGGCTCCACCCAGCGCCCACCATTCATCAAAATCTCATAGATGATGTTGTCATAATTGCGATGCCAGATCGTGAACACGTTGTCACCGATGCGGGCGGTCGAGATGTGCTGCTGCACCAGAGCGTCAATCCCTGCACTATCGGTGCTCCCAAAACAATCCCTATATGCGAACGCTGCCTGCGCAATATTGACCTCATCTATGGTAGGAGAAACGACCCTTTGCGTCCGCTCCACCTCGGGTAGTATATGCAGGCACGCGGTCGGGGACACGGGCAGCAGAACCTCGATATTCGACCTCTGGAACCCGCCGCCGTGGTGCGCAGTACCAAGCGCGTCACGCTGCCACGTTACGACAGGCGAATCCGATATGATGAACGGCCTGTCCGGTGTCGTGGTGAGAACGTTCCAGTCGCCTCGGTACATTGACTCATCAAGGTTGGCCATTCCAAGTCGTATCCCGACCATATACTGTTCCTGCTCTGCGTCCTGTGCTGACAAGTGTTCAAAGCGCTCCCTCGCCCTATTCGCAACATCTTCCTTCGTGATCGGTGAGGAAACGTGAACCCCGCGACAGATCAAATCAATATTCCAGTTCGTCGCGACCGTCAGCAGCTGTGACTCATTGGAAAGGAACTTACTCATCGCCTGGCGTTTCACCTCTTGGACGTGTTTCGTGCCAGCACGACGTGACTTCGAACGCAGAAAGAGAAGTGTCACATACCGCGTAAGCTGAATGCGGCGCTCATCGGTGCGTATGAATGCGGGGTCGCCGAGCAGATGCACGAACTGATTGACCGGGTGCTCAAACTCCTGGGCTAATTGCTGCTCGACTCTTGCCTCAGCCGCCGAATCCTCCGGGTCCGCAAAGTGGCCTTCATACCTAGTAGCAGATTTGGGAGACTGTTTGCTGTACGGAGGCCGCCCTTTAGCGTAGCGCCACAGCCGCAGAGACTCCGTGCGCGAGTCGTAGTAGGCAAATCGCTCGAGTAAGCACTGCGGTACTGTGTGTGATCCAATCAACCTGCTCCATTGTCGCCCACCAAATCTTCAGTCCAGCCCGGAGATGAGTGGGGCGCGAGCAACCTATCTGATGCGTCGGCGAGCTGCACTATGGGCGCCGGATACGGAGCCCTAGAACTCGCTGGTGAAGGCATCGAATGACATTACCTCCGTCTCGATGCCGATGTACTTTGTGAGTTCGCGCAGGCATGACTCCTGCTCCGCATCCCGTGTGACAAAGACATCGCAATATGGCAGATACACGGCCATAAATAGGTCATTCCGCCCCGCAGCAAACTTCTCACTGTTGTTCCCGTCGCGCAAAGATGCGTTGTACCAGGACATCAGACATGCACAAAGTAAGGCGCGGAACGGTGGACAGTTGTCGATGAAATGCTGCACCGTCGCTATATCTGTGTCCGGCACGATCTTCTCACCTCGCAACTCTGCGTCAAAGCGCAACCCCGCATCGTAAAAGCCCTTGCCTATTCCCGAAAACAGTTTTGAACGGCCGTTCTCGAATGCCTCACCAAATGTTTTCGGGCGCGGTATTTTTTGCGCTGCAAAGATCGGATCGAGCTTGTCACGTAGATCAACCCAGATTGCCTTATAGCTCTTAATCGAGGCGTTTTGTTCCGTCCTCTGAAGGTTCGCTAGTGCATCATCCGCCGTAAGTTCGCCGGTACGAATCTCGTGCGCTAAACCGCCCGACCTGACATCAACGGGGAGCCACTGGAATTTTGCAGGGTCCGTGGCGTGTGCGGCGATAAGGATTCTCAGCACCTCGTATGGGGGATTGAGGCAGTCCCACGAACGCCCCGCCCGCCCTGCCGTGAGCCGCCTGCACCCATCCAGCAGCGCGAGCCTATCTGCGGCTTGAGGCGTAGACATCATCTCCTCAAAACTCAATCCTGCAAGCCGGAAGAAATATTGCGACTTGATGGTTGCGTAGATGGGGTTAGAAGACGCGCCAATCTTCACGAGTTGGTTGTGAACGCTCGTGTCGAATGTGAGAACTCGTCTGTTCTCTCTATAGAAATCTTCCACTGTCTTGCCAGGGTTCTCTGCAAGCCACTCTCGCCGCCTGCGCCAGTATGCCTCTTTCGCCCTGCTCAGGTTCGGGTTCTTCGGCGATAGCGCAGCCGTGGACTGGCGAGTTATGGCCGCGAGTGTCGCCTTTGCCTCATCCATTTTTGCGATGCGGCGCTTCAACTCCTCCACGATGTCATCTGTTGGCACCGCACCGAGTACATTCGCTGTGTTTGGTTTCTTTACCATCGGCATGTCTTCGCTGTTGCTTGCTCTTTGAATTGTACTATATTGTATAAGTACAAAGAAGTACAATTCTATAAAATTTATACTCCGACGGCCGGCGCTGACCACCAGCCCGTTGATTGGCAATCTTGGCTGGCACACCGCCCCTTGGCAGGGCTTCCGTAATTGGTCCGCAACGTGGGCCAAACGTAGGGCTGCATCTCGCCTGCACCCCGCACCATCACATTCCATGTACAACCCGAATCCACCCAGGAGATGTTGATCTATGAGCAGCCTGAAAGTTGAAGCCCTGCATCGCGAGTTCTTCTACAATGGAACCCGCATTCCCGATCCCGCACCGAATTTGACCGTCGAAGAAGTCAGAGAATTACTGACGCCGTCCTTTCCCGAAATTGCCACGGCGACACTGGCGGGGCCGGAGGACACCGGAGGCACCCTTCGCTACACGTTCAGCCGCGCGATCGGCAGCAAGGGCTGAAACGAACGCTTCCCACAGCATCTGGACTCGATGCCATCCCGCGACGATGCGATCTTCGCACCCCATTGGAGAGGCTCACATCCCGAATCATCGAAATCAGGCGGCAGAACATGACGAAGACAAAAGCCGATCAGACCCAACTGCTCGCGGAACTCCGTCGGCTTGAGTGCAAGCCGCCCAAAAGAGCCGACCGGCTCGTCGCGAGGCATCTGAAATGCGAAGAGTCACAAAGTCTGGCGCACGCCGTTGCGGAAGCAGCCATGAGATCGTCGTCCGGCACGATGCCGGTTCTCGAAGCCCCAAGCGAACTACTGCCGCCCCTGATATAGCACTGCTGGGCCAGGGTTGCGGTGAAACCCTTCCGTCCCTCCGCCACGTCCCCACAAGCTATCGCCTGGAGACAAACGGCGAGCGCCTCTACCGGCTGTGCCTGGCGCTGGTGGAGCGGAATCTCGCCGACGAGAAACTCTGGCAAAAGACCGGAAAGGTCGCCGTGGTCTTCGCGCGAACCGCCATTCAGAGGTTGATTGAGGAGTTCACAGGCGGAGCGCTTGAAGAAAAGATCGATTATTGCTTCGAAGTCAGGGACGACCTCGGGACGGGTTATTGGCGAGGCGGAGCTCTTGGCGAAGGCAAGCTGATGGCCGCGTTCGAGCTCCAGGCCTGCGGATTCCTCAAGATAGGAGCTGCGCTGGATGCGCTCGAAGAGCAGGAGCGATTCCTCGGCACGGCGTTCTACTTCCTGTTGCGGAGTTCGCTCTATCGGTGGATTCGCGTCTACGACCACACGGACGCCGAGTGCTACAACGAACAACTGCATGAGTGGATGGAGCAGGACGAACCCGAGAGCCGGGATGCTTACGAGTTCCCGGCGGTCGATGAGGCGATCCCGGAACCCGTCCGGACCGCGAAGGACTGGACATATTCCAGCGCGCGCAAGCTGCTGCGAAGGCATCTTCAGGGGCCGCACTCTGTATGGATTCAGAAGCTGCTCACGATTCATCGGCTGTCGCGGTTGAACGGCCAAGTTATGCGCTTCGAGGGTGAATACGACGACCCGCCGGTGCCGAGCCTCTTGCTGGTCTTCCGCGAAAATGACGCGATTCAGGCGTGCTTCGATCACGAGTCAGAACGGTATAACGAGACCACCAATGAGCCGTCCTGCGCGGTCTGTTTTCGGCCGGAGGTCGGCGACGAGTTCGACGCGGCGCTTCGCACGATGGCGATCTTTCTTCGGGTCAACATGGAGCTTGCCGGCCTGATTGGACTGCTGAACGATTGGAAGGAGGAAACCCATGCAGGTCAACGTGAGCATCGGACAGAACCATCACTTTGCGCTGCATGAAGCCCTGCTGATTTACCGGTCGACGGAACACCGGAACGGCAGTTTCGGAGATACCTTCATCACCCACCATGAAGTGAACGCAGAGAATCGCGCCAAGCAGCCGACACTGGGTCCGGCGAGACCGTTAACCATCGAATTTGTTCACACGCTGGTTCAGGCCCTGGGAGGCCGAGTCGCCGTGGAGTTTCTTCCTGAGAATGTCATCGCGCGCACCGAACGGCTAATCGCCTGGTGGACGCCGCCACAAAAGCGCCAGATGTTCTTCGGAACGACGCAGGGCGACATGGCCGGAATCAATGGCGCGTTCTTTCCCCAGACCGCTCTCGTCTGGCTGGCGATGGATCACTCGCTCTCGATCCGGGCGCTCAAGGAGAATCGCCGCCCCGCGGCCGATACCAAGCTCTGTGTAGCTCCCTACTGGAATCTGTACGACACGGGAAGTGTTTGCCTGGGATCGATGCGGGCACCCGATGCCTCCACCGTCTCCTCCATTCCCCAATGGGAGCGGAGCTTCTATGAAAGCGAGTTCACGCACGGCAACGTCGGAAGACTTACACGCCATTCCGATGGCTTCGAGGGATTGTGGAAGGAACTCGCTGGCAAAGAGGAGTTTCCCATCGACTCGCTGATTGAATTGCCGGAAACGGTGGAGGAGTTCTTGTCTGGAAAGAGGCGCGGCCATGATCGTTGAACACGCTCTCCCGAAGTCATTGTGCCGCAGAGGGCAACCGCTCCGCGTGCTGGTCGTAGGTGCGGGGGGCAACGGCAGCGCAGTGCTGCTCGGTCTGCCTTATCTCCACCAGGCGATGAAAGTGTGGGGCCACGTCGGAGGGCTCCACGTGATGCTGGTGGACGGGGATCAGGTTACTGAAACCAACTGTGTCCGCCAGCCGTTTGCCTCAGCCGATGTCGGACTCAATAAGGCCACCGTGTTGATCAACCGCGTCAATCTCTTCTGGGGTCTCCGGTGGCAGGCGCACCCCGAGCACTTTCACAAGGATTCCCTGAGAACCAATTCGGCAGGTCCCCACCTGATTATTGGCTGTGTCGATACACGGGCGGCGCGGCAGGCCATCCTGTCCGCGGTCACCCGAGCGAATGACAGCACTGTCTACTGGCTCGACCTCGGTAACAACGCAAGCAGCGGCCAATATGTGCTCGGCCAGCCGTTGAACGCCGCAAACCGCCGCAACGCGGCCCGGCTGAGAACAGTTGCAGAGCTCTATCCGGAGATTGTGGATACGGGAGCAGGCGAGGACCCGCTGCCCAGTTGCAGCGCGGTGGAGGCGCTCGAACGGCAAGAGCCATTCATCAATCAGGTGTTGGCGACAAGCGCGCTCGCTATGCTGGCGAGGCTCTTTCGCTATGGCACCCTCACCCATCATGGAGCCTTCTACAACGCTTCAACAGGTCGGACGAGTGTATTGGGGGTAGATCCCGATCTCTGGAAAAAGATACAGAGGCGCACTCACAGAACTTCATTGGCCGCACGCAAGAAGCTGAGATAATGTCTCGCATACAGGTGGACCATGAAGAAATCTTCTGTCGATCCGGTGCTGGCTCTCGAAGCCAAGATGATCGTTGCGCTCGCTTTCCGAAATGGTCCCATCGAGAATCTGCATGCGGGAAAGGTCTGTCCGACATGCAGTGGCGACAGCGCATATTCCCACATCTCCGATGAGCAGATGAAAGGGATCGTGAAAGCCGCCGTGAATACGGTCTACTCACTGCTGTGGAAGAAAGAAAACGACAGTGAGGCATATGCCAAGTCCCTTGTCCTGGGAGCGAGATACACCGAGCGCTGGGACGACCCCGAGCAGTAAAACTCCAAGACACAGTTTCATTCTCACAGGAAGGTGAATCCATGTTCAAAGAACTGGGTCCGCTGCTCCGGCAGAGGACCGTCGTCATGATCCTTACGCGTTTGGAGGACGACACCATCCGCGTCAACGTCATTCCCCGCAAGCTCAACGAAAGCGAAAACGATGCGCTCACCACTCCGCTCAGCGTGGCTGGCACGGCGGAAGAACTAGACAACGAGCTGCCTTCCGCGCTGGTCCAGTTCGTCGGCGCCCATCTCGAACTGAAGAACACTCTCGAAACCGCGAAGGAGCAGATGGCGACGGCAGCCAAGGCCGCAAAAGCGGAGGCCCGGTCGAAGACGGCGGCGAAGACCGCGACGGCCAAGACCGAGGCGGCGGTAGAGACAAGCAAATCTGCTGATCAGGTGCCTAGGCCCACCGAACTGAAGAAGCAAGAGCCGCGCAATGCCGGCCTGTTTGATACGGGACCGGCACCGGCGGTGGCTCCCGTCCCCGCCTCAGACGGGGGTGCGGATGAGGATGATGAGATTCTTGCCGAATCCGATGATGAGCCAAGGGATGGCCCCGACGACTTGGATGAAGCCGCCTGAGCGGCCCATCCTTGTCCACTGAGCCTTGGCCGCAGGGACACTCACCCAAATCGCCGGCGGACAAAGCCGAATCGGGTTTCGCGGGAATCAGCCGGCGAGAAGGAGTTCTTATGGCTAATTGGTATGGCACCGCTCGCAGCAACTACTTCCACGTGAAAGACAAAGACGCATTTCTCAAATGGGCCGATGGCCGCGGGCTTGGCGTGTTCAAGAACGAAGAGAGTCGAGATCTGTTCGCGATTTATGGCGGCGAGAGCACGGACGACGGTTCCTGGCCCAGCTATGACGTTGAAGGTGACACGGAAATCGATTTGGTCGCCGAGCTTGCCCAACATCTTCCGAAAGGCCAGATAGCCGTCCTGATGGAAATCGGAGCAGAGAAGCTGAGGTACTTAACTGGCGTGGCGATTGCAGTCAATCACAAGGGACGAGTCGTCGAACTCACGCTCGGCGACATTTATCGCAAAGCTTCGCGCACATTCCGAGTTGCGGAGAGTGAGATCACTCAAGCTACCTATTGATTCGGCAGGATGGTGTGGACCATCGAAGGAATCAAGGAAAGAGCGACAGTTCCGTGCCCTCTCCCGAATCGTGGAAGTTGCCCAAGCCGACACCCACGAGGCGAAACTTCTGCTTGGGGTCCAGGGTTACTTTGTCCCGAAGAGACAGAGCGATCTCCATCAGTTCTTCGCAGGAGTTAGGCGGCGAGACCGGTGTCTGACTTCGCGTAAGGACGTGAAACTGGGCTGTCTTCAGCTTCAAGACCACTGTGCGGGCGATTCTCGATTCCTTGCGTGAGGCCGCCCACGTCTTCTCCGCTAGATGCCGGATCATTGGCTCGGTATCGGCTAGCAATACATCCTGCTCGAACGTATCCTCTGCGGATATCGATTGGGTCGGGCGGTTGGGTACGACCGGGCTCTCGTCAATTCCCCTCGCCAACTCGTAGAGGCGCTGCCCGTAGCGGCCAAAATGTGTACTCAGCTCTTCGAGAGTGCGAGCGCGGACCTCTCCGACCAAACGCATTCCAAGCTTTCGAAGCTTCTCCTCCGTCACCTTACCAACTCCTGGAATGCGACCGACAGGCAAGGGCGTGAGGAAGTCCTCGACCTCGGCGGGCTGGATCACGAACAGGCCATTCGGCTTGCGCCAATCGGAGGCGATCTTCGCCAGGAATTTGTTGGGGGCGACGCCGGCGGAAGCGGTCAGGTTCAGCTCTTCGCGGATTTGCTGCCGGATAGTGCTGGCGACCTTCGTGGCTGTGGTAAGTCCGGTCTTGTTTTCGGTGACATCGAGATAGGCTTCATCGAGGGACAACGGTTCAATCAGGTCGGTATGCCGGAGGAAGATCTCGCGTACCGCACGCGAAGCTGCTCTGTAGCGTGTGAAGTCTGGAGGGATGAAGACAGCCTCCGGGCACAGGCGCTCGGCCTTCGTCGCCGCCATGGCCGAGCGCACCCCGAAGCGCCTGGCTTCATAGGAGGCTGCGCAGACAACCGAGCGCTTTCCTCGCCACGCCACGACAACAGGCTTGCCGCGGAGCTCAGGGTTATCCCTCTGCTCGACCGAGGCATAGAACGCGTCCATGTCAGCATGAATTATTTTCCGGCCGCTCATTCTTCTTCTATGGTAGGACGGCACGCTGGCTCAAAGCCGCTCGATCTGCGGTGAAGTGAAGCGTTTCGGATCACAGATCAAATCCAATCCAAAACTGAAACCAGATGGAGGGCAGCGATGGACTTTGTCTTCCATGATGGCGGACGTGCGGCTGCCGGCTACAAAGGCATGACTGGAGATTGCGTCACGCGGTCGATTGCGATTGCGACGGGAAAAACATATCAGGAGGTGTATGACTCCCTCAACCAGATAGCACAAGCGGAGCGCACAGGCAAACGCAAAAGGCGACGGTCGAGCAGCCGGACTGGCGTGTTTCGCCGGACCTATCAACACTATCTTGAATCGCTCGGATGGCGATGGACCTCAGCGATGTCAATTGGCTCAGGATGCCGGGTTCACCTCCGGGCGTCAGAGCTTCCTCCAGGCCCGCTCATCGTCAAGGTGTCGCGGCACCTCACCGCGGTGATTGACGGCGTCCTCTATGACACCCACAACTGCTCGCGCGGTGGAATGCGCTGCGTGTACGGCTACTTTTCGCGGCCGTAATTCATCGCTGGCTCCCCGCCTAAAGAAAACTTCCAGGATCTTCTCCAATCTCAATCCTCAAAGGAAACTCGATGAAACCATCGAAACTCTATGAAGCGCTTCATGCGCTCATTGGTGAACGTGTGCCTCTGCACATCTGGGGTGCATGCGGAGTCGGAAAGTCGCAGATCGTCTCCCAGGTCGCCAACGATCTCGACTACGACTTTCTCGACGTGCGGGCCGTGCAGCTTGACCCGATCGACCTGCGCGGGCTGCCTCGAATCGCAGCGGATCAGACCGAATGGGTGCCGCCCAAGTTTCTCCCCACCACTGGCAAAGGCATTCTCTTTCTCGATGAGCTGACATCGGCGCCGCAGATAACCCAGGCGGGCTGCTATCAGCTGGTGCTTGATCGCAGGCTCGGCGAGTATGTGCTGCCCGACGGCTGGGTTGTCATCGCCGCCGGCAATCCGGCATCGGAGCGTGGAGTCCATTTCGCCATGCCCCGGCCATTACGCAACCGATTCGTTCATCTGGACCTTGAACCGGATCTCGACGACTGGTGCAGGTGGGCTGTGAAGGCTCAGGTCCGTCCCGAGATCATCGCCTTCCTGCGCTTCAAGCCTGAGCTTCTGCATACGGCGGATGCGACGTCGGACGCTAACGCGTGGCCCACTCCGCGTTCCTGGGAGATGGCCTCACAGGTGCTTTGCGGTATCGCCCGTCGTCAGAAGACGCAGTTTCTCTCGGGGGCCAGCGAGTTTGAGGCGCAGCTCCTGGATGGAACGGTGGGGCCGGCAGCGGCTTCGGAACTTGTCGCGTTCATTCGGCTGTTTCGCCAGTTGCCTTCAATCGACGAAATCCTTTTGAACCCCACAACGGCGCCGCTTCCTACGGAGCCTTCCGCGCAAATCGCCATTGCTACCGCCCTGGGCAGGTGCTTAAGCGACACCTCGGTAGGAAGAGGAATCGCGTATCTCAACCGAATGCCAACTGAGATGCGGGTAATGGCCATGCGCGATGCGGCGGCGCGGGACACCGCAATCACCCACACTCCGGAATTCGTTCGCTTCGGAGTGGAATACCGGGAGTTATGTTGCTTTTGAAGTTATGTTGTGTAGAAGGCGACCGCAAGCTCTCCTATTGATCTGGTGGCATTTTGCTCGCAACATAACTGAACTCGATACTTGGTGAATCACCACTTTCAGAGGA
>Ga0326728_10003485_pt1 | contig 48687 bp, 41 predicted proteins | sample MB3enrmetagenome_FD_207602 | JGI IMG/M metagenome (GOLD analysis project Ga0326728, IMG submission 207602) | Lab enriched peat soil microbial communities from McLean, Ithaca, NY, United States - MB31MN | ecosystem: Environmental > Terrestrial > Soil > Wetlands > Peat | place: USA: New York... | reverse complement strand
GAGACGGTCGGCAATGTCCGTGCTGCCGCTTTGGGAAGCAACGTAATACCAAATGTCGTCGAGGTCGGAATCGGCCAGCAGCGAAAGGCGGTGTTTCATCGGCAAGGCGTTTATTGATCGGACTGTTGTTCGGAGGCGAGGCGGGAGCGGCCACGCTGCATTACCTGTTGGGCCAACTCGCGCATGGACTCTTGCGTAATCGCGTGCCCTTCGCCACGGGACAGAGAGGCCTCCGCCTCATCGACGGCGGCAAGGATTTCCGCACGCGTACGTTCACGCTCCTCCCACAAAGATAGAGCTTCCATCACCGCGTCTTCCTCACGTCGAAGACGCCCGCTGGCAATCGCTTGCCGGACAAAGGCCCTTTGATCGGGGGTAAGTTGCACTTCCATATGCCGTTAGCGTAGGAGCCGGAAGGGTAAGTGTCAAGCGCGGTTTCATAGGAATCGCGCTGCCCTCGCGGTACACTTCTGCAAGGCAATCCGGATTCCACACCGGACTCTGACTCCAATGACCACCTCCGCGCCGCGCACCATCTTTCACGTCGATATGGACGCCTTCTTCGTCTCGGTCGAGGAATTGTTCGACCCATCGCTGAAAGGCAAACCAGTGGTTGTCGGCGGGCAGCGCGACGAACGGGGAGTGGTTTCGGCCGCATCCTACGCGGCGCGGAAGTTTGGCGTGCATTCGGCGATGCCGCTGCGGACGGCCGCGAAGATGTGTCCGCAGGCGATTTTTGTCAACGGCCATCCGGATCGCTATCGCGAATATTCGCAGAAGGTGCATGAAGTGCTCGGCCACTTTTCTCCGCTGGTCGAGATGGCTTCGGTGGACGAGGCTTATCTCGACATGACCGGAACCGAGCGCCTGCACGGGCCTCCGCTGGCGAGCGCGCACCGGCTACATGAGGCGATGAAATCGGCGACGGAATTGAATTGCTCGATTGGGATCGGCACCTCGCGGCTGATCGCGAAAGTCTGCTCCGCCAAAGCCAAGCCGAATGGCGTGCTCTGGGTGTTGCCCGGAGAGGAAGCGAAGTTTCTCGCGCCGCTTGCGGTTGGCGACATTCCCGGCGTGGGCAAGGTGATGGAGCAGAAGCTGCATGCCATCGGCATTCAGAAAGTGGGCGACTTAGCGCGTCTCGACGACCGCGATCTCGAGCACCGCTTCGGGAAATGGGGCCTCGCGCTGGCCGGGAAATCGCGGGGCGAGGATGCGGGTGGATGGTTCGACAACGAGGTGGGTGAAAGCGCCGCCGCGAAGTCGATCAGCCATGAGCACACGTTCGACGAGGACACGGGCGACGCCGAGCGCTTGCAATCGACGCTGATGCGGCTGAGCGAGATGGTGGGACGGCGGTTGAGGGAGGGCGGATATTTTGCGCGCACGCTCCAACTGAAACTGCGCTACAAGGATTTCTCGACCATCACGCGAGCGCAATCGCTGGAGCAGCCGACGCAGATGGACAACCAGATTTTCGATCATGCGAGGCGGCTGTTCTTCGCCAACTGGAAGCCGGACGTGCCGGTGCGCTTGCTGGGCGTGCAAGCGTCGAATTTCGAATCGGGGCCCAGTCAGCTCGATCTGTTGGAGCCGGCGCGGGACGAGCGTTGGCAGAAGGCGCTCGCCGCCGCGGACCATGTGCGCGACAAGTTTGGAGAATCGGCCATCGGCCTCGCCAGGGGCATGAAAGGCGGGTTCCGCGAACGCACACATGAAAATCCGGCGGCGTTGCCGGGAAAGAGCGGCGACAAGAAGAGCGGACGGCAGACCGGCGACTAAGGAAGGCGGCAGGCTTCGAGAAAGCGCCAGACGTCGTCGTTAATGGTGTCGGATATCTCGTAATAGTTATGGGTGTGATTGGAGATTTCCTGGTAGTGCACGTGGAAGCCCGATTTCTTCAGCAGGTCTCGCGTCTTTCTTACTTGCGCGAGAGAGACCATCTGGTCCTGGTCTCCGATAGAGATGGAGATGGGAATCTTGCGGGTGGCGCGTTGCACGATCGACGCGTATTCGCTGGCGATTCCCATGGCGTGAATGGCGGCGGCGGCAAAGTAATCGGAGTCGAGCAGGGCGCCATCGTAGGCCAGATAGCCTCCCATGGAGTAACCGAAGAGATAGATGCGATGCGAGTCGAGACTCGCCTGCTGGCGCACGTCATCGACGAGGCAGGGAAGAATCTTCGGAATCTGCGGTTCGAGCGAGGGGTCGCGGGGAAGTTGCGGCGCGATGAGAACAATTTGTTTCTTCTGGGCCAGGCGCTTCCATGCCTGGGCGAAATTCTCCGCCCGATCGCCGGCTCCGTGCAGCAAGATCAGCACGGGAAGAGGTGCGTTCGCAGCCGGCGGGACGTAGGCGACATACTCCATGTCGCGCTCGCAGCGCACGGTATGCCGCGCGAAGTCGCTGGCGCTGGCGGACGCGATTAGCGAGAGCGTGCAAGCGAGGGACGCGAGCAGCGTCCGGTAAATCGAGATGCGAAGAAGCCGTGGCATCGTTGTTTCTCCAAAGAACCTACGAGATATATTCGCGAATATAGTCGTCGCGCGAGGTGGCGAGCTGATGAGCGTCGCCATCGAAAATAACTTTGCCGTCGCGCAGGATCAGAAAGCTCATGGGCACGTCGCCGCTTCTCTTACTAAGTTGGCTAAGTTGGCCTTTGGGTAGAGCGGCCATCTGGTTGGTGGCCTTATCGAACTGGTGGGTCGCCATGGTAAAGGCGTCCTGCAGGCGTGGTGTCGCCATAAGGGCGCTGGTTTTGTAGACGTCTCGTTGTTTCACGATAAGTTCGACGATGGTGTTCGAGGTCACGGGATCGAGCCCACCGGTAGGCGAGTCGTAGAGCAGCACCTCGGGCTCGGTGATCATGGCGCGAGCGATGGCCACGCGCCGTCTCATGCCGCCTGAGAGTTCGGACGGACGCATGTCGTAGGTTGGTTCCAGTTCCACAAAGCGCAGCGCCTCGCGTACCCGCCGCTCGATTTCCCCGGCGGAGATATGTTCTTCCATCAGGCGGAAGGCGACGTTTTCGTACACTTTGAGCGAGTCGAAGAGCGCGCTTTCCTGAAATACCATGCCCACGCGGCGGCGCAGCTGGAAGAGTTCTTGTTCCGACATGCGCGTGATTTCCTCTCCCAGCATGAAAATGCGGCCGCTGTCGGGCCGGAGCAGCCCTATGGCAAGCTTGAGAATCGTGCTCTTGCCCGACCCGGCGACGCCAAACAGCGCTTTGGTTTCGCCGTGCGGAAGCTGGAAGGAAATGCCGTCGAGCACGACATTTTCATCGAACGCGATGGAAACGTTGTCGAATTCGAGGGCGTAGCCGGAGGGACTTACCACAGAAGCCGCCGGATTTTCGCTGGGCAGAGTGGGGGCCGGCATGGCTTACCTGTAACCGAAAATTGCAAAGATCAACTTAGTAACGAAGAAATCCACCACCAGAATCAACACTGAAGCGGCAACCACGGCCTGCGTGGTCGAACGGCCAACACCCTGCGTGCCGCCCCGCGTGGACATGCCGTAATAGCAGCCGATGGTGGAGATGATGAAGCCAAACAGCACGGGCTTGATGAGGCCGGTGAGAACGTCACGGAAAACAAGGATCTGCCATACGGAAGTCCAATACTGTTGCGTGTCGACCCCGAAGAGCAGGTGCGCGACCCCAAAGCCGCCGATCAGCCCGAGCAAGTCGGCGATGATGGTCAGGAAAAACAGCATGAAGGCGGTGGCCCCCACTCGCGGCGTAACCAGCTTCTTGGTGGGGTCGGTGCCCAGGGCGCGCATGGCATCGATCTGTTCGGTCACGATCATCGAGCCCAGTTCGCTGGCCATGCCCGAGGCGTTTCGCCCGGCCACCATCAGTCCGGTGATGAGCGGGCCGAGTTCGGTGACCATGCCGATCGACACGAGCTGGCCGATGAGTGTGACCGAGCCGAATCGTTGCAAGGTGCTGGCTGAGTTCAGCGCCAGCAGCGCACCCACGGAGAGTCCCGTCAGAATCACAATCGGGAGGGAGCCGACGCCGATCAGGTCCGCCTGGTGCAGCATGTCGCCCATGTATAAAGGACGGCGGAAGAAGTTCCCCAGCGATTGCGCCGAGAGCAGGGTGTATTCCTGGACCGCCAGGGTAAAGTCTTTGGCGATATCAATGGGCGAAAACATTTCGAGTTCGAACGCCATGTCGGTCCAGGGAACTTCCGCTCAGGGAACTATAGCAGAGCTAGCGGTTGTCTTCGAAGCTTGCTAAAAACGAAAAAGCTTAAGACGATGAACCTTTTCACTTGAAAACACGAAGTATGAGGTAGGAAAGGATCGAGCGTGGCTGACGACAGCGAACTGTGGAACCGGATCTGCCGGGGAGACGCTTGCGCATTCAACCAGTTCTACCTGGACAATGCACCAAATTTGAAGAGGTTTCTCCGGCGACTTCTGGGAGAAACCCAGGCGGCTGAAGATATGACACAGGAATCTTTTTTGCAGCTATGGCGACGGCCCAACGGTTATCACCCAGAGAAGGGATTGCTGCGTACGTATCTGTTCGGGATCGGTAGAAAGCGTGTGGCAGAGTGGTGGCGAAAAAGAACTCCAACCGCGGACTATCCAGCGCCGGAACTTGCGGATCGTAACACGACGGAGACTTCGTCGCTGGTTGGAGACGCCTTCTCCCGGCTTGGCCCGGAACAGCAGACGCTACTATGGCTGCGCGAGGTTGAGGGCCAGTCCTATGCGGAGCTGGCGGAGATTCTGGAAATACCGGTGGGGACCGTGAAGTCGCGGGTGTTTACGGCGCGCGAGGAGTTGCGGCGAATCTGGCAAATGGCGCGCGCGCAGAAGGGAGAACAAGTATGACGTGCAATGAGACAGCGGAATTTGTATCCGCGTTGTGTGATGGAGAGCGGATTCCCCGTGAAGCGGCGGAACACATCGGCATCTGCCCGGAGTGTCGTGCGCGATTGAATGAATATGTGCAGATGGGATTAGAACTCAAGCGCATTGCGAATGTGGCGGAGCCGGACAGTGTGCCGAAAATTTCCTGGGACACGCAGCAACGAACCGGTGTGAGTCGATTTCAACTATGGAGGGGAACAATGAGAATACCTAGATTTGCGTTCGCGCTGATGCTGGTAGTAATCGCCATGCTTTCCACGGGCCTTGTGTTGGTCAAGGCCAGGGAGAAAACTAAACCTTGGTTTGTGTTTCAAATGAAAAATCCGAACGACCACTATGAGGGGGCAACATATTACGATCCACTGACCCAGTTGAGCAAGCCTGACGGCATAGAAAGCGTGCAGAACTTTGGCCCTGATGGAATGATGGCATACACGATCCGTGTGCTTGACTCGAAGGAAGGAGCGCTGAAGATAGGGATTCGCACGCAAAAACTACCTCCACATCCGGATGATCTCTCGGCCCAGGAGCGAACCTCGGCGCTCGCCCAAGCGCGCAATGCCCCGGAAAAAGTGGATTGGTACCTTCCGGGACAGAAAGTGCGCATACCCGTCGTAGGATTTGAATCGTATGAGTTTACGGGGCTGCTATTGGATAAAGTTCCGGATATTTTCGACCCTGCGCTAAAACAATATTTGCCCAAGGAAGGCACTCTGCGGCTGTACTCGCCCGTCCTCTTGCGGGAAAACAAGCTGGTGGGCAACCTGAATGGCATCAAAGCAGAAGGAACATACTACAAAGATGGAGGAGCATACTTCTACTTTCCCGGTGAGGGGGCTTTCCTCCTCTCGCTGAATGATTTCGCGGGGGCGATCGAGGGCAAGCGGTCGGGCAGCGAGGTGGAGTTCACTATAAACGGCCATTCCTATCTACTGCTAACCGGCGCGCCGTTGGCATCCGACGAAGAGGGGAAAATCTGGGTTGCGAACTATCCGAACTACAATCCAAAGGGTTCGCACGGCACTGCAGGGGTTAGCTCAGTCAGCGACCTGCTGAGTTCGTTGCGTCAGTGATGGCACACGGTCTCCCAGGTCTAAAACCCGCCCCGTTCATTCGCAAGGAACGCGAATGCGCGGGGCGGTTGTGTTGGTGACGTACAATGTCGCGGATTTTGCCGGGGCGGCGGAGCGGTTTAGAATTCCGGTGTTGCTCCCGTCCGAATTGTTGAGGAAGGTGAAACTATGAGCAAAGCTACCTATCCATTGAAGCTTCCCCTTTCCATCAAGAAGGCCGCGCAACGGTTGGCGAAAGAAGATGGCGTATCGTTGAACCAATGGATCGCGGTCGCGGTCGCCGAAAAGGTTGGGGTGGTGGAAACCGCCGCCGACTTTTTCAATCAGCGGGCTGGCAAGGCCACTGGCGCGGGACTCATGAAGTTTCTCCGCACCGCGCCCAAGCTCGCACCCGAAGCAGAGGATGCGCTGCGATAGCCGCAGTCGAAATCTCCACCTACGCATAATTTGAACGAAGCGCTCGGCAGTGCGAGAGATAATCGGGTCATCTCACCATCGGGTCAACGGGCGATCTGGAACCCCAAGAGACTTTTCAGGCTTCTGATGGCACGATCACCCGATGGCCCGATCGCCCGATTTCACTCCCGGTTGTTCTTTTTCTTGATCTCGATGGCCAGGCGTTTGATTTTCTGATTCAGAGTAGAGAGCGGGACGTGGAAACGCTCGGCGGCTTCGGTTTGGTTCCAGTTGCATTTCTCCAGCATGTCGACGATGACTTTTCGTTCGCAATCTTCCATGATGCTGAAGAGCGTGCCCCCGGCATTCGCATCCAAGGATGGCACCGGGTTGCCCCGGCCCACAACGTGGTCGGGCAGCAGATCGAAGCGAATGTCGATGTCGGAAGAGAGCACGACGGCGCGTTCGATGGTGTTCTCGAGTTCGCGGACGTTGCCGGGCCAGGAGTAGTTCACCAGCGGGCGCAAGGCCTCGGCAGCGATGCGGCGCAGGGGCAGATCGTTTTCCGCGGAATACTTTTTCAGGAAGTGCTGAACCAGCAGGGGAATATCTTCGCGGCGCTGGCGCAGGGCCGGCAGTTCGATGCTGATGACGTTGAGGCGGTAGAACAGGTCTTCGCGAAAACGGCCTTCGCGCACCATTCGGCGAAGATCGACGTTGGTGGCGGCGATGATGCGCACGTCGGCTTGAATTTCCTGCACACCGCCGAGGTGCATGAACTTGCGGTCCTGGAGCACGCGCAAGATTTTGCTCTGCGTGTCCATGCTCATGGTGCCGATTTCGTCGAGGAAAAGCGTGCCGTGGTCGGCAACTTCAAACAGCCCTTTCTTCGAAGTAATGGCGCTGGTAAACGCGCCTTTGACGTGTCCGAAGAGCGTGGATTCGAGCAGGTCGGGGGGCGTGGAGCCGGAGTTGACGGGCACGAAGGGGCGGTCGTGGCGCGTGGAATTCAGATGGATCGCCTTGGCGATCAGCTCCTTGCCGGTTCCGCTTTCGCCTTGCAGCAGCACGGTCGATCGGCTGGGCGCAACTTGCGCGACCAGGTCGAAGATTTTCAGCATGGGCTCGCTCTTGCCCACGATGTTTTCAAAGTTGTAGCGCTGCTTGAGCGCGCGCTTCAGTTGAATATTTTCTTCTTCCGCCTTTTGGCGGGCGACGGCGGCGCGCACGTCGGCCAGCAGTTTCTCGTTGTCCCAGGGTTTCTGGATGAAGTTGGCGGCGCCGGATTGCATGGCGCGGACCGCGTTCTCGACCGTTCCATAGGCGGTGATCATGATGACCGGCTGCTCCGGATGGAGCGCGCGAATCTCCGCCAGCACCTCCATCCCGTTTTTATCGGGGAGCGCCAAGTCGAGCAGTACCAAGTCAAAACTGCCCTGTCCGATCTGCGCCAGACCTTCGCGCGCGGTACCCGCAACCGCAACGGTGTAGCCCTCGATCTGTAGCAGGGTCTCCAGCGACTCGCGAATTTCCGCCTCGTCGTCGATGATGAGGATCCTTCCCGCGCTTGGCGATTGCGTAGTTTCTGGCGTGTTTCGGCGCGGGGCCGTCGTGATTTCCGACACTGCGAGTTCAGACATGGGTTGCCTTTCTGGTCGATGTCGGTATCGATATCAATGGAAAATCCAGAGTGAAGGTGGTGCCTTCGCCCGGGCGGCTCTCCACGCGGATATTGCCCGCATGTTCCTGGATGATGCCGTAGGTGACAGAAAGCCCAAGACCGGTGCCGCGATTCTGGCCTTCCGCGGGCGAAGTCTTGGTGGTGAAGAATGGGTCGTAGATGCGTTGAATGTTTTCCTGGGCAATGCCCGAGCCCGTGTCGGAGACGCGCACGCTGACGAAATCGCCGTTCAGCGTGGCCACGTTGAGGACCCCGCCCCCGTTCGTTGCCATTGCGTCCTTGGCATTCAAGAACAAGTTCAGAAACACTTGCTGCAGGCGGCCGGCGTTGCCCTGGATGGGAGGAAGATTTTCATAGAGCTCGGGCTGCACCTGGATGTGCGCCACCTTGAACTGGTGTTCGAGCAACGCCAGCGTATCCGCGATCACCTTGTTCAGGCTGACTTCCGTCAATTCCGTGCCCGTGGTGCGGGAGAAGTTCAGCAGATTATTGACGATCTCGGAGGCGCGGAAAGTCTGTTTGGTGATCTTTTCGAGCAGCCCCGCCTTCTGCGGGTCCGACTGCAACTGTTTCGCCAGCATCTGCGTGTACGAGGAGATCACGGCCAGCGGCGTGTTCACTTCGTGGGCCACGCCGGCGGCCAGCAGTCCGATGGAAGAAAGTTTGTCGGCCTGGGTGAGCTGGACTTCCAGTTCGATGCGCTCGGTGATGTCGTCGACGATCACCAGGCGGCCCACCACGCTGAACTTGCGGGTCACCAGCGGCGCCATGGCAACGTTGACGATGCGCGATTCACCGGTGGGAGTCGCCAGCCGAAATTTATAAAGATTGTGAATGCCGGGATTTTGCCGGACGCGATAGAACTCCTCGACGAAAGCGGCGGGGAAAACTTCGCTCAACGAGCGCCCCACCACCTGCCAACGCGGCTGGGCATACATGACTTCCATCTGCGAGTTCCAGCTCTCGATGCGGTCTTGCAGGTCCACGGCCAACACGCCGACGTTGATGGATTCGACAATGTTCTCGTTGAAATCCTTGAGCCGCTCGTACTCGCTGACCTTTTGTTCCAGCGAAGCATAGAGGCGGCCATTCTGGATGGCGATGCCGATGTATCCCGCCAAGGCTTCGAGCAGCTCCACATCCTCGCTGTTGAGGAAGTCGCCTTGCATGGTCTTCCCCAGTCCGAGGAAGGCGATGGTCTTTTGCCGGGCGTGGCAGGGAATGTAGTAGTTCAGATCGAGGCGTCCGATGGCTTCCTGCGCGGCGGAATTTTCGCGCGGCAACTGGTGCGTGTTCTCGAAGAAGATGTGGCCGGCTGCGTCTTCGATGCGCGGCTTGGCGAGAAACGACAGATCGAGGCCGGCAGCGTGGGAGATGCCGAACGACTTCGCCAGCTCAAAGCGCGAGGAGTCGTTGTTGGCGAGGAAGATGGCGATGCGGTCGACCAGCAGTGTGCGCGCCAGCCGGTCCACCAGCGAGGAAAGCATCTTGTCGAGGTCGGTCTCTGAACTCAACTCGCGTCCGAACTCGATCAGGGTGCGGCGGTAGTCGTAGCCTGTGCGGAAGAAGAAGCGGTCGAGTTTTTCCTGGATCCATTTCCGCACCGGATCGAACAGCAGCGCCGTAACCACGACGGCCACCATCAGCCCGTAAGGTCCGGTACTGGCGAAGCGCGTGTGCACCAACTCCGCAATCGCGGCCACGACGGCGAAGTACAGTCCCACAATGGACGCCGCCGCCAGCGTGTACGCCATGCCGCGCTTGAAGATCAAGTCCACGTCCATCAGGCGGTAGCGGAAAATGGCGTAGCCAAAGGTCAGCGGCAGCAATCCCAGCGACAGCACCGATACCTTCATGGCGGGCGAAGGCATCACTCCGAACAGATACGGCAGAACATAAAAAAGTGTGAACGGGGTGATGGCGAGGATGGTGCCGCGCGTAATCCACTTGAGTTGCTGGCGCAGAATTGGAGTGGTGGCCTGACGGTAATTGTTCCAAAGCACCGCCGCCGCCGAGACGAAGAAGATGGTCAGATAAGCCCAGTGCACGCGGTCGAGATTGAAGAGCAGCGAAGCGCTGGCCTTCAAGTACCCGAGCGCCAGCACCTGGATTCCGAGCAGCGCCGCTCCCGGCAGGTAGAGCAGCTTAATCGACCAGCGATGCTTGCCGACAAACTCCCGGCGTTCCGGGAAGGTCAACACGAAGTGCAGGAACAGCGCCGGTTGCAACAGCCATGCGCCCTCATTGGCCCAAAAAACCGTCCAGTCGAAGGCGTTGAACTTGCCGGTGTAGTGCAGAGAGTAGAAAACAAACGATACCAGGCAGAAGACGTAAAAATGCGTGGAACCGACAGCCGTCCAACGCCGCAGCAATACATAAAGCCCAATACCAAGGTAAATGAGGGCGATCAGCCGCAGCCAATCGTTCATGGAGCGCTCGGAGGGGGCCAGCACCACTTCCACATCGAGCGGGACCGAGCCGCGGATCAACGAGTAGGTTGCCTTCGACCAGACGCCGGAATAGTAGAGCTGGCGCGTCACCGCCGCCGCCGTATCCACGGCGTGGCCGTTGATGCTGACAATCTTGTCTCCACGGCGGATTCCGGCGCGCTCGGCCGGCCCGTTCGGCTCCAGGCGATCGGCCACCAAGCCGCCGCTCCGGTACTTCTCCATCTCCATCCACCACACACCATCGTCCGGTATCTGGAACTGGTGGTCGATTTTGAAGTTAAAAACGGCGAATACCACCGATGCTGCTGTCAGAAGCGTCAGCAGGATGGCGGTAAATCGGGCCTCAAATTCGCGGTTCATAGTTCGCGACTCAGTTCGCGATTCATAGACTGGGGCAGTTGCAGCTACGGCGTGACCATACACTCGACGCTGTCTAGTTATGAGCAACTTCACTGCCACCTTTCAATTTTGTAGAGTTCCGGTAAGTCGCTGCTACATAGTGACTTCCACAATTATAGAGAGGATTCGCTATGGCGGCTATGAATTATGGAATATCGCTTACGTGTTTTGGGATTGCTTTTGCTGCGGGAGAAGGAAATGCCTGGAGACGGTGCTTGTCCCATCTCACCCTAACGACAGTGCCGCGCGTTCGTTTTACAATGAACCCATGTCTCGCTTAGAACAAATCGCCGATCTCGAAAAACGCTTTCTTCTCCCTACCTACAACCGCTATCCCGTGGGCTTTGAGCGCGGGAAAGGCGTTTTCCTCTACGACTTCGAGGGCAAGAAGTATCTCGACTTCGTCGCCGGACTGGGCGTGAACGCGCTCGGGCACGCACATCCGCGCATTGTGAAGGCCATCCGCGAGCAGGCCGCCCGCGTCATTCACCTTTCCAACCTTTATTACAACGAATATCAGGGACAGCTCGCCGAGCGCCTCTGCCAGCTTTCCGGTTTCGACCGCGTCTTTTTTTCCAACAGCGGCACCGAGGCCATGGAAGGCGCCATCAAGCTGGCACGCCTCGCCGGACATAAAGCCGGTGGCGAAGCCAAGTGCCAGCTCGTCGCGCTGCAAGACTCCTTTCACGGTCGGACGTTTGGCTCCATGTCTCTCACTGGCCAGGACAAGTACCGCAAAGGTTTTGAGCCGCTGCTCGACAATGTGAGCTTCGTCGCGCAGAACGACGTTGCGGCACTGCGCGCCGCCGTCAATGCCAACACTTGTGCCATCGTGCTCGAGCCCATCTTTGGCGAGGGCGGAATCCTGGAGTGTTCGGAAGAATTCCTGCGCGAATGCCGGGTACTCGCCAGCCAGCACCAGGCCGCGCTCATCTTCGACGAGATCCAATGCGGCCTTGGACGCACCGGCAAGATGTTTGCCTTCCAATCCTTCGGCGTGGTTCCCGACATCGTGACCATCGCCAAGCCCATCGCCGCCGGAGTGCCGCTGGGCGCGTTCCTGTCGAAAGAACATTTCGCCTCGGCGATTGCGCCCGGCCAGCACGGGACTACTTTTGGCGGAGGACCGCTGGCTTGCCGTGTCGCTCTGGAATATCTGGCGATCGTCGAAGAAGAGCACCTGCTGGAAAACGTCGTAAAAGTTGGCGGCTACCTGCATGAGCAATTACAGGAACTCGCCGGCAAGTACGCCTCTGTCCGCGAAGTCCGCGGACGCGGATTCATTCAGGGCCTGGTGCTCGACATTCCCGCGCGTCCGCTGGTCGAGCAGGGTCTGGCCGAGGGCGTGCTCTTCAACGTCACCCAAGACACCGTCCTGCGCTTCCTGCCGCCGTTTCTCCTGGAAGAAAAGCACGTGGATAAAGGCGTTAGAGTGCTGAAGAAACTGCTGGGCAAGAAGCGGAAGAAAGCCGCGTAGAGTCGGGGCTTGCCCCGATTCCTGCAAACATCGCAGGACAAGCCGCGAAAAAACTCGGTTTTGCGCTTGTTTTTGGGTGGCGCAGCGCTTCAGCGCTGCGATAGCCGCACTGTTTTGCATGTAGCTTTACAGCTTGCGGAAAAACCCCAGTTTCGTATCAGGTCATCGCTTTAGCGATGACATAAACTGTTTGAAATCAGATGCCCCTTTAGGGGCTGTGGCGCGAAATTCGAATTTTTCCGCAGCCTGTTTAGCCGCTGAGGGCACATACTATGCACCATCACGAAAACTGTTTCAGGCACTACGTGGCAAAAAAAAGGGGAGCCGGAGCCCAGCTCCCCCAAAGCGTTAGAGGCGATATCACTTACTAAGACTCCATCGGCGAGGATTTCGTTGCCCATCGAAACGCAAAATTTCAATAACAATAACAATACGAAGAGAAGCACACCGCCGCCGAGCGCAACCCTCCGCTGCGTGCTTCGGGACTTGCGATGAGCCCGCAAATTCAAATTGAAGAGCGCTGGCTCGAACTCCTCGACGGACGCATGCGCTACCTCAAGGCCGGATCGGGCCCGGCGCTTATCCTGGTTCATGGCCTGATGGGCTATTCGTTTTCGTGGAGATTCACCATCCCCGCGCTGGCGCCGCACGCGACGGTTTACGCCATCGATAATCTGGGAGCGGGTCTGTCGCCAGCGAACGCGGGCATGGACTGCACTGTCCGCGCCACCGCCGAGCGCGTCTTGCAATTTGCGGACGCTGTGGGTATTCGAGATTTCGATCTGCTGGGAACGTCCCACGGCGGCGGCGTTGCCATCATGGTGGCCGCGATATGCGAGGATAGACGTGCGGAAAGATGTCCTGAGCGAAGCGATTCCCGATTGAAGCGATTGGTGCTGGTTGCGCCCGTCAATCCCTGGTCGGCGCATGGCAAGCGGCTCGCGCCCTTCCTGGGAAGCGCCTTTGGAGCCATGCTCTTTCGCAACACATTCGAGCGCTGGCCCGCGCTCCACGGCCTCGGGCTGCGCCGCATGTTTGGCGACAAAGCGAAAATCCCGCCCGATTCGCTCGCGGGCTACCGCATTCCCGTGCAAAAGAACCATGTTGTCCGCCACGCCTTGCGCATCGTGAAAAATTGGACGTCGGACCTTGCGGAACTGGAAGCGGCGCTCCCGAAGATTCGCGATTACCCGACGCTCCTGATGTGGGGAACGCGAGACCGCGCCGTTTATTTCGAATCCGCCGAGCCGCTGCGCCGGAATTTTCGCAGTGAGAATGTCCGCCTGGTGGCGTTCGAGGGAGCCGGGCACCTTCCTTACGAAGAGGCGCCCGAGGAGTTCAACCGGGCGCTGGTCGAATTTCTCACCGGTTCTGTTGCCAGTTGCCAGTTGTCAGTTGTCAGTTCTCAAAAGAGCGGGTTTGACTGAGAACCGAGAACTGAGAACTTTCTCACAAATTCATGCACCAAACGGTCTATCACGCGCTGCGCGCATTCATCGCCGGTTACGGCTACTGGGCCGTGGCTCTGGCGCTGCTGTTGGAATGCGCCGGCTTGCCCGTTCCCGGCGAGATCACGCTGCTGCTGGCGAGTTTCATGGCTTATTCCGAGCACCAGCTCCATTTCGGATGGATCGTAGTGGGGGCCACCTGCGCCGCCACGCTGGGCGGCGAATTGGGCTACGCGGTTGGCTACTATGGCGGGCGTCCGCTGCTCGATCGCTATAGAAGCTTCTTTCGGATTTCGCCAGCGGCGCTGCAACGCGGCGAGGGGATGTTTGCCCGCTACGGCGCAGGCGCGATTTTCTTTGCCCGCTTCGTCTTCGGCATGAGAGTTTTCGCGGGCCCCTTGGCCGGAGTGCTGCGAATGAAGTGGCGGGCGTTTGCCATCTTCAATTTTCTCGGCGCAGCGGTCTGGGTCGCCTGCATCGCCAGCGCCGGATATTTCTTTGGACAACATTGGCACACCCTGCTGCGCATCTTGCATCGCTTTAACGCAGCCGTGTTGATTCTCTTTGTGGTCGTGACCCTGTTTCTATGGTGGAGATATCGGCGGCAAGCGCCGCCGGGTAAGGATTGATGCCGGGCGTCCGTGCGCAGAGTTGTTGGTGAAATGGGGATTTATCGCCAACTATGTACGCTTGGGATCAGACTTGGATTTTGTAAGGGTTGGTGGGATGATCGGGATGCTGGGAGGGCTATGCGACATCTAGTATTGGTTGCTTTCTTCTCGATATGGGCAAACATCCTGGTTTGCGCACAAGAACCATGCAAGTATGCGTCTGAAGATGCATTTGATGCGTTGGCGAAGGCCCTATCGCAAGCGAAGTCATGTGGTGCGGCAGCCGCCAAAATGCGTGATTGTGCATGGGGCTCAAGTGCCGATACTCAACTAGCGCCTATAGTCATCGCGAAATGCGAGAAGACCTTTTTTCGCAGTTTGTCTCCGGCAGCACAAAAGCGTTACGAGGACGAAATGCAGTTATGCGCATACGAGTACGCACGGCAGGAAGGCACGATGTATATGTCCGCCGCAGCTTTGTGCCAAGTTGACGTCGCCACGCATTTTGCGACCGATCCTGCGGCGGCCAGACAGCCCGTAGCCCGCGCCAGTTTTAATTGTGGCAAAGCGCAAACACCACTGGAAATAGCAATTTGCTCCGACATAAGGATTGGGCACGCCGATATTGTCTTAGCGCGAGTCTATGATGGGAAGCTGAAGAGTTCCGATAAGGAGGATCGGTCCGCCCTAATACAAAGCGAAAAGCAATGGCTGCAAAGCATCCCGGCAAAATGTAACTTATCGGTCATTCCATTGGCGCTAGGGTCGCTGGATTGTGTCCGGAATGAGTTCGAACTTCGCTTTACGGCGCTCGACTCCTGCGAAGATAAGATCGCCGACTGCTTGCAATCGTCCGTCGATGCTGGCGATCATGCAACTGTCGCGGTATCAGTCCCAAAGCCACGTGCCAGCTTCGATTGTGAAGCGCCGTCAACCGCCTTGGAGATTGTGATTTGCGCCGATGCTGACCTTGGACAGACAGACATCAACTTGGCGCAAGCCTACCAAGATGCAGACACGGTTATGATCGCGGCGCAACACAAGGATTTAATTGATAGTGAGCGCCAATGGCTTCGCTTTGTCAGAGGGACCTGTCCATTAGGGGCAGTCGGTGGTATTCCGCCCGTCCTCACGCGCTCTTGCATCCGTACCGCGTTTCAAACGCGTATTGTGCAATTGCAGACGTGCCCGCAAAAGGAACCGCAAGCGCGAATACCCTGTTTGAACGACTTTCACCTTTCAGAAAAGAAGCAGGGTACGCAATGATGATTGCGGGCTGTTTGGAAATAATCGTTGTTGACGTAATCAGGCGATTCCACCAACCTAGCGAACCGTGATAACTTCACTCGCCAGGCCTGCCTCTCCGCCCTCGGTTTCTTCCGACACTTCAGCTCACATGCTGGCGTCCTATGTTCTGGCAGCCGGGGCCTACCCGTGCCTGGCTTTCCCCATTCAGTAACTCGGGGAATGCTTTAGAGCGAAACCAGAGTTGTTGTGGCCCGCGACACCATCCGAGCTTTGCTCGGATGGGCGGACAAGAGTGTCCGCCCTACGCGGGCGGGCTATAGCAACGCTGGTTTCGCTTTAGCGGCCAGTGGTGGAAGTCCAGCGCCACAGACCAGCGCCTAAAGGCGCATTCATAACCCGGCACTTACGGCACGCCTGAAGGCGTGCCCTGATACAAAGCAGACTTTCACCACAAGCTGTTACGGTTTGCTCGCCTTGGGCGCTGGGGCTGGAGGCGGGGTTGAGGTTTTGCTGTACACGATCTTTTTGGTGCCGCCCTCGCAAGTACCGACCACCTTGCCTTCCGCTTCTTTGTCCTTTGCCACGATTTCGAGCGAGTACGACTTCACGCCGTTCGCTTCCAGTTTCTTTGCAATTTCAGCCTTCAGTTCTTCACAGGGCTTTGGCCCTTGCGCGTATGCGAACGCAGTCCCAAATAACAGAACGGCAATTGTCAGCAATGATTTCATCGTGTCATCTCCTTAGGTTGGGATGTCGGGCCCACATAGTCCCACGAAAACAATACTTGCACTGGAAATCTTCTGCAAGCCAGATTACGAACGTGTCCAGACTTGTATCGAGGCTTAGAAGCGAGCCAGCTCTGCCTCTCCGTCCTCGGTTTCTTCCGCCACTTCCACTCACGCCTTTGCCGCCTTATGCTGGCAGAAGCAGTGCCCTGTACCGGAGAACTCCGTGATTCTCGAACGCACGCAAACCAGCCTGCAAAACGCAGCTACGCCGCGCTTATCGTGGCTGGGACTGTCGCAGGTTTGGGTGCGATTCCTGCTGGCGTTGGTGGGGCTGATACTGGCTTTCGCCGCCGCGCTGTTTTCCACGGTCGAGCGCGAGGCGGGCAGCTTGTGGGGAACTCTGATTATGGCGTCGGTGGCGCTGCTGCTGGCGACGTTCGTCGGACTGACCACGGTGCCCTATCTGGCGCGGCGAGTGGTGGTGAGCCGCGTCCGCGAAGCCATGGACTACGACGTCACCCGCGCCGGCATGATCTACATCCTGATCACCGTCGTCATCGGAATCGCCGCCATCAACACGGGGAACAACCTACTTTACGTTATTGTCGCCGCGCTGCTCTCGGCGATTCTGGTTTCGGGCATCGCGTCGGCGCTGGTGCTGCGCAACCTGACGCTCGATGTGCACTTGCCGGAACATGTTTTTGCCGGGCGTCCGATGCTGGCGCGGGTGCTCTTGAAAAACGCGAGCCGATGGCTGCCGTCGTTTTCCGTGCGCGTGGTCCCGGCCAAGCGCAAGAAAGAAAATAAAGCCCGCTGGCGTTGGGAAGCCTCGACGTTCGGTCTTCCCCGCAACCGCGCACCGCAACAACAGTGGCTGCGCCTGCCCGACCGGCGGCTGCGGCGGGTGCGCGAGGAAGCGGAGCAGCCGATCTTCCAAGGCAAAGAAGGAGTCGAACAATCCGTTTATTTTCCCTTTGTCGCTCCCGGACAGGAACTGCGCGCCGATCTGGAGATCGGCTTTCCCGCCCGCGGACGTTACGCGGAAAAGAACTTCGGTCTGGCCACGCGCTTTCCCTTCGCTTTTCTGATGAAGACCCGGCGCATTAACCTGGCTCGCGAAGTGATCGTCTATCCTGCCGTCGAGCCCACCGAAGAGTTCGCGGAAGTTCTTCCCCTGGTGACCGGCGAGTTCGAAACTTTTGTGCGCGGCCGAGGCTACGATCTTTACCTAATACGGGACTACATGCCCGACGACTCGGCCCGCCACGTGGACTGGAAGGCGACGGCACGGACGGGCGCGCTCAAGGTGCGCGAGTTTAGCCGCGAGGATGAGCGCAAACTCCGCATAGTGTTCGACAACCCCGCGCCCGGAGTCGTGCCGCCCGCGGCGTATGAGCGAGCGGTGTGCCTGGCCGCTTCTCTGGGATGGCACTTCTACCACGAAGATGTCGAAGTCTCTTTTGCCGCGCCGGGATTGGAGCCCACCGAGGACGTGTTCGCCTTCCTGCAATACTTGGCGCTGGTCGAGCCGCGGGAGGCGACTCCGGTGTTCAGCCGTCTGCGGGCCAGTGAAGATTACAACCTGATCGTTACCGCTCGCGCCGCCGCCGATCTGCCCGCCGCTTGGGCCGCGAGATCCTATGTCATTTCGATGGGCGCGGAGCCTGGCGTTTAACCTATTCTGGGGAACATGGTGCGCTGGCGCAGCGGCCGCCTTCATTTTTATCTTCCACTCTGGCGGTTTTCGACATATACTTCGCGGCATATATTCCGCCGGGATTCAAATATAAAACGGTTTTTGCCTTTTTCATTCAAAACCAATCTGAATCGGTTCGCTGGGCACGCCATTTTCCGCCACAAGCCCACGGGAGGTGCAAATGCTGATCTGCGATCTGCTCAAGAATCATGTCACCATATCCGCCGAAGCCCACCAGACCGTGCTCGAAGTCGCCAGCCTGATGGTCGAGCACAATATCGGCGCCGTGCCGGTCCTCAAAGATGGCCAACTGACCGGCATTTTCTCCGAGCGCGACCTGATGCGCCGGGTGGTGGTCGGCGGCAAGGACCCGGCCCGCACTCCGGTCAGCCAGGTCATGACCGAAGATCCGCTGACCGTCGCTCCCAACGATCCCGTGGAAACTTGCATGACGCTGATGAAGCGGCATGGCTTCCGGCATCTGCCGGTCTGCGCCGGACGTGAACTGAAGGGCGTGATTTCCTTGCGCGACATCCTTCTCCACGACCTCGACGAAAAGGACGACGAAATGCGCATGATGCGCGCCTACCTGCACTCGACGCCCGATGCCGGATAGGCTTGCCCGCTCGTGCGCCGATTGGGTGCGCTGGAGTTTCACCACGGGCTGCTAGGGTTTCTTCCCCGCAGTTTCAGGTTCCACCTTTGCGACCGCTGCCGACGGTTTTCCCTCTCCCGGCCCTTTTACGCCCTCCGCGAGGGGTTTCTCTTCGTCGGCGTGGTTGTTGATGTACTGCACGATGATGGAAATGCGCCGGTTGGCCGGATCCAGCGGGTCCTTCAAGTTGCGCAGGCGCTGGTCGGCAAAGCCGCGCACTTGCGACACTTGATCGAGACGCAATCCCGACTGCTGCATCAAGCGGCGGGCCGCGTTCGCGCGATCGGTCGAAAGCTCCCAGTTGCCGTAGCTGGTCTTGCCGGTGTAGGGTTTGGCGTCGGTGTGTCCCTCGACCGAGATATGGTTGGGAAGTTTTCCCAACTCCGCCGCCAGCAGGGTCACGATCTCCTGCCCACTCTTGTTGAGCGTGGAACTGCCGCTGTCGAAGAACGTTCCTTTGTCCGATTCCAGCAACTCGATGCGCAGGCCTTCCGAGGTCACCGTCATCTCAATGTTCTTTTTCAGCTTATTGAGGTCGGCGATCTTCTGGATACTCTCTTGCAACTCCTCTTTGAGCTTCGCCATGTCCTGCTTGGTGACTTGCAGGCCTTCGCCGGTTCCGGACAGGCTGCTTCCCGTCTTGGCCCCGGTCCCGCTGGGGTCCTTGAAGTAACCGCTGACCGCCACCTGGATCGGCTTGCTGCTGTTCATCAGCCACAACACGATAAACAGCGCCATCATGGCGGTGACGAAGTCGGCATAAGCGACCTTCCATGCGCCGCCGTGATGGCCGCCATGGCCGCCTTTCTTCTTGATGACGATGATGGGTGGCGTGGGCATGACGGTGTTTATCCCGGCGCCGCTGCCGCTGCCGCGGGCTCCGCTGCCGGCTCCGCTTCCGGTTCCGCCTCCACTGGCGGCGGGGCGTCTCTCGCGCCCCGGCAAGCTTCTTCGACCTCGCTAAACGAAGGACGCACGTGCCCAGGCACCATCCGCCGCCCAATCTCAACCGCCATGATGGGGGCGACTCCCTTCAGAAAACCAATCATGGTCACCCGCAGCACCATCAGGTACGCGTGCTCCTCGTCCACCGTCTTGCCCATGCGCGATGCCAGCGGCCCCACCAGACCGTAGCACAACAGAATGCCCAGAAACGTCCCCACCAACGCCGCCGCCACTTTGCGCCCAATTTCTTCGGGAGGCCCGCCCATCGCGCTCATCGTGATCACCACTCCCAGCACTGCCGCCACAATGCCCAGGCCGGGCAGCGAGTCCGCCATCGTCGTCAACGCCGACACCGGCTCGCTCGCCTCGTGATGATGGACTTCCATGTCCGCCTCCAGCATCTGGTCCAGATCGAACACTTCCACGCCGCCGCTTACCGCCATGCGCATGGTGTCGCAGACGAATGCCACGGCATGATGGTCGTTCGCGAAATCCTTGTATTGGGAGAACAGCGGGCTCCCGTCCGGCTCCTCGATGTCCGACTCCAGCGCCACCAAGCCTTCCTTGCGCGCTTTTTGCAGCAATTGATACATCATCTTCAGGGATTCGACGTAGCGCCCGGTGCTGTACTTCGACGCCTTGAATACCCCGATGACCCCGCTGATCATCTGCTTCAGGGTGTGGAGTGGATTCGAGACCAGCACCGTGCCCAACGCGGCCCCGCCGATGATGAGCAGTTCCGCCGGCTGGAGCAGTACCATGATGTTGCCGTGCTCCATCAGGTAGCCCGCCGCGATACAGCCGAAAACCACCACGATCCCAATGATCGCAAACATGGAACATCATCCTCGCGTGTGTCCAGAATCTTTGCCTGCGCCCGCCGCTGCCGCCTTCGCCGTCGCGCTGGAATGCGACAGTTGCATTTCGCGCAGAAGCGTTTCCAGATCGTTGCCGGCGTTGGCCACGGTGTAGGCGACCTCCGCCGCAATCGGAAAACGGTCGCCCCACCACGAAACTTCCGAATGGCTCAACAGGTTCCATACGGTTTCCGCCGTGGTTGCCACCGTTACCGGGCTCGCCGTGGGCAGCACGGCTAGGAACTCGTTCTCTTCCCAGCATCCCAAAAAGTGTTCCGCGTCCAGGCTGTCGCGCAAGGTGCGCGCCGCGGTGCGCAGGAAAGGCGCGCCCGACTGTGGACCGTGTTTAGCGCGAAACTCCTCCACCCCCAGCACCCGAATCCGCAGCACACCGAAGCTGTGGCGCGATTCCTCGGCGCCCGCCATGCATTCGTTGAGCACGGCCCGCGTTAGACGGCGCGAAGGAACTCCCGTAGTCGTGTCCAGACATCCGTACATTGGCGATCCGGACAACTCCTCGCTGTAGATAAACGCTTCTTCCAACAGGACGGTTACACCCGTGATCGCGTCGCCGTGTTCAAGGATGGGCCGCGTGCGGATCTTTACCGCCGTCCGGTGCCCATTCTTGTGCAGGTAGTAAGCCGTACATTGCTGAGGCTGCCCGTGGTGGAGGGTGACCGTCACCGGGCAGTGCTCGCCACTCAAGCTGTTGCCCCGCCGGTCGCAGGCCAGCACAACCTCTTCGAAGACATGTCCCACCACTTCGTGCGCCAGATGTCCGGTGAGGTGTTCCGCGCGGCGGTTCCAGAAACGGATCAGCCCGTCCCGGTCCACGATGTAAATCCCCACCGGCAAGTCTTCCACCAAATGCCGGAACAGCTTCGGATCGTCGAGAAGGTTGGAGAACATGGCTGGACACGCCGCCTTCTCGTTCCATCGGCAGACGGGCCGGGAACTTAACGCGCCAGAAGGGCACTATGGCAGCGCGTACTGTGTGGGTTGCACAATGTGTGCCGTCCAATAGAGCGGTTCCAGCTTTGCTGTACCACGCTCGAGTAGAGACGGGGCTTGCCCCGTCTCCGTCGTACGTTATTCTGCATTTGTTTGTGGGTACAGTTATTCTGGATTCGCTATAGTCGTGGAATATCTCTCCGCGTGCGCGGACTCCTAATCATTGCTATCGGCGTGGACAGAGCAGAACTTCAGGCCCGTAGCTGTGTTTGCATTTGAAGACGGGATTTCAGTTCCCATAAGCGCTAACTCATGGGTTGCCTTCCCGAAGGATTTCGATGGCCCGTTCCAAGGCCGCGTCTTTGCCTTGCCGGATATCGGATATAGTTGGCGAGACTTTCACCTGAGGAGGAACGCCGACTCCTTCAAAGACTCGTCCATCGGGATATTCGACATCCGCCATCTCAATCCGCGCACTACCGCCGCCCGGTAGTTTGAATTTCACCGCATCTCCCGTGCTTCCTCCTGTCGTCTCACCCACCAAAGTGCCGCGGTGCATGGCATCGAAGAGGACGACAAAATTCTCCGCAGCAGAGAATGTAATAGCGCTCGTCAGAACGATGACCGGCTTCGAATAATAATGTGTGGGATCGGGACTCGCCTCCCAGACAGATTCTTTGAACCATACTGCCCCGCCGCCATTGACACGATAACCCGGCTTGTAGTCCAGCGTTCGGCAACTGACACTAGGAAAGGGCTTGTCTGTCAACATACTCAAAATGGCGATGCCGTTCATGTGATTGCCGCCCCCATTCTTTCTCACATCTACGATTAGTGCCTTTGCCTGGGTGATGGATGCGAAGTTGTCCCGCATCGTCTTCGCTCCAAGATCGTCCTCAAACTCGTTCACCGCTAGATATGCGATGTTTCCCGGCAGCATTTTGAATTGCACACGTTCATCCCCCGGCCATGTGCATTTAGAGGAGGCTTCGCAGTAGTGGTGCACGGAGACGGATTTCATCTCGCCATTCGCATCCCGGAGCGTGAGCCGCACCGGGACCTCTTTGGGACCTCTCAAAAGGAAATAATGGTAGAGACGGACGTTGCGGTCCTGTGGTGTAGAGCTGGATACATAAGGGGCAACAGCGCTCTCCGCATATTCGTGCGCGGGCTGACCATCGATGGAGACGATCTCCGCGCCCACGCGAATCCCCTGCGCCGTGAGCGCGGGGTCATAGACTCCTGTTACCAGTATCTTGTCCTCGATCAGTTCTGTACCGAGTGCTACCTTGCCATAGAAAGCATCCATTAGCTCATCTGGCGGATAAACATTAGTGTGGCTGTTGCGGAGCGCGGCGGCGAAGCGCATCAGTACACGGTAGTAATCGGCTGTTGTCTGCGCCGCCCGGACCTGCGGCAGATACTCCATATACAGGCGGTCCCAATCCATATCCGGCAAGCGATTGAAGAAAGGAAAGTTGAATCGCGCCTCGGACCAGAACTTCGACAAGCCAGCGACCTTTTCATCTTCCGTGAGCACGGGCTTGTAGGGCGTCGCAATCGCCGGATCGTCCTTCCACAAAGCCTCTAGTTTCGTCAATCGAGCGAGTAAATCCTGAAATTGCGGGTTGTTGTGCAGCGAGACCAGATCGGCATCTGCGCGGATTTGATCTACTGGAATCTGAAAACCCAAATCGACACCCTGTTTGAGCGTGGCAAGCGCCTGAGCGGGCCGTCCCGCAAGCGCCTGATAGCACGCCAGGTTGTAGAGAGTATTCGGCCAATCCGGTAATGCCGTGATCTGCGGATCGGCAGAGAGTTTTTCAAGGATCGCGGCGGCCTCCGCATAGGCGTGTTTTCCATATAGTGAATCGGATTGTGCCGATTGTTGTTGAAGAGTTTGTTCAGGGGTGGTGGTTGCCGATTGCGCCAGACTGAATGTTGGAATGAAGCAAACGGCCAGCAATGCAATGATCCGTCTCATGTAGATGATCTTCCGTCCTGTGGATGCGAGATTTGAACCCATTTGGCTCTCATCTTTTTTTATAGATAATGTTTTGTATATCATGCCGCTGGACGCGCCCGCGACCCCAGCGTGCGCGCCAATTCTTCCGCGTCGAAAATCGGTGGCTGGCATGCGAAACCCGCACACACCACGGCAAACGACCGTCCTGCTTGCAGCGCGGGAAGATTCGGGATCGTCTCCGCCAAAGCTGGTGGCAGGTTCTGCGCGACGGCTTTATCCGCGTCCAAACGCAGGACCGCCATGTTCAAGCCGAGCGGACGCACTGCGGCTCGATACAGTTCCGCGGCCGCGTCATCGCCTCCGATGACCACCACCTGTGTGTGCGCCTGTACGAATCGGACCACCGCCAGCCCGTAAGTCGCCGAGAAAATTCCGTGCTGTCCCGCGACCCCGGCGTAGACCTCCAACGTGCGCTCGGCCCGTTCGCGATACGATGCGCCGTTGTTCGGCACATCCTTTGACGTATCGCTCGCGTAACCATCGAGACGCAGCAACGCAATCGCCGCCGCCGAATTTCCCGCCGGAGTCGGCGAATCCTGAAACGGCTTCCGCCGCGTCCCCAAAATCCCGAGCGCGGTGTGGGGACGGGCGCCCTCGCCCGTCCAATCCGAGCGCCGCTCGGCGGTTGTTTCCTCGGGATCCGTGCGCGTATCGAAAAATCCACCCTCCACCGGATCGAAAAATCCCGCCAGCATTGCCTCCGCGATCGACCGCGCAAAACGAAAGTAGCTCAAATCGGCCGTTGCCTCATAAGCGTCGAGGCAAGCAATCGCCGCGAAGGCGTAGTCGTCCAGCACGCCCGGCACCGCGAATTCCCGCCGCTCCGCACGATTATCCGTAGAAGCTTCCGTAGAAGCCTCGGAGTACGCGATCACATGCTTCATCCCGCGCTCCGCGCTCCATCCCTCGGAGAGCAGCCGATCAAGCGACCGCAACGCGAAATGGCGAGCCTCGGCGAGATCGAGCGCCTTGGCCGCTTCCAGATACGCCGAAACGCACATCGCGTTCCATCCCGCGTACACCGTCTTGTCCACATACGGCGTCGGACGCAGCAAGCGCGCCGCATACATTTTCTTTCGTGCCGTGGCCAACAGCGCGCTCGCGCGCTCTTCCGGAATGTTCAGCCGCCGCGCAATTTCTTCCAGCGAAGTGTGGGCGGAAGAAGAAATGTAGAGCACATTCTTCGCCGGATTGTGATGCATGTCGCCAACTTCCAGGATGTCGTAGTAAAGCTCCGCTACAGTCGCCTCGTCCGCCGTCAGCGCCGCTCGCGTTTCTTCGCGAGTCCAGGTGAAATAATCGCCGTCGTCGTTCATGGAATAATCGGCGTCCTGCGAAGCGTAAAAGCCGCCGTGGGCGCGGTCGCTCAACCATTCGTCCATCCAGCGAATAATGTCGCGCGCCACCTCGGCGAAGAACTCATCGCCCGTCGCTTGATACGCGTGCACATAGTTCTTGAGTAACTCGGAGTTGTCGTAACTCATCTTTTCGAAATGCGGCACGATCCAGCGTTCATCGACAGAGTAACGATGGAAGCCGCCCGCCAACTGGTCATAAACGCCGCCGCGCGCCATCTTCTGGAGCGTGGTGACGAAGATCATCCGTAGATCTTCGTTATCTGTGCCGTCTGTGTGGGGACGGGGCTTCGCCCCGTCCAAACGGGGCAGAGCCCCGCTTCCACACTCGTTTGCGCGAACATACCGGTCCATCACCAGATCGAGCGCCGCCGGATGCGGAAACTTCGGCGCCGTTCCAAATCCGCCGTTGACCTCGTCAAACATCTCCCGCGCAGATTCCACAATCGCGTCAATCGCCGCCGCCGAGACCTTCGCCCTGCTCTGCGGAGAAGCGCCCGCCGCAAAAGATTCCGTCCGCGCGATCGCACTCTCGATCATCCGCGCCTGCTCCAGCACCTCGCCATGCTTCTCGCGATAAGCTCGGGCTATCGAAACCAGCACGCGCTTGAAACTGGGCCGCCCGTACGCGTCCGCCGGAGGGAAGTAAGTGCCGCCATAAAACGGCTTGCCGTCGGAAGTAAGAAACACCGTCAGCGGCCATCCCCCCTGCCCGGTAAGCGCGGCCACGGCTGCCTGATACCGGCTGTCGATATCGGGACGCTCGTCGCGATCCACCTTTACCGCGATGAAATGCTCGTTAACGATGGCCGCGACCTCGGCATCGTCATACGACTCACGGTCCATGACATGACACCAGTGGCACCAGACCGCCCCAATATCCAGGAGCACAGGCTTGTCCGCCAGCCGGGCCGCGCGAAAAGCCTCCTCGCCAAACTCATGCCACTGGACCGGCTGGTGCATCGCCGAACGCAGATAGGAAGAAGAAGCGTGAGCGAGAGCGTTGACCGGCCCGGGAGTCATCTGGAGAGTTTATCGTGAGAGTACAGGCGGCGCACAGACGATCACGTCTGTTCGGGCCGAGCTTGTGGAGGTCGTCTTAAAGAGTAGACTTGGTGTGATAGGCCGCCCTATCGTTCGGAGATTCATATGAACATTGGGGACATGCTTTCGTACTTGGCTCCTATGATTCCGGCCACGACTTCGATGATGAATGGCTGGGGGGACTGGCGAAAAAAGCATAAGGTGCGCTCAAACCTCATCTTAATCGCTTTCGCCCTGGTCATAGCATGGACACTCCTCTTCTATGGCAACCAACAACACCGAGCCGAAGCAATAAAGATGCAGAAAAGTACCGCCGAACAAGCCCAAATGCTTTCAGACCTGAAAGCACAGAATCAAGTTCTCATCGCACAGAAGCAAATTCTCGTCGATCAGAATCGAGACCTACAGAATGACATGGACGCTTTGCGAAGGCACTTTAACGTGAGAAGCAAACGGGAACGTACATTGGACGAAAACATTGTAGTCTCAGATTCCGTGAAAGCAACTGTCAAGCGTGTTCCACATCCATAGGTCAGTTGAGTTGATGTTCCAAGATTTGTGGTTCCTGATTCGTGGGTGTCGTCGGTAAGCGCGATTCTTCATCGAGCAAGCCGTCGTTTCTATGGGATCACCGACCTGCGAAACAACCGCTCTATGGAACTACCGAGACCGGTTCCAGCGGCGCGCTGGCGAGATAGCGGCGTAACCCATCCTGCCATTCCGGCATGTGGATGTTGTAGGCGTGGAGGCTCTCGGGCGACAAAACAGAATATGCTGGCCGTCGCGCCGGACGCGGAAATTCGGCGGTGGTCACGGGTTTGACCACGGTGGGCGATCCGCTGGCGCGCAAGATTTCTTTAGCAAATTCGTACCAGGTGCAGTTGCCGGAATTGGTGACGTGGACGATGCCGCGAGCCGACGCGCGGCAAAGTTGGACGAGAGCGGATGCGAGATCGCGAGTGAAGGTGGGGCTGCCGCGCTGATCGTCGACCACGGAAATCTCGGGACGCGTGGCGGCGAGCTTGAGGATCGTCGAGGGGAAACATTTGCCGCCGTGGCCGAAAAGCCAGGCGGTGCGGGCAATGCAGACGTCGGGCAGAATTTCGAGCAGCCGTTCCTCGGCGCGGGCTTTAGTTTCGCCATAGACGCTGGCGGGGTTCCGCGGATCGGTGGTCAGGTAAGGCGATTGCTTGCTGCCATCGAAAACGTAATCCGTGCTCACGAAGAGTAAGCGCGATCCGGCGGCGCGGGCGGCTTCGGCCACGTTGACGGCGCCGTCGCAATTCACGGCAAAGGCCAGCTCGCGGTTCGACTCGCAGCCATCCACATCGGTGTAGGCGGCCAGCAGGAGAATACATTCAGGCCGGGAATCGCGGATCATGCCGCGAATGCGCGCGTGGTCGCGCAGATCGGCGTCTTCAACAGAAAACGCTGTGAGTTGCTCGCCGTTCAGCGCCGGAACCAGATCGTGGCCCAGCAATCCCGAAGCTCCAAATAGAGTGATGCGCATGGGGGTATTGTAACTGGGAACGCCGCGGACAAGGTTGAAGGCTCCGCGACTCTGGCTTCTTTATCTTTATCTTTATCTTTATCTTTATCTCTACTCGTGCGCAGCCGATTGAATGGCGCGCAGCAGCCGCCGCAGGGCGTGCAGGATGAGGGCTCCGCTGATGCCGAAGCAAACCACGGCGGCAAAGGCGACCATGTCCAGCGTCCGGCGCGTCATGCGGAGGTTGTCCGCGAACAGCGACGCCATGGCGCAGAGAATGCCTAACACATTCAGCCAGAGAGGAGAATGAATGTTCGGAAGATCGCGGCGAAAGCGGACCTGGAGCAGCAGCGCCGCCAGTCCGATGGCGGCCACCACGACCAGAGCAACCGGGCTGAAGAAAGCGTCCGGCCCGGTATAGATCACGACCAGCGCCAGCGCCAGCAGCAGCAGTCCGGAAGCGATTACCGTCCATCGGCGCCCGACATTAGACTTTGATTTAGATTGGGACTGAGATTGAGATTGGGCCCCGGAACTCGTCACCGCGCATTCTCCTCGCCTTTTCGCATGGAGCCATTGTATTCCGCCGGGCTCTCGTTCCGCGCTCCGGCGTTGCTTGGCATCCATTCCGCCGGGCGATGCTCGCCGTGCGACATGGCGTAGAGGACCAGTTCCACGCGGCTCGAAATCCCCACCTTGTCGAAGATGCGCAGCAGGTATTTTTTGATGGTGTGTTCGCTAAGCCCCAATTCGGCGGCGACGCCGCGGTTGGTCATGCCATCGGCCACCAGCGCCACCACCTGCTCCTCGCGTGGCGTCAACAAAAACCTGCCGCTGGCGGTGACCACACGCAGCGTGGGCACCTCCGACAAAGCATCCAGCACGTAATTCATCTGCTGGCTGTTCAGCCATACCTCTCCCTGCGAGACGCGGTGGATGCACTTGCAAAGCATCGGGAAAGGAGTGTGGGTAAAAAGAAAAATTCCCTTGGCGCCGGCGCGAAAGGCATTCACCACCAGTTCGCGGTCGTCGCTTTCGGCCAGCAGCACGGGAGCGATCTTGGGATAGGAAACTCGCAACCAGCGCAGCAGACTGAAATCCGGCAGGTGGTTTCCCGCAATCAAGACCACGTCGGCGGGACTGGTTTGCATGAATTCGTGGAGAGCGGACGTCTCCAAAGAGACAGCGGAAACCTTGAAATCCCGCCGGCTTTTCAAGGCCCGCGTCAGGAGATGAGACTGAATGGGGCCTGAATCGGCGACCAAAACCTGCACCACTTCGGCTGTGGCCGGTACGGTTTCCGTGGATTGTTTTTTGGGGCGCGCGTCTTTCACTTTTCCATCATGCCCCAAAGCGTTGGGAACGGATGTAGGCCCCGTCACACTCTGTTGGTGATGAATTCCGCGCCCCCTGTCTACTTTCGCGGAGCTACTCTTGGGGACAACTTTCGCAGCGGCACACTCTTAAGTGGAACGCGCCTGAGACTGGGAACCCAACCCTGGCGCACCCTTGGCCGATTTCATCGCCTTTTCGATGGCTGCGACATGCACGGTACCGCAGTGGACGGTACTTTACAAGTCTTGTTCGATTCGGTGCGCAACGTTATTTTGAATTCAACAGCTCAAACGCCCGAGCTGCATAGTGCGCCGTTCAGAGCAACGGTGAGAGTCCGGAGATGAATGTATTTGCTAAACACGTCGTTGCAGTGGCTGCGGGCATGCTCATCCTGCAGCTGGCCGTGGTCACTAGCGCTCAGGAGACTGTACCGTCGCCTGCGCCGGCGCCTGGATCCTCTGCTCCGCCAACCGTCAAACTGGCGGCGCCGGAGAGCTCGCAGAACCAGGGCCGGCCGGACACGGACGGCCCCACCCACGGAGCGGCCACACAACCCGAAAAGGCGGGTGGCATGGGAGATCCTGCATTCGGAGGGGAACGCCATCCGCTTTATCGGCTTTCGAAATCGGACACCGTGGCCGTAAATTTCACTTTCTCTCCCGATTTTAACCAGACTCTAACCGTGCAACCCGATGGCTTCGTGGCACTGAGAGGCGCGGGTACGCTGTTGGCGGAGGGACTCACGGTCCCTCAGATGCAGCGGGCGGTTGCCAATGCCTACCGCGGCTTTCTGCGCGAGCCGGAGGTCACCGTGACCTTAAAAGATTTTGATAAGCCTTACTTCCTCGCTTCGGGCGAAGTCGCGCGGCCGGGAAAGTATGAGTTGCGGGGAGATCTGACGGTCAACGAAGCCGTGGCCATTGCCGGCGGCTTTACGCAGCAGGCCCGCCATTCGCAAGTTGTTCTGTTTCGCCGGATTTCCGCGTACGTAGCCGAATCCCACGTGATTGACGCAAAGAAGATGCTGAATTCTCGCGATCTTCAAGAAGACCTCCACCTTCAGCCCGGCGATTTTATCTTTGTGCCACAGAGTCGAGTTTCAAAGATTCGCAAGTTTGTTCCCACCAACTCCCTGAGCTGGTACATGAACCCATTGCAGTTTTAGCCGAAAGGAGTAGCAGCATTCACTGATTGCGTCTCTCAAAATCTGGCGAGTTCCCGTAAAGCCCGCCGGGTGTGATCGGCTTTGCTGTACGATCCATGTCCGCGGAATGGAAAGGAAACTCGCCCACCTCTCTCTCGCCCACGCCCCGCGAGCTTGCGGCCACGCTGTTTCGGCGTCCGCGGCTCGTTGCCGCTTCTTTTGGGTTCGTATTCCTGGCGGCGATGTTCTTCGCCGTCTTCTCGGCGCGTTACGAGTCGCACTTCAAGGTCCTGCTGCGCCGGGGCCGCTTCGACCCCGTTATTTCGCCCCAACCCCCTAGCGCCATGGATTTCACCCGTCCCGAGATTACCGAGGAAGAACTCAATTCCGAAGTTGAACTCCTGAGCGACGAAGATCTCCTGAAGCAAGTTGTGACCATGGCGGGACTGGTTCCGGCAAACGCACCGGATTCAGATCGAGGGGCCGAGATCGAACGCACCGTGCGCAAACTTTCGCGCCGCTTAAATGTCGAAGCTCTGAAGAAGTCGAACCTGATCCAAGTCAGCTACAAAGACACGAGTCCCGAACGGGCAGCCCGCATCCTCTCGGCACTTTCCACCGTCTACGTGCAAAGGCACACGGACCTTCAGCGGCCTTCGGGGGAGGCTGGGTTCTTCGACCAGCAAGCCGCGGAATCCGAAAAAAAATTGCATCGGTCCGAGGCCGCACTCGTGCGCTTTACTCGCGCTCGGGGCGTGGCGTCGGCGGCGATGGAACGCGACATCGCACTGCAAAAGTCAGGCGAAGCGGACGCGGCCTATCGCCAGATCGGCCAGGACCGTGCCGAAACCGAGCGCCGGATTGCGTCGCTGCGCGAACAGATCAAGTCGTTCCCGTTACGCTCGGTCACCCTCAATCGCTGGGCCGATAATCCGGAGTCCCTCGGAAAAATGAAAACGCGTTTGCTGGAACTCCAGCTCCAGCGCTCCGAGCTTCTCAGCCGTTTTGAACCTTCTTATCGTCTGGTGCGGGAAGTGGAACAGCAAATCGCCGACACGCACGCGGCAATTGCCGCCGAAGCGCTCACCCCCATGCGCGACGAAACCACCGACAAAGACCCCAACTACGAGTGGGCCCGCATGGAGTTGGAGAAGGCCCAGGTGCAGTGGGAAGGCCTGCGAGCGCGGCAATTCGCCGCTGCCGCTCAGGCCGCATCGCTGCGCCTGCTTGCCCAGCAGATGCAATCCGATTCCGTGGACCAGCAAGACCTTATGCGCACGGCCAAAGCCGACGAAGACAACTACTTGCTCTACCTTCACAAACGCGAGGAAGCGCGCATCGGCGACGCGCTCGACGAGCGTCGCATCCTTAATGTGGCCATCGTCGAGCCGCCCGTGGCCCCGGCCTTGCCCGCGCACTCCATTCTCCTCTATGTCCTGCTCGCGTTTGGGCTGGCCATGGCGTTCAGCGTCGGCACCGCCTTTACCGCTGAGTATTTCGATCCGACGATTCGCACTCCCGGCGAAGCTTGCAGGTTGCTGGAAGTGCCGGTGCTGGCCTGGTTGCCGGCGACCGAGCCCACGGTTCCTGGTCCCTCTAGGTTTCGCATCGGCCGGTCCAAAGAGGTGGTCCAGTGAACACTCTCCTCCGCCAGTATCTTGCCGAAACACCAGTTTCTGCGGAACAGCCGCGCGTAACTCCGATTCGCGAGCAAGTCCAGGGCCCAGCGGTTTCTCCGGCGGCCGCGCTGCACCACGATCAGATTCATGCGCTAGTCCGGCAACTTTTCTTCCAGCATGAACCGGCCCCGGTGCGGCACGTCGGATTTGCCCCGGTGGAACCATCGACCGCGACTGCGGCACTCTGCCTCGATGTCGCCAGAGTCCTGGCTGAAGAAGGCAGATACGACGTCGGGCTGATCGACGCTCACTCGGACTCGGCCCTGCTGCAAACCCAGCTCCAGATTCCTTCCCCCAACCATGCGCCAGTAGCTTGGCCGATCGGGCCGCGTCTCTGGATGGTCCCTCGCCAGAGCTGGCTGCCGGACGCCTGCGGGCAGCGGACCGCCGAGCTGAATTTGTCGCGGCTACGCGAACTCACCTCCGAGTTCGACTTTTCCATTCTGTGGTGCGCTCCGTTCTCCTGGTTCACCGCGAGCATTGGCCACGCCTGCGACGGTCTGGTGCTGGTGTTGACCGCCAACAAAACCAGGCGCCTCGTCGCCGCTCAAATCAAGGATCAGCTAAGCAAGGCGCAAGTTCCTCTGCTCGGGACCGTCCTCGCGGAACGCCGTTTTCCCGTGCCGCAAGGTCTGTACCGGAGCCTGTGAATCCTATGAGCGAATTGACCACAAACCGGCTATGGGATAGCGAACCCAAAGATTGCCCCTCGCAATACACCCGCATGATTCCTGGAACTTCCGCAATGCCGCGGCTGAGGGTGGTTTCGCCGCCGGCGGTCGCGCCGCCAGCCGGAGCCACCTCCACGCATCCAGTCGCCGCGATCAACGAGACCGGCACGAGACGCGCGCTGGCGCGAGCGCCAACTCCGCAACTCCCAGCGCAGCCCGCCGTCGATCGATTCACACTTTGCCAGTTGGTGGCAGCCGATTCGATGGCTCTCCTGGTGGTGTGCGCAGCAGCAACGCTCTTCTCTCCGGCTTGGGGCCTGCCCTGGGCTTGTCTGCCGATCTTTGCCGTTCTAGTGGCGCTCTTCGACTTTCGTGAGGGGATCTACAAACGCGCCGGCGATCCGTCTCCCGCCGGGATCGTCTCCGCAATGGCCAGGTCGACTCTGTTCGCGATCGGGCTGGTCTTCGTCGCCGCGTGGGCCGAAATGCGTCCTCTTGCGGCCTGTATGACATTTGCCAGCAGCCTGGCCGGACTCGTGCTGGCGCGGCAGTTGCGGCAGATGGCGTGGAAGTGGCGGCGGCGCGAAGCGGAATCGCGCAATGTCCTCATCGTGGGCGGGGGATTGACCGCTCGTTCCATTGCCAAGGCACTGCGCGACGATCCTCTGCATCGCGCCATAGTTTGCGGCTTCGTGGATGACGACATGCCTCTTTCTCCGGCGGTCCTGGGGCGGATCGCGGACCTGGACTGGCTGGCTCGCGCCGAATTCATCGATGAGGTCATCCTCGCTCTTCCCGATCAACCAGCCCAGGCGCGAGCGGCTGCCGAGGTCGCGTTCCGCAACCACCTTGACATTCGTGCCGTGCCCGATCTGCCGCCGGGGCCGTGGCCCGACTCGGGCGTCGATTACATCGGAGAAGTACCGGTCGTCATCCTGCATCGCGAACATTTGCCCAGCGCTTCCTTGTTTCTGAAGCGCTTGCTGGACGTCGCCGGCGCGGCGTTCGCTCTGGCGTTGACCGGCCCTCTCCTGGCCATCGTCGCTCTGCTCATCCGGCTGGACTCGCCCGGCCCGACCGTCTACTCCGCCGAACGCATCGGCGCCAAAGGCCGCCGTTTCCGTTGCTACAAGTTTCGCTCCATGGTGACCAACGCCGAACATCTCAAGGAAGACTTGCGCGCCCGCAACCAGCGGACGGGCCCGATTTTCAAAATCGACGGCGACCCCAGGATCACTCGCGTCGGCCGCTTCCTCCGCCGCTACAGCCTCGACGAACTCCCACAGCTCTGGAACGTGCTGCGCGGAGAGATGAGCCTGGTGGGTCCGCGGCCCCATCCCGTCGACGACGTCGATCGTTACGAACTGCAACACTTCCGCCGCCTCGACGTGAAACCCGGCATCACCGGTCTCTGGCAGATTACGGCGCGCGACTGTCCGTCGTTCGAACTCAGCATGCACCTCGATCTCACCTACATCGAGAACTGGAGCCTGCTCCTGGATCTGCGCATCCTGGCCAGCACAGTTCGCGTGCTGTTTTCCCCGGAAGGAGCCTAACTCTCCCATGGGCACACTAACCACGACCAGCCGCGCCCTAACTTTATTCCGGGACAGTGACGACAACCCGCTTTGGCGCGCTGCCGGTCTGTTGCTTCGCCCCCTCTATCTGGGATTGGCCTTTCCTTCCATCCTTTATGTGGCCGCAATGACCGTTTTCTTGTTCCGGCCACCAGACCTTTTTTCTTTCTACGCCGACCGTATCGCGTTCGGCGTTCTGGTCTGCTTTGTTGCGTTGCGAACCATGGCGATTCGCGACAAGATCCCATTCTTTGCCGGGCTCAGTTTGCCCATGCTCGGTCTCGCGGCGCTCGCCGTGTTCCGCACGCTTCGGGAACCGTTCGACGCACAAGCCTGGAGCGTGATCGCCGGCAAATTCATCGTTCCCTTTGTGCTGTTCCACATCGCCGTGCTGGTCTTTCGAGGCGAATCGCAGCGCAGACACTTCGAAGTTTTCGTCATCTTCGCGCTCGCCTACCTCGTGTTCATCGCCATTGCCTTCCTCGCCGGCGCCCGCTCCCTCATCTTCCCGCGTTTCATTCTTGACGAAAGTATCGGTTTCCATCCCGACCGCGCCCGCGGCCCCTTTCTTCAGGCAGTGGCCAACGGTATGTCTTTGAACATCCTGGGAATTCTTGTTGTCGCGCTCTCCCAAAAACGCAAAACCGTCGTCTGGTTGCTGTGGCTGACTCTGCCCCTGGCTGTGCTCGCCACCATGACGCGGGCGGTTTGGATCGCATTCGCCGCCTCCTCCATCGCTCTGGGATTTCGCTTCATCAAGCGCCGCCTGCTGGCGGCGTGCGCTCTGTTGGCGCTGGCGTCCCTATTGGTTGGCCTGGCAATCGGATTCAGCGACCATGCGCTGAAGATCGCTCTTTTGGATCGCACCAGAGAACGCGGTCCGGTGGAGGCGCGCCTCGCCGTCTACGACGCCGGTTGGGCCATGTTTCAGGAGCGGCCCCTTACCGGCTGGCCCGCCGGTGGCATGTACGCCGAACTTGCCCGACGCATGGAGGGTTACCACCTGCGCATCTTTTACGTGCACAATACTTATCTTGCCTTGCTGGTCGAGTTCGGCGTGCCCGGGCTGGCCCTCTACGGCATTCTTTTCTTCAACCTCTTCCGCCTTGCCTGGCGCGGCCCACCCCACGAATCCGGCCCCGTCGCTCGGCTGCGCAAGATTTGGCCCATCTTGCTCGGCGTTTACCTGTTCAACGCCTTCTTCGTCGACATGGCGTACCAGTTCGTCATTGGACTGATGTTCACCGTTGCCGGGATGCTCTGCGCGTCCGAGGAGTCCGCCGTATGACCACCATCGCCTACATCGCTGGCGAGTTTCCTTCTTCTCTCGAACCTTACGTGATCGATGAAATCGCGGAACTGCGCCGCCGCGGCGTGCAAGTCGTCTGCTGCAGCGGCAAACGCGTCTCGCCCCATAATCTCAGTCCGGCGGAACGCACTTTCTGGGAAGAGACGCGCTTTTTCCAGCCTCTCACCGACGATGAGCTGCTGCGGGCGGGGCGCCGGCTCGTCTCCGATCGCCACAACCTATGGCAACTGTTGCGGCCGCTAGTGCTAGAGCGTGGAGCTTCCCCGAGCCGCCGCATTCGCGCGCTCGGCCACACGGTCATGGGCGCCACACTGGCCGAGCAACTCGAGCCGCTTCATGTCGAGCACATCCACGCGCATCACGGATACTTTGCCTCATGGATGGCCTTGGCCGCTGCCCGCCTGCTCGAAATCGGCTTTAGCTTCACCCTGCACGGCTCCGATCTGCTGCGCCGCGCCGACCTGCTCTCGGCCAAGCTGCGCGCTTGCCAGTTTTGCGTGACCGTCTCCGACTACAACCGGCAGCACATTCTCCGCAACTATCCCTCCACCCCCGCCGAGAAAATCATGCTGCAACGTCTTGGCGTCGATCGCGTGCTCCCCTGGCCAACACCCATACCTGCGCCTGCAGCCGCGCCCCACCAGCGGCGCTTCTGTCTCCTCTCCGTTGGACGCCTGCAACCGGTGAAGGACCATCGCTTTCTCATCCAAGCCTGCGCCGCGCTCCGCGATCAAGGCCTCGACTTTATCTGCTGGATTGCCGGCGAGGGGCCGCAGCGCCCGGCCCTCGAACGCCAAATTGCGGCGTTGGGGCTGCAAGGGCGTGTCTATCTGATCGGTCATGTGCCGCGCAACCAACTTCCCGGCTACTACCGCAATGCCAACCTGGTCGTCATGACCAGCCAGAGTGAAGGAATCCCCGTCGTCTTGATGGAGGCCATGGCCCACGAAAAGCTCGTGCTCGCCCCCGCCATCACCGGAATTCCCGAACTGGTCGAGCACCTGCGCACTGGATTTCTTTACCAGCCCGGCTCTTTGTCCGATTTCGTCACCGCCGTTCGTTGGATTCAGGCCAACCAAGCTTCGCTCGCCGGAATCCAGCGCGCGGCCGCGGCCAGCATCGCCGCTTCCTACAATCGCCAGCGAAACCTGCACGCTTTTGCGGAGCAATTCCTGGCCCGCATTTCCCCATCGGAGTGTGACCATGCGCATCCTGTATTGCAATAAGTACGACTACCCGTTTAGCGGCACGGAAGCATACCTGTTCGACCTCATCCACCAGATGGATGAGCGCGGCCATGAAACCGCTCTGTTCAGCATGGACCACGGCCGTACGCCGGCGTTCACAGGCCGCAGTTATCGTATTCCCTATATCGACTTCAAGGACCCAAACGCCAGTTTTCCAAAGAAAGTCAAGATGGCGGCGCACGCTATCTATTCGCCTTCGGCGCGGCGCGCCATGCGCAGGTGCCTTGCCGATTTTTCTCCCGATCTGGCGCATGTTCGCGGAATCTACCACCACTTGTCGCCTTCGATTCTGTGGGAACTGAAGCGCCAGAAGATTCCCGTGCTCTATCATTTGAACGATTTCAAAATTTTGTGCCCCACCTACAATTGTGTCGCCGATGCCCACCCCTGCGAACTTTGCAGCCACGGCGATTTCCACCACGCCGCCACCCAAGGCTGCTACTCCGGCCCGCGTTCGAGCGCAGTGGTCCTTGCCGCCGAAGCATACCTGCATAAATGGATGCGAACTTACGAACGCTGCATTGCCATGTTCCTCGCTCCCAGCGAATTCGTTCGCAACAAGCTGATCGCCGGCGGTTTCCCGGCCCACCGCATCGAAGTGCTGCCCCACTTCCAGTCCCTGCCCAGCGATGAACAACTCATTGCCGATGAAGGCTACCTGCTCTATTTCGGTCGACTATCTAAGGAGAAAGGCGTCTATGAGCTCTTGCGCGCTATGGCGCAGTTGCCGCACATTCCCCTGGTGATCGCTGGAGACGGCCCCGAGCGTCCCCGGCTCGAGGCGCTGGCAAAAGAACTGAACTTAAATCATGTCCTGTTCACGGGCATGGTTCATGGCGAGAAACTCCAGAACCTCATCGCCGGTTGCAGCTTCTCCATATTTCCATCCCATGCCTACGAGACCCTGGGCAAAACCATCCTGGAATCCCATGCCTGGGGACGGCCCGTCATCGCCTCCGATCTGGGTTCGCGCCGTGAACTCGTCCAACACGGCGTCACTGGCCTGCTTTATCCCGACGGCAACCGTGAACAGCTCGCTCACTCCATCGAATTTCTGTTTGACCGTCCCGATCTGATCGCGAAGATGGGCGCCGCCGCTCGCCACAGCGTGCAAGAAAACCACGGCCCCGATCGACACCTGGAGAAACTCCTCGATCTCTACTACCGGCTCACATTCGCAAAAAAAGTGCTCTCCTTCCCCGCCGTACCGGGGTCCCCAGCACGCCCGGTCTCGGCGTGCTGGAGAGGAGCGCCCGAGCCTTCGTGTCCCCGCCGCGGCATCCGCGTCGCCTTCATCGGAGGCCGCGGCCTGGTCTCCAAATACAGCGGCATTGAATCCTACTACGAGCAGGTTGGACACGAACTCGCCCGCCTGGGGCACGAAGTTACCGTCTATTGCCGCAGTTATTTCACTCCGCCCATAAAAACGCACAACGGCATGGGCGTGCTCCGCTTGCCGACCGTACGCTCCAAGCATCTGGAAACCGTCGTCCACACTTTCCTCAGCACCGTTCACGCCATGATGTCGGACTGCGATGTCGTCCACTACCACTGCCTGGGACCGGCACTGTTTTCTTTTCTTCCGCGGCTTGCCGGAAAGAAAACCGTCGTCACCGTGCAGGGCCTCGACTGGCAGCGCGGCAAGTGGGGCTGGCTCGCGTCGCGTGTTTTGCGCTGCGGAGAAGCTGCCGCCGTTTCCTTGCCCAATGCCACCATGGTCGTCTCGCGCACGTTGCAGCAGCACTACCGCCAGCAGTACCAGCGCGAGACCATCTACGTTCCCAACGGAGCCACGCCCGCGCCCCGCCGCTATCCCCAGCAACTCATGGCGTGGGGGCTGCGCCCGGACAACTACGTCCTTTTCCTGGGCAGGTTCTCGCCAGAAAAAAACTGCCATCTCCTGATCGACGCCTTCGAGTCCCTCCACACCAACATGAAACTGGTGCTCGCCGGGGGATCGAGCGGAGGTTCGAACGGGGGTTCGAACGGAGGTTCGAGTCACTCCGATTCCTACGCCCAGAGCCTGCGCCGCCACCAATCCGAGCGGGTCCGTTTCCTTTCCTGGGTCTCCGGAAACCAGCTCGACGAGCTGCTCTCGAATGCCGCTCTCTTCGTGCTTCCATCTCAAATCGAGGGCTTGTCCCTGGCCCTTCTCGATGCCATGGCCGCCAGTGTCTGCGTCCTGACCAGCGATATTCCGGAGAATAACGAAGTGGTCGAGGGCGCCGGTTTCACCTTTCGCTGCGGCGACCAGGCGGATCTCGAGCGCATGTTGGATCTGCTCGTCCACAATCCCGAACTGCGCCGCCAGGCCGCGGCCCGGCAACGCGAGCGCATCCAGGGCCAGTACCTCTGGCCCGAGATCGCCCGCTCCATCGAAAAGGTCTATTACAACGCGCTGGGATGGAAGCCGAGCGAGTCCATGGCCAGCGAGCGCCCGTCGCGCGGGCAGATCCAGATCCACGCTTCCGCGGCTCCAGCCGGCCTGCGGGGCCGCTCCCCGGTCGTCTGATTCGAGAATTGCGGAAGCCGGGGACCATCGTTCGCCGAAAAAATCTGCATCCGGCCGAGTGCCTCGCGAATCCATTGTTAGTGGATGCAGTTAGGTTGTGCCCGAAGCAGTTACCCGTAGAGACGGGGCTTGCCCCGTCCCCTTTGCACAGGGCGGGAGACGCGGCAAGCCGCGATTCCAGCCCCGGAGGGGCGGTCGAGCTTAGCCCAGCGCTTCAGCGCTGGGAAAGATTAGTAAATGTGATGCAAGTCCCGGAGGGACGGTCGAGTTCTCGCGCAACTCTATCGGGGCCGGACGCGAAACAGATTTTTCCCGCAATCAGCTAAATTCAACACAACTCTAGGAGAAGAAAAATGCTAGCAGTAGGTGAAAAGTTTCCCTCATACTCGCTGACCGCCACCGTCAGCACCGACAATAGCGACAAGGCGTTCAAAACCATCACCAACCTCGACTACTCCGGCAAGTGGAAAGTGTATTTCTTCTGGCCCAAGGATTTCACCTTCGTCTGCCCCACCGAAATCGCGGCCTTCGGCAAGCTGAATAAGGAATTCCTCGACCGCGACACGCAAGTCCTCGGCGGCAGCACCGACTCCGAGTTCGTGCACCGCGCCTGGCGCGTCCACCACGAAGACCTGCACAACCTGCCCTTCCCCATGCTGGCCGACATCAAGCGCGACCTCTCGGAATCGCTCGGCATTCTCGATCCCAAAGCCGGCGTCGCCCAGCGCGCTACCTTCATCGTCGATCCCGAGGGCATCATCCGTTTCGTGATGGTTACCGACCTCTCCGTCGGACGCAATCCGCAGGAAGTTCTGCGCGTGCTCGATGCCTTGCAGACCGACGAACTCTGCCCTTGCAATTGGAAGAAGGGCGAACCGACACTCGTCGTCTAATTTGTGATTTGTCATCCCGACAAGGAGGACGTGATTGAGTCATTGAGACATTGAGGTATTGAGTCAATGTCTCAATGATTCAATGACTCAATGCAACCTATGACTCTGAATAAACTTCTCGATACCGTCCCCGCCTACGCCAAGGATTTGAAACTGAACTTGTCCTCGCTGCTGCAACAGCCGGAACTCAACGAGCAGCAGATCTGGGGAACCGTGGCCGCATCCGCCGTAGCGTCCCGCAACCCGCAAGTCATTCAAGCCGCGCTCGCCGAAGCGGCTTCGCACCTTTCGCCGCAAGCCTTGGAAGCGGCCAAGAGCGCCGCCGCCATCATGGGCATGAACAACATCTATTACCGCTTCCAGCACCTGTCCAAAAATCCAAAGTACGCCACGCTGCCCGCCCGCCTGCGCATGAACGTCTTACGCACCCACGGCATCGATCCCGTCGATTTCGAACTCTGGTGTACCGCAGTCTCGGCCATCAACGGCTGCGGACTCTGCGTCGATTCTCACGAACAGGTTATCCGCAACAAAGGCATGACCGAAGAGTCGATCCTGGCCGCCGTGCGTCTGGCGTCGGTAATTCACGCCCTGGCAACCGTCTTCGACACCGAAGCCGTGGCCCCCAGCCCCGCTGTGCCCGCCTAGTAGCTCCGGCAACTTGCCGGCTATTCCGAGAGCCCGCCCCGAGGGGCTGCCAGCAGCGCGGGATACATTAACGATGAAAATGCTATAGAGGTAAGTTCTGAGCGTAATCGCCTGTTAATGACAGTTGCGAACTTGCTGCCACTGTTATTATCTGCATATGAGAATCGGCGAACTTGCGAAGCGTGCTAGTGTGAGCGTGCAGGCTATACGCTTCTACGAACGGCGGCGGCTCATGCGTACTCCCCGCCGGACGCCTGCGGGATATCGCATTTACAGCGAGAAAGACCTTGAGAGCGTCACGGTGATCAAGAAGATGCAGCATTTTGGTTTCAAGCTCGTGGAAATTCGGCGCGTCCTGCAGCTATGGATTTTGCCCAGCGACACGGGTGCGCCATCTCCTTATCACGAAGGCTCACAAGAATGCCGCCGCGAGGCCTTGAAACTTGGGGAGAAGAAGCTCGAGACCATGAACCAACAAATCCACTCAGCAATTCAAATTCGTGATGAGTTGGAAGGGATACTGCGTCAACTCCGTGCGGGACTCAACGTTCCGCCGCCGCCGCAGAAGGCTAAACCAAACTTGCCCAAGTCCTCTAGGTCCGCCGCAATCGCTGCTTCCTAACATTTTCCTTGACTCTATACCTAGGTATAGACCGGAAACTTGTGCAAGGAGGCTTATATGCAGAAAAAGTGTGCTTTTGTCTTATCTCTATTAGTCGTTGCCATGACTCTTCCCTGTCAAGCTCAACCAGCAAGCGAACAGGAGAAAAACAAGACCGTGGTGCGGACGTTCATTGAGGAAGTGATCGGCCAGGGAAATCTCGAAAAGTATTCCGACTTCCATACCGCCGACTTTGTGGCCCATGGCTCTGAGCGCGATTTCACTCTGGCGGAAGATCTGGCGGCGGCGCGGGAAGAACGCAAAGCATTGCCCGACATGCAGGGTACGGTCAACCACATCGTGGCCGAGGGAGACTTGGTCGTGGTGCATTGGACGATGTGGGGCACGAACACTCAGCCGGGAATGGGGCTTCCTGCGACCGGCAAACCGGTCAAGATTTCAGGAATGACTTTGTTCCGCCTCAAAGCGGGAAAGATCTCGGAAGAATGGAACGCTTGGAGCATGCTCTCGGTGCTGAAGCAGTTAGGCCTATTGTGCCCTCCGAAATCATGAACCACGCCAGTTGTTGACAAATCGCCATTACACTGGCGCATATTCAGTGTGATCGTAGCGCGCTCGTGTAGGGCGGACACTCCTGTCCGCCGCCTTTGACTTTAGGTTTTGTGCTTGCGGCTACCCCACTCATTCGCGTCCTTTGCGAATGAGTGGGCGAGCGTCACAATCTCGATTTTGCCAATTCTTGTCAACCCCCAGTTTCCACGATTTTCCTTGTAACTCACTATGTCGCCTGGGAAAATAAAGTTGGAAAACTTGTCGGTGTAGGTAGGTCGGAATTGCTATAATAGAACTAGAGATAAGAAAAGGGTGCGGATTCACTCCCGCACCCTTTTTCCTTTGCTGTCTTGAAGGTCTTGTCCCAGCCGGTCGGCACCCAGGTTTTACTGATAGCTGATAGCTGATAGCTGACGACTGCCCCTAAGTTCTTATTCCAGAATATTTTACGAATAAGTCCTTAAAACTCAAAGATTTGGGAAGTTTTTGTACGTAAGCCTTTGATTCTAAAAGATCGAGGTATGAGTTTTTTTCTGGGTACTGGGTACTGGGTACTGGCTACTGGCAACTGCCCCTAACTCCTTATTCCAGAATACTTTAATATAAGTCCTTTAGATTCAAAGACCGAAGCAATAAATTCCCGCCAACCTCATGATTCCAAAAGACCGGGGGGGTAGGGGGGTAGGGGGTACCAACCAGTAAACATGACCGTGTGGGGACGGGCGACCTCGCCCGTCCGCCCAGAGCATCCAGCTCGTGTAATGACGGGGTCTGCCCCGTCAGTTCAACCGGAATTCGACCGTAATCGTGGTTTCCACCGCAACCGGCTGGCCGCTGGATAAATACGGCTCAAATTTCCAAGCCTGCACCGCCTCCGTCGCCGACTGCACCAGCAAGTCGGATCCGGACACAGGCCGCAAGCGTTCCACACTGCCATCCGGCGCGATCACCGCATCCAGCACTACCAACCCTTCGGCCCCCGCCGTTCGCGCCGCCTCCGGATACACCGGATCGACCTTCGTCACAATCCGCTTCGCCATGGTTTCAGAAGACACGGTTGCGGGAGAAACTCCGAACCCCGGCTCCACAACCGCCGCCCGCGCTTCCAATTCGTTCCACGACCTCTGCCACTGCCACCATCCCAGACCGGCCAGCGTCAGCGTGCAAGCTAGCAGCGCATAGAACCCGCGCCGCCCGATGCGAACTTTGCTGCGTACTCTGCTGCGAACTCTGCGCCCGCGCTTCGCAACCGCGGCCGGCGCGGCCATCGGCGCTTCCGTCGTTGGAGCTGTAACTGCAATTTTCTTTTCTTTCTTGACGTCCCTGAATTCCAGCAACTGAGAAGGCGGATGTGGAGCGGAGCGGTAAACCCAATACCGGATCATCTCCCGCTGCTCCACCGGCAGCCCGGCAAACTCAAGCCCGCAATGGAAGCGCGAATGGTAACGGACCAGCGCGCGCGCCCGGACCGGCACGCCCACATTCGGAAGCCGGAATTCAACCGCGACTTGTTGGCCCGCCGCCAGCTCTCCTGCCACCACCGCGCCCACGCCGGACTCGCTGAGGTCGGTGCAGCGCCCCGGCAAATTTTCCGGGACCCCGGATCGCAATACGATCAGGTCCAAAGGTACGCTGATAGGATGCCGGGGAAAAGCGCGCTGCGGCGTTTCTTCGAATAACGGGGAAGGAACTGCACTCATCCGAACTGCCTCCGCAGAATCGAAAATTCTAAATCGAAAATTCTGGTCATGCGGCTGGAATCAACCGGCTGGCACTACAACGCAGACGGCGCTTACGAAAATCGTTCCCCTGAGTATAGCGGAACGCTGGGGCCTGGAACAGGGTTTCCAGGCCGATCGGGCCGGATTGCTGCCGAGAGCGGTCTCGGCTCTCATGGAATCGGGTCCTTGGTTAATAGATGGCCGAGAAATCAAAGTCGCTGGAGAATGGTTCGGAATAGATAGACAACTGATCCGCGGAAATTCCGAGATCAATGTGCATTTTGTGGAATGCTCGATCAGGGGTTGGATCGACAATGGATATGCGTGGCATCGTTTTCCTTCTCGCTAACGCTCGCGCAAATAGAGTGCTGCTCCTATGGTCAGTTCTAGGAAATGAATAACCTATGATAATTATGTGGTCTGCTTCTGCGATGGCATCTTCCGCAGCCGACCAAATGGTCTTGAATAGGTCCCCGAAAAGTCCGTAGGTTTTCTCCTTCACGGGTGGAATGATCAACGGCATTGAAACGAGACCCTTATCCCCTGTCATACCCTCTGGCATCCACGGGAATTTGGGGCGGAATCGAACAAATACATAACCGTCCTTCGCTCGTTTACCGGGATCGTCTGGAATGTTGGGCGGATAATAGCCATAGGAAAAAGGTGCATAGCCAGCCATATATCGGCCGGCGAATGTCGCATAGGGGGCATCGGTCGATTCGTAGGCATAGAAGCTGCTGACATCCGATGACTGGATCAGACTTATTTTTCCTTCTTCGATAATGTTGTAGCTGCTGATCCAATTGGTTGAGCCATGTAGTTTCAAAAGTATTGGTACAGTTGTTGTTGGAGTCGGCTGCAACTCGCTTGCTACCCAACCACCTCGGTGAACAAGGCGAGGTTTCACGAGATATCCGAATTCTGTTCGCCATTCTGAAGATTCTGCGAGGGCTCGATCCATCAATGTATCCCAGTTGAATGTGAGGATCTTGTCTTCGGGATCCATTGTTTGCGCAATCATTAAGTGGGCCTTTGACACTGGTCCATTCTGGATTTCGTTAATGACAGACGCGAAGAGAAATACAAGCTGGTTGCTTATGCCACCGTACTCGACGATCCCCAGATCGTCCGAGTTGCGGATCGAATCGATCAAACGGTTCTGGACCTCGGAGTGAAGCTCCTCTATATCGTCGGCAAAGATCGAAAAGTCTTCCGGCGGAATTCCACGTGAAGACGATACATAGTTGATGATCGCTCCCGTAAGCACCCACAAATTTGTATGGATCGCTAGCTTGGAAAACGCTTGGAAAAAGTCACGTGCCAGCGGCATTCGGAGGCCGGTCGGAGAATCGTTGTAGCTCCTTGAAGCGCCGGCACCCAATAGATAGACCTTCATGGTGTATCCTGTCTCATTAGTACTCTAAGTCGCGCCAATTCTGCCCAACTCCGATATTGGCGACCAGTGGGACGGTCAGCGGATAAACATTTTCCATGTTTTCTTTGACTAGGACGTGCGCAGTATCCAATTCTTCTGGTGGCACGTCAAACAGCAGTTCGTCGTGCACCTGCAAAGTCATAAACGTTTTCATACCGCGCTTCCGGATTTCGTCGTCGATTCTAATCATCGCCACTTTGATCAGGTCGGCGGCAGTTCCCTGCAGCGGAGTGTTCACCGCCGTGCGCTCCGCAAACCCGCGCTGGGTGGCGTTTTTGCTATTGATATCGGGAATCGGCCGAATGCGCCCAAACAGCGTCCTCACCTTCTGGTCGCGCCGCGTCTGCTCGATCGTGGCATCGATGAACGCCCTCACTCCCACATATTTTTCAAAATACGCATCGATGAATTTCCGCGCCTCACCCGGATCGATGCCCACCTGTTGCGACAGCCCGAACGCCGACAAACCGTAAACGATCCCGAAGTTCACCGCCTTCGCCTGCCGCCGATGCTCGGGCGTGACCATCAGCGGCGGCACGCCAAACACCTGCGACGCGGTCAGCGTGTGAATGTCGTCCCCGCGCCGAAACGCCTCCACCAACAGCTTGTCTTTGGAAAAGTGCGCCAGCAGCCGCAATTCGATCTGCGAATAATCCGCCGCCAGCAGCACATGCCCCGGCTCGGCGATAAAAGCCGCGCGAATCTCCCGCCCCAGTTCCGTACGAATCGGAATGTTCTGTAAGTTTGGGTTCGCCGACGACAGCCTCCCCGTCGCCGTTCCCGTCTGTCCAAACGTCGTATGCACCCGCCCGCTCTGGCCTCGAATCAGCGCCGGCAATGCGTCCACATAAGTCGATTTCAACTTAGTAAATTGCCGGTATTCCAGCACCAGCCGCGGTACTTCGTGTTCCGCAGCCAGTCCTTCCAACACATCCACCGCCGTCGATATTTTTTTGCCTTTGCCATACTTCGAAGGCAGGGGCAGGCCGAGCTTGTTGAACAGCACATCGCCCAGCTGCTTTGGCGAATTGATATTAAACTCCAAGCCGCACCGATCATAAATGTCGCGCGCCTTGGCCGCGGCTTCGCGCTGCAACTTCACCGACATTTCGCCGAGTGCCCCGAGATCGATCTTCACGCCCGCGTCTTCCATACGCGCCAGCACCGGCGCCAGCGGAGCATCGATCTCCTCGTACACCGAGGTCAGCCTCTGTTCGTCGACTTCTTCGCGCAGCGCGCTTCCCAGTCTGCCCGTCACATCCGCCGCTTCCGCCAGGTTGCCGCTCAGCTTTATGTTGAATTTGCGCAGCGCCACTTCCGCCAACGAATGCGACGAGTAAGTCGGATCGAGCAGATAGGAATACAACATTGGATCGTGTCTAACTCCAGCCAGCGCAATTCCCTTCCCGGAAAAATAATGCAGCGCCAGCTTGAGATCGTGGACCGTCTTCGGCACAGCCGCGTCTGCAAGCAAGCTTTTCACGCGGTCGGCGAGCGCTCGGTCTTCGAGCGCGACCATCGCCCCAGATCCCGGCGCATTCGAAACCGCAATGCGCTTGACTCCGGCGGCGCTCTGCTCCTCCGCATCTGCTGGTTGCAGAGCGAGAAGGCCCGGTTGCGCCGGTTGCGGCTCGACATCTTCTCCGTCGCTCTCTGCGTCGCTGCTCTCCGTGTCCTCCGCCGGAATTGCCAGCGCGAGCGGCGCACCCTCGCCCACACCTTGCAAGTAATCTTCGAATTCAGCTACCGAATTGATTTCCCGGTAGTCGCCCGCTTTCACTTCAACCACGGGAAGCAGTTCCTTCAGCAAATAGGTGAATTCAATCTCGGCAAACAGCGCGCGCAGAGCTTCAACGTCCGGCTCGCCCATTTTCATCGCCGCTACATCCAACTCGACCGCGACATTGCAATCGATAGTTACTAACTGCTTGCTGTGCAGAATGTTGTCGCGATTGTTTTGCAGCGATTCCCGATACGTTTTCTTCTCCACTTCCGCCGCGCGTTCCAGCGCCTGTTCCACGCTGCCAAATCGCCGAATCAATTCCACAGACCCCTTGTCGCCAATCCCCGGAGCCCCCGGAATGTTGTCCACCGCGTCGCCGCGCAGCGCCATCACATCCACCACTTTCGACGGCGGCACTCCCAGCAGTTCCTCCACTTTCGCCGCATCGCAAATCAGGTTGTCTTTCGGCGGATTTAGCACCTGCACTTTATCGTTCACCAATTGCAACATGTCTTTGTCGCTCGACACGACATAGACGGGATAGGATTCCGCTGCCGCTTTTCGCGCCAGCGTCCCGATCACGTCGTCGGCTTCGTAACCTTCGAGCTGCAAAATCGGGATGCGATATCCCTCGAGCGCCCGCCGAATGTACGGAATCTGCTGCGCCAAATCCGCGGGCATCTCGGCGCGGTTCGCCTTGTAGCCGTCGTACTCCGCTTCTTTGAAAGTCTGCGTCTTGATGTCGAACTTGCGGATGGTGGTGATCGCTTCCGCCTGCCGGTCGCGAAATGTTGGCGCGCCCACATCGAACACCGCCGCCAGATACTCGGGCGAAAAATCGTCGCGCAGCTTGCGCAGCATGTTGACGAAAACGAACGTCGCCGCCGTCGGAATCCCCGCCTTCGTCGACATCAAACGCTGCCGCGCCATGGCGTGATAGGCGCGAAAAATAAACGACATGGTATCGATCAGGAAAATCCGGCCTTCACCCTTGGCGGAGGCGGATGGGAGCGCAGGCGCGGCACTCCCTGGTGGCGGCGATTTCTTCTTGGCAGTCAACCGCCCAAGTTTAACAGCTCCGCCAACGGCGAACAGCCAACGACGTTCTTCCGGCAATCGCGTATGATATGAAGTTTTCAGCCCTAACCCCGCTGAATGCTGACTGCCGATTGCTGAGTGCCGCATGCTTCCCTTCAAGCTCGTCTACAGCGACGACTACTACCTGCCCATCGGCTCCCATGTTTTTCCCGCCGAAAAGTACAGGCGCATTCACGACCGGCTGCTCGCGTCCGGAATCGCCGAGCCTTCCGATTTTGTCGTTCCGAGTCCGGCGACCGATCGGGACGTCTTGCTGGTGCACACTCCGCAGTACGTCGAAAAGTTGAGGACGGGCACGCTCAGCGCGCACGAAGAACTGGAACTGGAAGTCCCGTACTCGCCGGAGTTAGTGCGCGCCTTCTGGCTCAACACCGGTGGCTCCATTTTGGCCGCCGATCATGCCCTCAACGACGGCGTGGCCATCAGCCTTGGCGGAGGATTCCATCACGCGTTCCCCGACCACGGCGAAGGCTTCTGCATGATCAACGACGTGGCCGTCGCCATCCGCCGCATGCAGGGTGACGACAGGATTCGCACCGCGATGACCGTCGATTGCGACGTCCATCAAGGCAATGGCACCGCCGTGATTTTTACCGGCGCGCGTGTCCCCAGCGATCCGCTGCCCTCGGCGTCCGCTTCTGCTTTCAATCCCGCGCGCAACACCGTGCGCCCGGCCGCGCCCGGGATGAGGCCGCGCAGCAGCCACCCCGAGGACGTCTTCACCATCTCGCTCCATCAGCAAAACAACTACCCGGTGTTTAAGCCTTATTCCTCGCTTGACCTGAATTTGCCCGACGGGATCGGCGACGCCGACTATCTGGCGTGCGTCGGCGACGCGCTCAGTTTGGGATTGGGCATGTTCAAGCCGGATCTCATCTGTTACCTCGCCGGTGCCGATCCTTATCGCGAAGATCAGCTCGGCGGATTGTCGTTGACGATTGAGGGATTGAAGGAGCGAGATACTCTCGTGTTCCAAATTGCCAAGGCCGAGGGCATCCCCGTGATGGTCACACTCGCCGGCGGCTACGCCCTGAAGCTCGAAGACACAATCACGATTCACTGCAACACGGTGGCCGCCGCAAAAGAGGTGTTCGCCGGGAAGGAC
>Ga0326728_10003484_pt1 | contig 48688 bp, 46 predicted proteins | sample MB3enrmetagenome_FD_207602 | JGI IMG/M metagenome (GOLD analysis project Ga0326728, IMG submission 207602) | Lab enriched peat soil microbial communities from McLean, Ithaca, NY, United States - MB31MN | ecosystem: Environmental > Terrestrial > Soil > Wetlands > Peat | place: USA: New York... | reverse complement strand
AGGAATCCGGCGGGAGAGAGGCGGAAGCCGCTTTGTTACTACAGGTTAGCTGCTAGGCACACCGCTGGCAGCCGGTCATGTTATGGGCAGGCTGATGATCTTTCGTCGCCTGTGACGAAGCGTTCGCCGGAAGCGCGATCAAAACAACTATAAACCAGCATGGAAAGAGGCGGGGCCTTGCACGATAGTGCCCGTCAGCACGTCTCGAAGTGACGTGACTCACAGCTCCGGCGGCAGATCGTTTCTAAGCTTTAAGTTGCGGGGAGCGTGGTCTTTTCTCGCACACGTTTTCTGCCGCATAAGTAATGGCTTCCAGTTCCCAGTCTCCGATCGCATCGCGCAGCGATCCTGAACGATTGGTGCGCGACCGCGAGCACCTGCGCCTGTTGCTCGAGGTGAACAATGCGCTGGTTTCGCACCTGGACATTCCTCCCCTGTTTCGCGCCATTTCCTCTGCGCTCGGGCGGGTGGTTCGTCACGAGTACTCGAGCCTGTGCCTGTACGACCCGAAATTGCGCCAGTTTCGCGTCTATGCCTTGGATTTCCCCAACAGCATCGGGTTGATCCACGAGGAGGTCGTCTTTCAGGTGGAGGGATCGCCGGCAGGCGAGGCCTTTGTCCGGCGTGAGCCCCTGGTGGTCGACAACCTGAACGAACATCAGTTTCCCGCCGACATCACCAGGCGTCTGGTGGCCGAAGGCATCCGCTCCGCGTGCTGGGTGCCCTTGATTCATGGCGAGCGCTGTATTGGGGTGTTGTGCATTGCCAGCCGGAATCCGGGGACCTTTGGGTCCACGGATCTGGGTTTGCTGTCGGCCGTGGCCAACCAGGTCGCGATTGCGGTGGAGAATGCGCTCGCATTTCAGCAGATCAGCGAGCTCAAAGACAAGCTGGCGAAGGAAAAGAGCTATCTGGAAAACGAGATTCGCGCTGACTACGACTATGAAGAAATGGTCGGCTGCAGCGCGGAATGGAAGCACGTGCTGGAACAGATCGCCACAGTAGCGCCGACCGACGCCAGCGTGCTGATCCTGGGCGAAACCGGTACGGGCAAAGAGTTGGTTGCGCGCGCGATTCACAACCGCAGTCCGCGGCGCGAGCGTACCCTGGTCAAGGTAAATTGCGCCGCGGTGCCGATGGGCTTGCTGGAGAGCGAGCTGTTCGGACACGAAAAGGGCGCCTTTACCGGAGCTATCGCGCAGCAGATCGGCCGCTTCGAATTGGCTCACAAGGGCACCCTGCTGCTGGATGAAATTGGCGATATTCCTCTGGAGTTGCAGCCTAAATTGCTGCGCGCGCTGCAGGAGCAGCAGTTTGAAAGACTGGGAAGCTCGCGGACCCTCAAAGTGGATGTGCGCGTGATCGCTTCCACCAATCGCCACTTGCAGGAACTGATTCGCGACCGGCAATTCCGGGAAGATCTCTACTACCGTATCAATGTGTTTCCCATCACGGTTCCGCCCTTGCGGGAACGGCGGGCAGACGTGCCGCCCCTGGTGCGATACTTTGTCCAGAAATATTCGGAACGGCTGCGGCGGCGTATCGACTCAATCCCGGCGGAGACCATGGACCGATTGGCGAGCTGGGACTGGCCCGGCAATGTCCGCGAATTGCAGAACTTTATCGAGCGCTCGGTAATTCTCTCCCGCGACGGAGTGCTACGCGTACCGATCAGCGAATTGCAGGATCAGTCGGCCCCGGTCACTACCCTGGAGCATGCCGAACGCGAGCATATCGTGAAGGCTTTGCGAGACTGCAATGGAGTAATCGGGGGCCCCCGGGGCGCCGCGGTTCGGCTGGGAATGAAACGTACCACCCTGAACTCGCGCATGCGCAAGCTGGGTATTACGCGCGAGAACCTCTAAGTCAACCGCCCAACTGGTCCCTCGGTGGAAATGTATTAAACTGATCTTCTATGACTGTTAAACGAGCTGCTCGGCAATTTCCAAGAATTCCCGCAATCTCGTCACAAGCGACGCGCATGGATGACGGTATTTCGCCGCCTCTCTCGGTCGCCTTACCCTCGTTACCGCACTAAGAGATGCGCCGCAAGACCTCTTGCTGCACTATTTATCTGATAAACCATAAAAGGACAACGCTTCGGTATATAACGTGCACTTGAATTTTTGGGAGCATCGGCAATGTTACGCATCACGGCAGTGGACGAACCTGGACGAATTACGTTGAAGCTGGAAGGCAAGTTGCGCGGCGCATGGGTCAAGGAGTTGGAACGGGTGTGGCACCTGATCCGCACTCGGCCGGAACACAGACTGGCCCAGGTGGATTTGAGCGCCGCCAGTTCGGTGGACGAGCGCGGCAAGAGTGTGCTGACGGTCATGTGCCGGAACGGGGTCAAACTGACCGCAGCCGGGCCCATGATGAAGGCAATGGTCGAAGAGATTCGCCGGGCCGCCGCCGACCGTAACTCCGAACCGGTCGCAAAAATGGCTGCCATGCACCACTGATTCGCGACCAGCAATCCTCACTCCCGCTTTCTCCTTTCAGGCGGAAATTGCGGCCTCGCAGCGGGCGAGGCCGCGCAAGGGCCGGAGCAGGTCGCGCATAACGCTGGCGAAGCCGGCGAAATCCAGCGATTGTACCCCGTCGGAGAGCGCCCGTTCCGGGCAGGGATGGACTTCAATCATCAGTCCATCAGCGCCGGCGGCAAGGGCCGCGCGGGCTACGGGAGCGATCAGACTAGAGCGGCCGGTTCCGTGCGAGGGATCGGCGATTACCGGCAGATGGGACATTTGCCGGGCCAAAGCCACGGCCGCAAGGTCCATCGTGTTCCGGGTCTCGGTTTCGAAGGTCTTGATGCCTCGCTCGCATAGCACCACCTGGCTGTTTCCTCCACTCAGCAGGTACTCGGCGGCCAGCAGCCATTCCTTAATTGTGGCTGAGGGGCCGCGCTTGAGCAGGATCGGCCGGTCGGCGGTTGCCAGGCGCCGCAGCAGGGCGAAATTCTGCATGTTGCGCGCGCCCACCTGAAGCATGTCGGCGTGCTCGCAGATCGTGTCCACATCCTCGGTGCTCATCACCTCGGTAACGACCGGCAACCCGGTTTCGCGCCGCACCTCGTCGAGTAACTGCAAGGCTTCGCGGCCGAGACCCTGGAAATCATAGGGCGAGGTACGTGGCTTGTAGGCGCCGCCGCGGAGCATGACCGCGCCTGCCTGCTTTACCGCGTGGGCGGTGGAAAACAGTTGCTCGCGAGATTCGACCGAACAGGGGCCGGCAATCACCACGGCCTCCGCCCCGCCGATGCGCACGGGACCGACCTCAACGACGGTGCGTTGCGGCCGTAGCTGCCGGCTGACCAGTTTGAACGGTTGCGCAATGGGGACCACATCGGCAACGCCGGGCGCCACCCGCAAAGCCTCCACTTCGTGGCGGCGGCCGCTGCCCACGGCGGCAACAATGGTTCGTTCCGTGCCGTGAATCACGTGCGCCCGATATCCCGCCTCGTTTACCCGGTCGATAATGTGTTGAACTTGCTCCTTGGTAGCATCTTCCGCCATGTTGATTACCATTTTGCAGACTCCCTTTCGATCTAAAATGAAAAAGGCCGCGACTCGTGGGTCGCGGCCTCTGGATCGGAACTTGTGAGCGTTTTAGGTCTTGATGGAGAACCGATGCGCGCACGTTCCTACCACGCCGCTACCCATAAACCAGTAGCCGGCATAGGTATAGAACGTAAATCGAAATACGCGAATCATGGCTCTCATCCTCCATGATATGGAACCCCGCAAGGCTTGTCAAATGAGGAGTCGTCGACTGCTTTGCTGAAGTGGACAGCCTTGCCCCGCCCAGGGTAGCATGACTCCCACCACTAGAACGGAGGCAGCTTCATGGTAAGACGAGCTGGTTACATCCTGGGTAGCGCGATTTTGGTGTTCTCCATCTTGGCCGTCTCGCCCGTTTTTGGCCAGACCAAAGTACAGTTGAAAGATGCGCAAGGGCAGAGCGTAGGTACGGCGACACTCACGCCAGCCACGCAGGGCGTGAAGATCAAATTAAATCTGCACAACCTCCCGCCCGGCGAGCACGCCATTCACGTACATCAGGTGGCCAAGTGCGAACCGCCCGGCTTCACTTCCGCGGGACCTCACTTCAATCCGGACAAAAAGCATCACGGTCTCCAGAATCCCGAGGGACCCCATGCGGGCGATATCCCTAACTTTACGGTGGATGCCAAGGGCAAATCCAAACAGACGGTTATCGCGCCGAACGTCACCCTGGGGAGCGATCCGCACTCGGTGTTCAGCAATGGCGGAACCGCACTCGTCATCCACGCCAAAGCCGACGACATGAAGAGCGATCCCGCCGGCAACGCCGGTGATCGGATTGCCTGTGGCGTGATCAGCAAATAACGTCGGGCTCAAAAAGGCAAACACCCAGCACAGAGACGCAGAGGCGCAGAGCACGCGGGCAAAATACTCATTTTCGGTTTTCTCTGCGGTTCTGCGGTTCTGCGTTGGGTGTTTGTTCTATTTCGTGCCCGCGGCTTTGAAATCGCTCTTTCTGATCAGGCCGTGTATGCCCTTGGTTCGGTCCACCACTTGGCTGACTTCAAAATCGGAAGCGGCGCTCAGATAAGCCATCGCGGTTGCCCGATCCAGTCCCTGGTTCACCGCCAGGTAGGCGATGGCATTGCGTACTGCGATCTTCATGGCTTCGTTTAGGTCGGGATCCAGTCCGATAGGAATCCAATACTCCGCGGTTTCAGCAAAAGGCGACTTGAGCGGTTCCTTGGAGGGATACCCCGGCTGGCCGAATTTCAGCAGCGTCAAACGCAGGGTCGTCCGCAGCGAACCTTCGACCGCCGTCAGTGCGGTTTCGCCGTTGCCTTGGACGAAGTGCGGATCGCCCAGGAAGAACTTGGCCCCTGCTACCTGCACCGGGAGGTATAAAGTTGTCCCCTGAGTCAGATACCTGATATCCAAGTTGCCACCATAGACCCCCGGCGGAATGGAGTTCAGGCGGCCCGTAGCACTGGGAGCTACGCCCATGGTGCCCTGGAACGGGGCGGCGGGGAAGCGCAGGGTATGGCCGTTCTGGTCCTTCATGACGCAATACAGTTTTCTTTTGGCCGTCTCCGTGGATACGAAGCGAAAGACGTTGTGATACAACTCCGGACGAGCGGCCGTGGCGGCAGGATCAGGGGCGGGAGTTTCGGGAAATTCTCCCGGAAGAGCGCCCTTGCCATGCCGGTTGGCGATAACTCCGTAAGGCACCCGCGGGATCAACGAAACCATGTCGATGCGGAGAATGTCTCCCGGTTGCGCCCCCTCGATGGCTACCGGGCCGATTATGATATGCGGACCATCCTTGTAGAAATCGTGCTCCAGCTTTGAAGCGGCCAGGGCTTGCGCATCCTGAAGCACGTCCTGGGGCGCAATTCCGTATTGGCCGAAAAATTTCACGGGATCGCGTCCTTGATCCTCTAGGATGCCTTCGTGCGAAACCGTGTCAAAAGTTACTAGGGCTCCGGACGGAACGGTGAGGATGGGTTTCGATTGGGCGTCCGGCAACGCTCCCCAGAGCACCGTGTTTACGGTTGCGGGAACATAAAAGGCCGCTCCGGTCTTTAACCCGGCCGGCGCCGGTCCAGCCTTGTCCGCCAGCGCTTGCAGTACCGGCGCCGCGGCTTTTTGGGCGTCGACAAGTTGCGGAGACGCGAATACCAAGCCTATCGCGATGGCGATCAACAGCCAACGGCAAACGTGCGAAGCTGTCATCATGCTCTCCTGTGTTATTTCATCGGAATACGAATAAGTCCCCAAGGTGGGGACCAATATGACGCTTCTGTAAGAGCGCGTCAAGGCAGGGACAAACGCGGAATTTTGAATTCCGAAGCGCTATCTTTCCGCGGCTCTCACACTGGCGCGGGGAGCAGTGCCCAATTTGCGCAGTTGGTCGCGGGCTGTATTGGCCTCGATGGAGCGCGGATAGCGTTGAATGACGCTGTTCAGTTCACGCACGCCAGCGGCCCTTTGCCCCAGTTGAATCAGCGCCATACCCTTCTTAAGCTGGGCGGCGGGAGTTTTGTTTCCCCCGGGATAGCTTTCCAGGACCTTGTCGTAATCCTTTACTGCGGCGGCGTAATTTTCCTGCCGGTATTCGATATCGGCGACGTAGAACTGGGCGTTCCCGGCCAGGTCGGTGCTGGCATAGTATTTCAGGTAATCGGCGAACTCCTGCGCGGCGAGGTCCAGTTTGTTGGCGTTATAGTCGCGCAAGGCGTTGTTGTAGAGCACGTCGGGTGGCGGCGCAGCTTGCGATTGCGGCACCGGCCCCTGCGGCTGGGTAATGTTTTGTCCGTTGGTGGTCATCTGGTCCAACTGGGTGGCCACCTTGGCCAGCCGCGCCTTGAGTTCGTCCACCGAATCGTTGAGCGCCTGGACCTGGCCGGAAATCTGATCATTGCGCGCGGCCTGCTCATCGTGTCCTTTGGCCAGCGTCTGTTCCAAAGCCTGGAGGCTGCTGTTGACCTTATTCACGGTGTCGGTCTGCTGCTCCACCAGGTTGCGCATAACCCCCATACGCTCGTCGAAGGACTGTTGCATGCGCGCCATCTGATCCTGCAGTTGCTGGACCTGCGTCTGCAGTTGAACCATTTCCTTGTTGACGGCAAAGCCCCGCGGCGTCATCGTCAAACAAGCCACAACAAGAAATGCGAAAGCCATTCGGTGCGGTTTCATATTCTTCCTATAAGATGCGAAACTTACGACAGCAGCTAACCCCCGTTTCCCGTTCTCCGTCGCCCGTTTCCCGAGGGTAGCCAATAACGGGAAACGGGTAACGGGAAACGGGCAACGATCATATCACTGGCCATACACGAACTGCGCCCGGCGGTTCTGCTGCCAGCACGCTTCGGTTTCTTCGGTGCAGAATGGTTTTTCTTTCCCGTAACTGATGGTCTTAATGCGGCTGGCGCCAATGCCGGCCTGGACCAGGGCCTGTTTTACCGAATTCGCGCGATTCTCCCCCAGGGCCAGGTTGTATTCGGTCGAGCCGCGGTCGTCACAATACCCCCCGATGGTGAACGAGACGTTCGGGTGGGCGGCAAGCCAGCGCGCATCAGCCTGCAATGTGGCCTGCTGGTCCGGGCGAATATCGTACTTGTCGTAGTCAAAGAAAATGTCGTGCACATTGCCAGCGAACTGCTGCGCCTCGCTCGAGGTTGGCGCGGCTGCGGTCGGTGGCGGCGGTTGCGTCACGGTGACGCGGGTCGTGGCTTCCTGGCTACCTCCGGCGCCTTTAGCGGTGAGCCGGTAGGTGGTCGATTCTGCCGGGGTTACCAACTGAGTTCCGCTGGGGCCCACCGCTCCGATGCCTTCGATCGTGACATCCGTGGCATTGCTGGTCTGCCACGCTAAAGTAGTGGACTGGCCCTTCTGAATGGTGGCTGGATCGGCCGAAAGCGAGGCCGTAGGGGCTGCTGGCGGCGGGGGTGGGGGCTGCGGAGGGGCCGCCGCTTTCTTCTTGCATGCACCCAAAACCAACACAGCAGCCAAGGCGACCGCTAGAGCTATCGAGTTCCTTCTCTTAATCTTCACTTCTTTGTCCTCCAGAGCAGCGATACTCTCGCCGCAAAAATTAAACGTTAGGCGCGAGATGCTGACTTACAGTACGAAGTCGTATTGTAGAACACGCGGCCGAACGTGCGAACCGGCCGCCCGCTACTTGGGGCTGCAGTTCGGCTGCGAATTTCTGCCGGAAAAGGTCAATTGCTTGGCTTGACTGCCATCCGCCAACATGCTCCAAATTTGCTCGCTTCCCGACCTGTTGGATTGAAAGACGATGTGGCGCCCATCGGCGGACCAGGAGGGGAAATCGTTGGCGCCGCCGTCGTGCGTCAATTGGATCCATTGCCGGGTCGCGACGTCCATCACGTAGATATCGCGCCCGCCGGGTGCGCCCGGGCCGTACCTCCGGAACCAGGAAAAAGCCAGAAACTGTCCGTTGGGCGACCAAGCCGGGGAAACTGCGTATCCCTGGTCGGTGAGGCGTTGCGGGTTGGTGCCGTCGGCTTCCATCACCCAGATTTGCGGAAGGCCGCTCTGTCCGCTGACCCACGCGATCTGCGCCCCAGTCTTCGGGTTAAACACCGGGGAAACATCCGGTCCGCGGAAGTTGGTGATCCGTTTTAGGTTGGTGCCGTCGGTATTGGCAAGAAAGATTTCCGAATCGCCGGTACGGGAGGACGAGAAGGCTATTTTCAGTCCGTCCGGCGCCCAAGCGGGAGAGATATTCATCCCGCCAAAACGCGGGAAAGCGACCAAACGGTTCAAGATCTGGGAGTACATCATGATCTCCCAATTGCCCCGGCTTAAGGCGGCAAAGGCGATACGGGAGTTGTCGGGCGAGAACTTCGGTCCTAGCGCGATTCCACCCACCCGCGTGACTTCGTGCTGGTCGGCCCCATCGTAATCCATCATCCAGATTTCTTTGTTCCCCGTGCGGTTGGAAACAAACACGATTTTGCTCTCCGCAATGCCGGGAACGCCTCCGCCCAGCCGGAAAATAATTTCGTCGGCAAACTTGTGGGCGGCATCCCGCGCTCCCTCCGGCGTGGATGTCTCCTTGTATTGCTTCCCGAGGACCATGGGGGAAGCGGCATTTCTTACGTCATAGAGCCAGCCCTGTACATTCAGGCTCTGCGCGTCCGAAAAGGTGTTGCCGAAAGCGACCATGGCGGCGTTGGGAGGGGGATTGCCCCAGGCGTTCAACTGCATCTCAGATGGCGATCCGGGCTGTTGCAGGGGATAGAAACTCTTCGATACCATGTCGAAGATTCCGGCGTTCTCCAGGTCGTTCCACAGCGTGTCGTTGAAGACCTTGGTGAGATCCGCGGTATTGCCCCCCGTCCCGCCCATCGCCGGCGCCCCCGCAACCCCGGTGGTAGCGGCGGTTGCCACCTTGAAGTCGGCGGCCGCCAGGCGGATCTTCTCCACTCCCAGGCCCGTGCCGGTGCGTATCCAGTCTTGCTGCGCGTGCAGCGCGACCGCGGCAAACCACGCAAATAGCAATAGCTTGGCAAATTTCTTCATGAAGGAAACCTTTTCCAAAGCTGGCCGCTGATCAACGCAGATTGACGCTGATTTTGTCAATCGGTTCTGAAGATAGAAATCTGCGTCCATCAGCGAAAATCTGCGGCGAAAGCGCCTGCCTCATCTACGATAATCGAACCAGAACTCCACGCTAACCCTGCTGTCCGGATAATCCCCGGGCAGCGGTCCGAAGGTGTCAATGCGCTGAATGGCTCGGGAGGCGGAGATATCCAGCGACGGTACCCCGCTCGACTGCTCCACCTGCACGTTGGCCGGCTGGCCGTTGCGCAGAATGTCAAAAGTGATGTAAACGCGGCGCGCCTCCGAAACCCGGGGATCGACCTCATACTTCAACCAATTTTCCGAGACCTTGCGCCGCACCACGTCGACGTACCAGGAATACTTGCTGCCGAAGTCCCCCCCGCCGCCGCTAAAACCGAAGCCGCCTTTGGCGCCTCCCGCGCTGAATACCGAGAACGGGCCGCTCAGTGGGCCTCCTTGGCCATAAGGGATGACGTTATTCGCCTGCTCGACGGGCTTGGGTTTTTGCTGGGGACTGGTGCGCGGCGCCCTTTCCCATGGCTTGGGTTTCGGCGCGTTACGTTCGGGAATGGGGATAGACTCCGGCGCTTTCTCTTCCTGGGTTTTGGGCGGTGATTGGGAGAGCCCTTTGGATTCCGTTGCCACTACGTTGGTCGCGTCGGGATTGGCGGGCAGGGGGATGTTGCTGACTAGGGTGGCGCTCATCGCCCCGCCACCTCCCCCGCTGGAACCCCACTCCGCGCCCCGCCATTCCCCAACAAGCACGCTGTAAGCCACCAGGGCAGCAAGAAAGAGTGCGTGCAAGGCCACAGACCAACCCAGTGGCCCGAACCAGGGCTCGCGTTCCGTCCAGATCTCAGCGCTTACCGCCATGCGTATCCAGAGGCTGTGTCACGATGCTGACGTTGCTAATGCCGGCCTGTTTCACCGCGTCCATCACCGAGGCGAAGGCCCCAAACGGCACTTCCTCGTCGGAACGCAGGAATATGGATTGGTTCCGCGGATCGCGAATCTTCTGCCGCAGTTTGGCGCCAATTTCATTAAGGTTGACCGGATCGTTGCCCAGATACACCCTTTGTTGCCGGTCGATGGTGATCACTAGCCGTTCTTCCGTGATCTCCTTAACGGTTTTCGTCTTGGGGACCGCGACCTCGATACCCGACTGTAAAATCGGCGCCGTCAACATGAAGATAATCAGCAGCACCAATACCACGTCGACCAGGGGAGTGATGTTGATATCGGCCAGGGCGCGATGGTAGCGCGCTCTGCCGGTTCCGCCACCCATGCCGAAAGCCATGCTTCAGCCTCGGTACTCCGGCATTTCTGCCATGCTGTTCCGCGATGACGGCTGAGCCCGTTCCAGCGTATTCATCAGTTCCAGCGTAAAGTCGTCCATGCGCGACCCGAACTCGCGGATCTGGTTGCTGAACAGGTTGTAGGCGATCACTGCCGGAATCGCCGCGGCCAATCCCGCAGCGGTAGTAATCAGTGCCTCAGATATGCCGGGCGCCACCGCGCGAAGTGTCGCCGCGCCGGCCGTGCCCAGGCCGTGGAAGGCGTCGATAATGCCCCATACGGTGCCGAATAGTCCGATGAACGGTGTCACCGCGCCGGTGGTCGCCAGCCACGGCATCTTTCTCTCCAGGCGGGTAAGTTCCTCAGAGGTGGAAATGGCACAGGCGCGTTGCACCGCCGGCAGTTTGCCCAACCGTCGGGCTTCTTCGTAGCCCCTCTGGAATACGGACACCAGCGGGCTGGGCGTGAACTGATCGGCCACCGCGGCGATATCTTGCAGCCGCTGCGCCTTGCGAAAGGCGCGCAAGAAGCGGCCGCTCTGCACCCGCGCCCGGCGGAACGAACCCCACTTCCCGAGGATGATCGACCAGGAGAGAATGCTGAACACGGCCAGAATTACCAGCACCGCCTTGGCAACAGCGCCGCTTTGCCACAGTAGGTTTGCAATCTCGCTGCCGATCGCAAACGCGAACAACAATACGAATTTTGACATTTCACTCTACAAGAACGCGACCAGGACCGTCCCACTCGTACACCCGCGTCAGGGCCTCGTTCAGCTCAGGCTATTTTTAAATTATAGACCCCGGCTGCACCTCGGGCGAATCGGCTGGGGGCCTTAGCACGCAGTGCACAACGCTAGTACCTGCTGGATTTGCCGTTTGCAATTTGTAATTTGCAAAGGAGGGCCACACATAATCCCGGGTTCTCATTTCGCAAATTACAAAATTACAAATTGCAAATTACCAGCCGCCTCGCGTAGCCTGCCGGGTGATGGCCAACGCAGAGCAGACGACGGCTCTAATTCGACAGCTTCCGCCTATGGGAGTCGGATTTATCCTGGTTGCCTTGTACTGGGGCGGAGCCCTGGCAATCGGCGCGGCGCTCTGGTCGAGCGGAGCGGTGCACAACAGCACCGAATTTCTACAGGCTTTCAGCCATTATCAATGGACGTTCCTGCTCATCATTGGCGTGGCGTGGGCGTATTGGCTGTACTGTGTTTACGCCTATCATAAGGTTCTCGCTGAGGTTCCCGGTTGGAAACATCCCACGAGGCCAGCCAAGGCCGTGTGGCTCTATTTCATCCCGGTCTATAACTTCTTCTGGATGGTGAAGTGGCCAAGCCAAGTCGCAGATTTCGTAAACTGGCGCACCGGTAGCGTGAAAATTCCGCGCTGGCTGCCGGGAACCTTAGCTTTAATCGCCTTTTTCCTGCGCTTTGTGGAAGCTGGTATGGGGACGGCGCTGGTCTTCGGGGTCGGTGTTTACCTCTCTCACTACATAAAGTTGGCGCTGCTGGCCCCGCCGCCGCTACCCTCACCCTCCTCGGGACAATTGCAAAAATCGGATGATCCGGTGATCCGGTGATCTGGAAGATTTGGTAAGTGGGTAATTTGGTAATTGGGTAATCGAGAAAAGCGTCTTTCCGTTTTTCAATTACCAAATTACCCAATCACCAAATTGCCAAATTGCCGAGCTTCGCTCGGATGAGCGGTCCTCAGATATCTCTTGAATCCTGGCCGGGGACGGATACAATCCTGCCGTGCTCCTGGAATTACGCGTCGAGAATTATGCCGTAATCGACAACGTGGTGGTGGAGTTTGCGCCCGGCTTGAACTTGCTGACAGGAGAGACCGGCGCGGGCAAATCGATACTCATTGACGCGCTGGCGCTGTTGTTGGGGGAGAAGGCATCGGCTGAAATCGTCCGCCATGGCGCGGAAAAGACGGTCATTGCCGGCGTCTTTGAAACTGCGGAAGAGAATTCCGCTGCCGTCCTGGAAGCCAATGGGTTAGACAGCAATGGCAATGAGCTGATTCTGCGGCGGGAAATTGCTGCCGCCGGCAAAGGCCGTGTCTTTGTTAACAATCAGCCGGCTACCGTGGGGGTTTTGAAGCAGCTTGCGCCCTTTTTGGGCGTCATCCACTCCCAAACGGAATCCCTGTTCGCCTTTGCCTTCGACGCCAATGCCCGCCTTGCTCTACTTGATGCGTTTGCGAAAATCGATCGTGCCCGGACCGCCGCGGCATACGCGCGTTGGCGCGAAGTGAGCAACCGGATTGCCGAATTGGAACGGGGCGAGCAGGACAGCTTGCGCCTGGTTGACCTTTGGAGTTTTCAGAAAAAGGAAATAGAAAACGCGCGTCTCCGGCCCGGCGAAGACCAGCAACTGGAAAACGAGAAACGGGTACTGGCGAACGCCGAACGGATTTATGCCACGGCCAGCTCTGCCTACGATCATCTCTATGAAAGCAATGCTTCGGCTGCGACTGCTTTAGGCGCGGCCATCCGGCAGTTAGAAGAGTTGGCGCGTTTTGAGGGCCAGTTCCGCGATACCGTCGCCGCGCTGGATTCCATTCGCATAAGCGTCGAAGACATCGGCGCCAGCTTGCGCGACTATATTGAACACGTCAACGCCTCTCCCGAGCGTCTGGCCGAAATCGAAGACCGCTTGGCGCTGATCGACCAGTTGAAACGCAAGTACGGCCACTCGCTGGAGCAAATCATCGCCTACGGTGAGGAAGCCGCTCGCAAGCTCAACGAAATAGAGAACAAAGATGACGTGCTTCGGCAGTTCCGCCAGGAACTGGACGCGGCTGCCGGCGAATACCTTGCTCACGCCCGTGCGCTCTCCCGCCAGCGCTGGGAAGGCGCGCGCCAGTTCGAAAAGCTGGTTGAGGCCGAAGTGAACGATCTGGCCATGAAGGCGCGCGTGAAGGCGGAAGTCAGCGGGTCGGACGAAGCGGGGAATTGGACCGCCTCGGGCTTTGACCGGGTAACCTATCTGATCGCCGCCAATCCCGGAGACCCGCTTGGCCCCATCCAGCAGATCGCATCGGGTGGAGAACTCTCCCGCGTGATGCTGGCGATGAACGCCGTGGTGGCGCAAGCAGGGGGAACTCAGGCCGCGGGCGGACCCAGCCCGCGTCATCGCGGTCCGGGCGGCGGATTGGCCGCCACCTTGGTCTTCGACGAAATCGATAGTGGCATTGGCGGACGGGCCGCCGAGGCGGTGGGGCGGAAGCTGAAGGCCCTGGCACGGGGTCGCCAGGTGCTATGCGTCACCCATTTACCCCAGATTGCGTCTTTTGCAGACCATCACTACTTAATTGAAAAGAAAGAGTCCGGCGGGAAGACACGTACCGGGGTCCAGCGGCTGGATGCCGCGGAACGCACCGAAGAAGTTGCGCGCATGCTCTCGGGCGCGAAGGTTACCGATATGGCCCTGAAAAACGCCGCCCAAATGCTGAAGCAAAACGCTTAGGAATTTATTTGTAAACTGTAATTTAGAACCCGGTTTCATGGGTTTTACACTTTGCAAAATACAAATTACCAAATTACCAAATTACTCAATTACCAAATTCGGGCCTCCGTTCACTTCGCGAAAACCGCCGCCTGCTGCTAATCCCTTCGCATTGTGTGAATTAGGTTGTTTTTACGCAGCCTATCCGGCTAGATTGGCATCACTAAGCACTGAGTCTCCGCAGTATACTTAAAGTAGCGTAGCCGGAAATGAGCAATTCTGACGTGAAAACCCTGTTTTTGCTGAAGCCGCGGGGCTTCTGTGCCGGTGTGGTGCGCGCCATCGACATTGTGCGAATTGCCTTGGAAACGTTTGGGCCGCCGATTTACGTGCGCAAAGAGATTGTCCACAACCGGTTTGTGGTGGAGGAACTATCAGGTAAGGGCGCGATTTTTGTCGATGAAGTGGACGAGGTTCCGGATGGCCAGCGGGTTATTTACAGTGCGCACGGGGTGGCTCCCGAAGTGCGCGCGGCCAGCCGGCGGCGCGGTTTGCGTGTGATCGATGCTACCTGTCCGCTGGTCACCAAAGTCCATGTGGAAGCGATTCGTTTCGCCAAAGAGGGTTACGCGCTGGTGCTGATCGGGCATCGTGATCACGATGAGGTCATTGGCACGCTGGGCGAAGCTCCCGAAGTGACCCAAGTAGTAGGTTCCATTCAGGAAGTGGAACAGCTCCATGTTCCCGATCCGACCCGGGTGGCATATCTGACTCAGACCACGCTCAGCCTGGACGAGACTGCCGGTATAGTCGAGGCTCTGCGGAATAAATTCCCGCTGATTCGCGGTCCGGCCGCGGCGGATATCTGTTATGCCACGCAAAATCGGCAAACCGCGGTGAAGGAAGTGGTTTCCGAGGCGGGACTGCTGTTGGTGGTGGGCTCCACCAACAGTTCCAATTCGAATCGCCTGGTGGAAGTGGCACGCAATCTCGGGACCCAGGCGCACCTGATCGAAACCTGCCGCGCGATCAAGCCGGGTTGGCTGCAGGGGGTGAAGACGGTTGCGGTAACCGCAGGGGCTTCCGCTCCCGAGTGTCTCGTCGAAGAAGTGGTGACCTTTTTAAGGGCGCGGGGGTTCACGAACCTGCGGGAACTGGAAGTCATGCCCGAAAACGTTCGTTTTGGCCTGCCCCCGGAGATCGTCGAGGCGATTTCCGGCATTCCGGTTATCGCCGGGCAAGAGCAAAGCACGCGGTCAGGAAGCTAGCGTTCGAGATGGAAGAGCAAGGACAGACTTTCGCGCAAGCCCAGCAGGACAAGCGGGGAAAACTGCTGAGCCTGGTGGCGGCAGCCCGTGACGCTGCCGTCCGGCACCTGTTTTCCATCCAGCATGAGGAAGGCTATTGGTGCGGGGAACTGGAAGCCGATACGACCCTGGAATCGGACTACATTTTGTTACACCGCTTACTGGGCACCGGAGACGAGGCCAAACTCCGCAAGGCTGCCAATCAGATTTTGCGCTTCCAGAACCAGGATGGAGGATGGCCCATTTATGACCGCGGACCATCCAACGTCAGCGCCACCGTGAAGGCCTATTTCGCCCTTAAGCTGGCGGGTTTTAAAGCCGAGGATCCGGTGTTACAGCGCGCCCACGACTGTATTGATAAGCTGGGTGGGGTTACGGCCATCAATACCTTCACTAAGATTTATCTCTGTTTCTTTGGTCAATACGATTACAACGCAGTCCCCGCTATCCCGCCCGAGATTGTGCTTTTTCCTAACTGGTTCTGGTTCAATCTCTACGAGATTTCATCCTGGTCACGTGCCATTCTGGTGCCGCTCTCGATTGCTTATGCCAAAAAGCCGTTCAAGAAGATACCCGTGGAGATGGACATTCAGGAATTGTTTCCTGGCGGCAACATGCTAAATGTGGATTTGCGCCTGCGTTGGGCGGCCCAGTGGTTTAGCTGGCGCAATCTGTTTCTCGTGCTGGATGCCATGGTGCATTTTTTCGAGCGTATCCACATTCGTCCGTTGCGGTCGCTGGCTATCCGGAAGGCGGAGAGGTGGATGCTCGAGCGCTTCGAGATGAGTGACGGCCTGGGTGCTATCTATCCCGGGATCATGAATTCCATTATCGCCCTGCGCTGTCTCGGCTACTCGTTGGACGATCCGCAAATGATCCGCGCGATCGACGAATTCGAGGCGCTCGGCATCGAGGAGGAAACCACCTTCCGCATGCAGCCCTGCAAGTCGCCGGTTTGGGACACCGCCTATGCGCTGTTCGCTCTGGGCGAAGCCGGGGTTCCGGGAACCGATCCCCGCATGGTCAGAGCCGCCGACTGGATGTTGAAGAAGCAGATTACCCATGCCGGCGACTGGTGTGTGAAGGTGAAGAAGGTGGCTCCCGCCGGCTGGTATTTCGAGTTCAACAACGAGTTCTACCCCGACGTCGACGATACCGCCCAGGTGATTCTGGCGCTCAGTCACGCGGCTCACCCCAACGAGCGTTACCAGCACGAATCCATACAGCGCGCCATTGCCTGGGTTCTGGCCATGCAGTGTAAAAAGGGCGGCTGGGCCTCATTCGACAAGGACAACACCCGTATGGTGTTCCAGCATGTGCCGTTTGCCGACCACAATGCCATGCTGGATCCCCCGACTGTGGACATCACCGGACGTGTGCTGGAAATGCTGGCCAATTACGGCTTTTCCCGGGAACACCCGGCGCTGCGGCAGGCCATCCAATTTATCAAGAAACAACAGGAAGGCGATGGCGCATGGTTCGGACGTTGGGGGGTGAACTATATCTACGGCACATTCCTTTGCCTGCGGGGCTTGGAAGCCGCCGGGGAGGACCCCCACGAGGCCTGTATCCAGCAGGCGGCCGAGTGGTTGCGCAGTATCCAGAACGCGGACGGCGGTTGGGGAGAAACCGTGGGCTCCTATGACGATCCCCAAGGGCGCGGGCAGGGTAAGAGTACCGCTTCCCAGACCGCGTGGGGCATCCTTGGCCTGCTCGCCGCGGGCGACATCCGCAGCGATTCCGTCGCCCGCGGTATCGAGTACCTGTTACGCACGCAAAAACCGGACGGCGGCTGGGACGACGAGTTTTACACCGGCACCGGCTTTCCTAAGGTGTTTTATTTGAAGTACCGCATGTATGCGGAATACTTCCCCCTGCTAGCCCTGGCCACTTACCTGCGAGTGATGGGCGATGCGCGCGGCTAAACGATTGGTAATTTGTAATTTGCAAAGTAGAAGAGTGAGCAAGAAGATATTCCGGGTTTTCACTTTGCAATTGCAAATTACAAATTCTGGGTAAAAACAATGCGTTTTCCATTGGTGCTGACCACCGACTTGATCCGCTATATCGCCAGGAAGAAGCTGGCCGGGGAAAAGCGTTTTCCCCTGGTTCTCATGCTGGAGCCGTTACATGCGTGCAATCTGACCTGCACCGGTTGCGGACGCATCCGTGAGTACGAGAGCACCCTGCGCGAGGTCGTGCCGCTGGAGAAGTGCCTCCAGGCCGCCGATGAGTGCGGCGCGCCCATCGTTTCCATCTGTGGCGGGGAGCCGCTGATCTACAGGGACATCGGCAAGCTGGTTACAGAACTGCTTGCGCGCAAGAAGCACATCATCCTGTGCACCAACGGCATGTTTATTCGTAAGCGCATTCTGGATTTCACTCCCACGAAGCGCTTCACCTTTAACGTGCACCTGGACGGCATGAAACGGTCGCACGATCTGGCGGTGGAGCGCGAGGGCGTTTTCGAAGCTGCCATCGACGGCATACGCTGTGCCAAGGAGTACGGTTTCCAGGTAACCAGCAACACCACGATTTATCTGGAAACCGATATGAACGAAATTGAGGCGCTCTACGAATACCTGGAAACGCTCGGGGTGGACGGGCACACGCTTTCTCCAGGCTACGGCTACAGCGCAGTGCGGACCAAAGAAATTTTTCTCGACCGTGCCACGGTGCGGAAAAAGTTCGCCGACATCAAGCGTCTCAACCAGCGTTTCCCTTTGAGCACTACGCCGGTTTATGCGGAGTTTCTCTCCGGCCAGCGCGAGCTGATGTGCACGGCGTGGGGGAACCCCACCTTCAACACCAAAGGCTGGAAGGCTCCTTGTTATCTGATTACGGACGGTCACTACGAAACTTTCAAGGACCTTATCGAGAAGACGCCGTGGCAGCGCTATGGGTATGGGAATGACCCGCGCTGCGAGAATTGCCTGGTCCACTGCGGATACGAGGCCAGTGCCGCCACTGGCGTTAATGCGCATTTCGGTGATACGTGGAAAATGCTCGCCTGGAACCTGTTTGGATAAGGCCGTTATCCGTTCCTCGTCTCGGAGCCTGCCCTGAGCGGAGCGAAGGGTTTCCCGTTTAGGATGACCCACGGATTTGCTTGCGCAATGAGAGTTGGGTGGAAACGCTCCCGTCCGTAGCCAGTGTCACTTACTTTGGAATCCGGGGCGGGTAAAGGCACGACTTTACAGGTTGCTGAAAGAGTCAGTTTTGTATCAAGGCACGGCTTTAGTCGTGCCGCAACGGGCAACGGGAGACGGGTAACGTTCTTGAGAGCTTTTGTCACTGGCGCGACCGGATTTGTTGGCAGTCATGTAGCCCGCGTGCTTGCCCGGCAAGGGGCGAGCCTGCGTCTTCTGGTGCGCCCGACCAGCCGGACGGACAATATCGATGATTTGCCGGCTGACCGCGTCGTGGGCGATTTGCGGGAACCGTCTTTCCTGCGGAACGCAATTGCCTCTTGTGACACAGTGTTCCATGTGGCCGCGGATTACCGCCTCTGGTGCCGCGACCCCCGGGACATGTACCGGTCGAATGTGGAGGGCACAAAAGCCCTCATCGCCGCGGCGGCGGCAGCCGGGGTACGCCGCGTGGTGTTCACCAGCAGCGTGGCTACCATGGGTTTTACCGGTGGCGCTTCGGCCGATGAGGATTCGCCGGTATCGCTGGCCGATATGGTCGGCCATTATAAACGATCGAAATTCATGGCGGAACAAATTGCCTTGCGGGCCCCCAACGTCGTGGTGGTCAATCCCACGACTCCGGTGGGGGAACAGGACATAAAGCCCACGCCCACCGGCCGCATCATCGTCGATTTTTTGCGGCGCAGATTTCCCGCTTATGTCGATACGGGCTTGAATCTGGTCGATGTCGTCGAGTGCGCCCGGGGACACCTGCTGGCCGCGGAAAAGGGGATGCCGGGCCAGCGCTATATCTTGGGTGGAGAAAACCTGACGTTGAAGCAGATTCTCGACAAACTGGCGGTGATCACCGGACTGCCGGCGCCTAGGGTGCGCCTGCCTTATGCGGCAGCGCTATGTGCCGGCGCGATGGACACCCTGGTTACGGGATATCTTTTGCGACGGGAACCGCGCGTGATCTTGGATGCGGTACGCATGTCGCGGAAGAAAATGTTTGTAACTTCAGGCAAGGCGGAGCGCGAGTTGGGCTTCAAAATCGCAGCCCCGGACCGGGCTTTGCGGCGCGCGGTCGAGTGGTTCCGCGCTCATGGATACATCTCGGAAGCGCTCCAGGCCGGGACGAGCCAGGCGGAGCGGAGTAAGGCTGCACAACAGTGAGCAAAGTTGCCATAATCGCGGCGTTGGAGCGCGAGATCGCTTCGTTGATCGACGATCAGCTTTGGCGTACCGTAAAGCTAATTCCTTCCCCGCACCGCGACTATGAGAGTAATTACGGGTTTATAGTATGTTCCGGCATGGGGGGCATGGCTGCGCGTCAGGCAGCAGAGCAAGTCCTGGGCAGAGTGCGGCCGTCATTTCTGATCTCCGCCGGGATAGCGGGTGCTTTGACGCCCGGCTGGAAAGTTGGCGACGTAATCGCCCCGGCCGTGGTGGTTCAGGTGGGCGGCACACCGCGAAAAACGGCTTCGTTGCCTGAAATACCTGGTTTACAACGGAGAGGAACTCTAGTGAGCGCCCCCAGCATCGCCGGCCCGGAGGAAAAGGCGAATTTGGCCAGACAGTACCAAGCAGACGCGATCGACATGGAGGCCGGTTTTGTGGCCGAGGTGGCCGCTGCTCACGATGTTCCGTTTGCGGCGGTAAAAGCCATTTCCGATGCGCACGATTTTCCCCTGCCTGATCTGGGGCGTTTTATGGCTCCCGATGGCCGGTTCCGTACGAGCCGCTTTGTCGCTTACAGCATGCTGCGTCCAACGACTTGGCCGGCAGTCTGCCACTTGGCGCGCAACAGCAATAAGGCGTCTCGGGAACTGTGTCGTGTCTTGCGTCTCCTGCTAACGACAGGTGCGCTGGGGGCGGCGCCATCTTCCGGCGTCAGGTCCTCCGGGGCAGTGAATATTTAGCGCCGGCATGGCGAACCGGGCGAGAAGCGAATCTGATCATGAGCAGTGTTAGCCAAGCCGAGCTACAGGGGCGAGGGGAAGCGATTCCTTCGACTATGCTGGCCGCTGTCTATTACGGCAAGGACGATATACGGCTTGACACTGTGCCGGTACCGTCCATTGGCCGGGGTGAACTGCTCATTCAAGTACATACCTGCGGCATTTGCGGCACCGATCTGAAGAAGATCTCCACCGGATCGCACTCGGCGCCCCGCATCTTTGGACACGAAACCGCCGGCCTTATCGCTCGCGTCGGGGAAGGGGCGGGCGGTTTCCGCCTTGGCCAGCGGGTCGTGGTTTTCCACCACATGCCGTGCCGGAACTGCTTCTATTGCCGTAACCAAGTCTTTGCCCAATGCCCGACCTACAAGAAAGTTGGCTGCAGCGCCGGATTCGAAGCCAGTGGCGGAGGGTTTTCCGAGTACGTTAGGGTCAGCGACTGGATTGTCCGCTTGGGCGGCGTCGTGCCTATTCCCGACGGTTACTCCTTTGAACGGGCGTCTTTCGTGGAACCGGTGAACACCTGCATGAAAGCCATTCAGGCGCTCAACCTCAGGACAGAGGAAACCGCGGCCGTCATCGGCCAAGGCCCCATCGGTATCATTTTGAGCCTGCTGGCGCAACGTACGGGTGCACAGGTAATAACTTCCGATTTATTCCCTCAAAGACTTACAATTGCAGGAGGGCTTGGCCTTAAGGGTGCTATTGACGCTTCGCGTACCGACACGGTGCTGGCGGTACGGGAGCGAACAGAGGGCCGGGGCGCTGACGCGGTTATTTTGGCGGCGGGTGACAACCGCCTGATCCGTACCGCCGTGGAAACGGCACGTCCGGGAGGACGGATCATGCTGTTCGCACAGACGGTGCGCAGCGAGGCAGTGATCGACCCCGCGGCAGTCTGTGTGGACGAAAAGACGCTGTTGGGATCCTACAGCGCTTCCGTGGACCTTCAGGAGCAGACGGTTCAGCTGGTTTTCAGCCCTGAGATCGAACTCGAACGGCTGGTCAGCCACCGCTTTCCTTTGTCGGAAGCAGTACAGGCTTTGCGTTTAGCTGCCCATCCTCAGCCGGATACCATGAAACTGGTACTCCAGCCGGGCAGCCTACGGGAAGGATGACACGTACGTGAATGGACGCATGACAGCAGCAGTCCTCTACGGTAAAGAGGACGTGAAAATCGAACAGGTCCCGATCCCCCGCCTGGGCGAAGGGGAAGTGTTGATCAAGGTACAGGTGGCCCTTACCTGCGGTACCGATCTGAAAGTGTACCAGCGCGGCTACCATGCGCGCATGATTGTTCCCCCCGCACTGTTCGGTCATGAACTGGCCGGCGTAATCGAAGATAGCGGTCCCGGGGTCCGGGGTTTCCGCCGGGGGCAGCGGGTAGTTGCTTTGAACTCCGCGCCGTGCCAGATGTGCTTTTACTGCTCCAAACACCAGGAGAACCTCTGCGAGGATCTGCTCTTCAACAATGGAGCTTATGCCGAATACATCAAGATTCCCCGGCGCATCGTCGAGACTAATATGCTCGCCATTCCTACGAATGTCAGTTTTGAGGAAGCGGCCATGGTTGAGCCTCTGGCTTGCGTCTTGCGCGGTCTGCACGAGGCCCGGGTGGAAATCGGCGACGTGGTGGCCGTGATCGGCGGCGGTCCCATCGGCTTGATGTTCGTGCAAGTGGCTAAGTTGACCGGTTGCAACGTGATTGCCGTGGTGAAACGGGATTCCCAGGTGGCGGCGGCTAGCCGCCTGGGAGCCGATGAAGTGGTACAAATCACTCAGGTGCACGATCCGGTAGAGTCGGTGCGCGCTCTGACAGAAGATCGGCGTGGCGCCGACGTCGTGGTCGAGGCCGTAGGCCGGCCGGAGGCGTGGGAATCCGCTATTGAAATGGTGCGCCGCGGCGGCACCGTCAACCTTTTTGGCGGCTGCGCCAGCGGCAGCAAGGTGCAACTCGACACTAACCGCCTGCATTACTCCGAGATCTCGCTAAGGGCCACGTTCCACCATACCCCGGAGAGTGTGCGCAAGGCCTTTGCTTTGATCTGTGAAAAGAAAATCCGCAGCACCGACTATGTAACCGGCGAGGCGCCGTTGTCGCGCTTGCAACAGGTGCTCCGTCATATGATGAACCGCAACGGCGACATCAAGACCGCCATCATTCCAGGCCGGTGAGGTTTAGCCTGAACGCATGCCGCGCTCCATCAGCAACGGCGAGGTAGCAGCGGCGGCAACCCCGGGTGTGGAAGGTACCCCGGCGCCGGCTTCCCACCTTGCCCGTGAAGCGGATGGGCATGGCGAACCGCAGGGCGATAGTTGGTCCCGGCTGCCACGCCAGTACCGCTTTCCGGAACGCCCGCCGTCCTTAGCCGAAGCCCAGGCGTTTTGCGAACGCCTGGCGCGCAGCCATTACGAGAATTTCTCCGTCGCCACCCGCTTTTTGCCGCCGCCCCTGCGGCCGCATTTCTACAGCCTCTATGCCTACTGCCGTATTGCCGACGACCTGGGCGACGAAACGGGCGACCCGGCTTCGTCGCTTCATTTGCTGGACGAGTGGGAACAGGAGCTGAATACAACTTATCTCAGCCTGGTTCAGCCGCCTTCGCGAGACATACGGCACAACGTCGAGCAACTTAAGGCGGAACCGCCCAACCGCAATTTGGCGGCTCCCCGGCACCCCGTCTTCATTGCCTTGCGCGAGACCATTCGCGAGTGCGATATTCCGCGGCAGCCTTTCGCCGACCTGCTGGCTGCTTTTCGTCAGGACCAGACTACCCGGCGCTATGCAACCTTCACCGATCTGCTGGGCTACTGTCGCGGTTCGGCCGATCCTGTCGGCCGGCTGGTGCTCTATGCTTGCGGCTACCACGATGAGTACCGGCAGCAACTATCCGACTACACGTGCACCGCCCTCCAATTGGCGAATTTCTGGCAGGATGTCAAAGTGGACTATGCCAAAGGCCGTATCTATCTTCCGCAGGAAGACCTGCAACGCTTTGGCGTCAGCGAAAACGATATTACCCAGTCACGCGCTACTCCCCCGTTTCGGGAGCTGATGCGGTTTCAGGTGGCCCGGGCCCGGGAGTGGTTTGCCCGGGGAATGCCGTTGGCCCGGCTGGTGGATCGCAAACTGGCGATCGACATCGAGCTGTTTACCCGGGGCGGACAGGAAATCCTGAATGCCATTGAGCGGCGCGGCTTTGACGTTCTCAAAGCCCGGCCCGCCATCTCCAAGCCGCGCAAATTGTGGCTGGTTGCCCGCGCCGCACTGCAGGCCAGCTTGGTCCGGAGAGCCTGAGCTATGCGGTTGCTTCCTCATCGCAAGCCTGCTGAGCAGGTGAAACCGCCCGCCCCCATGCAACTGGCGGCAGCCTACGGAGTATGCCGTAGCATAAGCCGCGCGGCGGCCCGGAATTTCTACTACTCCTTTCTGGCGCTGCCCCGGGAAAAACGCAACGCCATGTGCGCGGTTTACGCCTTCATGCGCCATGCCGACGACATCAGCGACAACCCCGGCTGCCGGACGGCCGAAAAGCGGGAAAAGTTGGCCCAATGGCTGGCGAGCTTGCACCGGGTAATTGACGGCGAGCCGACCGACGACCCCGTACTGCTTGCACTCAGCGATGCCCAACGGCAATACGATATCCCCGTCAGCCTTCTTGACCAGTTAGTCGCCGGAACCGCCATGGATCTGGAAGACGAGGGAGAAGTTCCCCCCCCGGGTGCAATTCCAGCAGTGTCTTCCGCTCCGCAGGGACTTGATCCGTACCGGGCTGCATCATCCCCGCAGGTTTCGCTTGCGGCCGATGGGGTTGCCGTCGGCACCAAGGACCCTCCTGGGCTGACGGTGCGCTACGAGACTTTCGCCGACCTGTATCGCTACTGCTACCATGTCGCTTCGGTGGTAGGGTTGGTGTGCATCCACATTTTCGGCTACCACGATCCCGCCGCCGAGCCGCTCGCCGAACAGTGCGGCGTGGCCTTTCAATTGACGAATATCATCCGCGACGTTCGCGAAGATGCCGCCATGGGCCGTGTTTATTTGCCGCGGGAAGACTTACAGCGGTTTGGATGCGACCCTGCGGAACTTGCCGGCAGTAGCTCCCCTGCGGCGCTGGCCGCGCGCTTCCGTGCTCTGCTGGAGTTTGAGGCGCAGCGAGCCCGGGACCTGTATGGTTCCGCGGAAAGCCTGCTCCCGCTGGTGGACGAGGATAGCCGACCCGCTCTCTGGGTGCTGGTCACTGTCTATCGCTGTTTGCTGGAGAAAATCGCCGTCCGCGGCTACGACGTTTTCGGCGAAAAGGTGCGGCTCACCAGACTCGAGAAGCTCCGCCTGCTAGCCAAAGGGATTTGGCTCCGGCTGCGATGCCATGCCTAGCATCGTTATCGTCGGAGGCGGATTGGCGGGAATGGCTGCGGGCACTGCGCTGACTGATGCCGGCTGGCAAGTTACCCTTCTGGAGCGCAAGCCGTACCTGGGTGGCCGGGCCTCGTCCTATGAGCACCCGGCCACAGGCGAGGTTGTAGACAACTGCCAACATGTCCTGCTCGGCTGTTGCACCAATCTGCTCGACTTCTATCGCCGGATCCGTGCCGACCGCCTGATTCGTTGGTACGACCGCCTCACCTTCCTCTCGCCCCGGGGAGAGAGATCGATCATTGGAGCTTCGTGGCTGCCCGCTCCCCTGCATAGCTTGGCTTCGTTTCTTGCTGCCTCCACACTTACCTGGGGTGACAAGCTGGCTATTGTACGCGCGCTGGAGAGCCTGCTTCGTCGCCTGCCGGATGACAATGGCCGCCCTTTCTCCCATTGGCTCAAGGCCCACCGTCAAACTCCAGGCGCCCTCGAGCGTTTTTGGAAGGTAATTCTGGTTAGCGCTCTAAACGAGGATATTGATCGGATTTCGCTACCTGCCGCCGCGTTGGTCTTCCGCGAGTCGTTCCTCAAGTCGCCGCAGGGAGGACGGATGGGGCTGCCGCGAGTTCCGCTGACCGAACTTTATACTCACGCCCAGGAATACATTTGTGGCCGGGGCGGAGCCATCGAACTGCGCAAGTCAGTCGAGGAGGTGGAACCCATTGCAGAACATCTGCCCGGGACAGGCGCGCCCGATAAGTTCGCTTCTCGGGCTGGCGTACGGATTTGTGTTGACGGTAAGCCACGTATGTTCGACTACGCCATCCTGGCCGTCCCTTGCGATGCCCTGGCGCGGCTGCTGCCGCGAACGCCGGAAAGCAAGGGCCTGCAGGCGCAATTGGCAAAATTTGAAACCTCGCCAATCACCGGCGTGCACCTCTGGTTCGATCGCCAAATAACCGATCTGGAACACGCCGTACTCTTGGATCGGACCATTCAATGGATGTTCCACAAATCGAAAATTCTAGACCCTGGAGAAAAACGGGAAACGGGAAACGGGGAACGGGAAACAGAAGTTAAGGAACGGGAAACGGGAAACGGGAGACGGGAAACGGGAAACGGAAGTTATGTGGAACTAGTAATCAGCGCCGCCAAGGCGCTGGTGGAGAAATCCCGCCAGGAGATTATCGATCTGGCGGTGCACGAGCTGGGCGAATTTTTCCCCGTCGCCCGAGAGGCCAAACTGCTGAAGGCTACGGTGGTTAAAGAAATCCATGCCACCTTCTCGCCTTTGCCGGGAAGCGATGCTTATCGGCCGGCGGCGCAGACGCCCTGGCCACGCATCTTTCTGGCCGGCGATTGGATTGCCACCGGCTGGCCGGCCACCATGGAGAGCGCCGTTCGCGGCGGCTATCTTGCCGCCGAAGCCCTCTGCCGCGCCGCCGGAAGAAAGGACCGCTTTCTAGTCCCCGATCTGCCTCCGACTGGCCTCATGCGGCTGTTTCCTTCTACATAGCTGGGGTGCCCCACCCTCCGCCCTGCGTTTGGGCGGTGGGTGGGATTTATGCGCATTATCCAGGCCTGCCCCCGCCCTTGTTTTGGGCGGTTCTGCTCTTCGCTTTTCTCTGTGTCTCTGTGTCTCTGTGGTAGGTGTTCCATTCAGTTTCCCGTAGGAATAATCCCGGCATTCTCCACCATCAGAATTACCGTGCGTTGCGGCGCTCGCGTGCGATGCATGATTCCCCGGGGAACAACGAAGCCCTGCCGGGGATCCAGGGCGATCGTCCGGCCCTCCAAGTCGATGAGCAACTGTCCTTCGACTACATAGAAGAACTCGTCGTCATTATCGTGCTTGTGCCAGTGGTATTCGCCCTGGATTACGCCCATGCGGACCACGGAACTATTCACCTCGCAGAGCGTCTGGTTATACCACCGGTGCGGGCACGCATCCGCAAGCGCCTTTTCGTCGATCACTTCCAGGGGCTTATACTTGACATCCAGGCAGGTAACATAGGGGTACTCCTTCACGTCGCTCATAGGCGGCCTTTCTCCTCGCAGCGCCCATTTGGCTTTTCCAGTGCCCAGTATCCAGCAGAACACGGCCGCCGTCGGTCCCGTTTGTTCTACTGACCACTGACCACTGCGTATTAGATTAACCGGATTAGTATCCGGAGCGCGGAATTTCTCTGGTATCCTTTCCGGTTGCCGCCACTGCGGCTGGAGCTTGCGATGCCGATCCGTGATCAATTGCTTCCTGAGTTCGATCAGGAAATGAGCAACACCCGCAAGATGTTCGGACTCGTTCCGGAAGATCATCTCGAATACCAGCCGCATCCGAAATCGATGCCCCTGGGGCGGCTGGCGGGGCATACCGCCGAGTTGCCCGGCTGGACGGTGTCCATAATGCAGATGGAAGCGCTGGAGCTTGATCCCGGCAAACACCAGCCCTTCATGCCGAAAACCCGCAAAGAACTCCTCGAGACCTTCGATAAGCATGTACGGGAGGCGCGTAACGCACTGGCCGCCGCCACCGACGAGCAATTGGCCGTGATCTGGACCTTGAAGGTGCCGGGAAAGGTGGTTTTCAGCATGCCGCGCGCTGCGGTTCTGCGGGCCATGGTGATGAGTCATATGATCCATCACCGGGCTCAGTTGGGCGTGTACCTGCGGCTGCGGGAGATAGCGATTCCCGGCATGTATGGCCCCTCGGCCGACGAAATGAAGTTCTGGCAGACGCCCCCGAAGGCTTGAAGCAGGCGCGGCATGCCATTTCCGCAAACTGCAGCCGCAGACGAAGTGACTGCCTTGCTCGCACGCTGGCGGTCATTCTGTTTTCCGGGCGGGGAGAATGCCGCCCGCGAAATCCGCGCCGTGCGGACCACGCAAAGGGGGGAATTTCGTGGCTCGCCCGAGGCCCGCTGGATTCCGTTCACCGCGGAAGAGGTCGTGGAGACCGCCCGTAGTTCCTTCTGCTGGAATGCCCGTATCGGCGCCGCCAAGCTGGGCGCCATTACCGTAACGGATGCCTATGAGGAAGGCCACGGGCGTCTGGTGGTCAAACTGGCCAATATGGTGCCGCTGCAGAAGATCACCGGGCCGGAAGCCGATCGCGGCGAGTTACAGCGCTATCTGGGAGAGATCGTCCTCTGCCCGCCGATCCTGCTGAACCATGCGTCGCTGGAATGGACTGCAATTGGCCCGGACACCCTCCGAGTGCGAGACCGGCAAGACGCGACAGGCGCGACGGTGGATATAGAGATCAGTGAAGCAGGGTGTCCCGTGGGCTTTAAGGCGGAAAGGGGACGCCTGGTAGGAAAGCAGACGATCCTGACGCCCTGGTCCGGAACCGGCAGTGATTTTCAGGAAAGGGAAGGAATGCAGGTGCCGGCAAGATTCGAGGCGTGCTGGCATCTACCCGAAGGCCCCTTCCCCTATATCCGCGGCGAGATAACCTCGTTTGTCGCGCAACGATGATCGGTCTTCAATTACCAAATTACCCAATCACCAAATTACCAAATCCAGGCTGGCCTAACTCACCGTTTCCGCGCTATAGCGGGCGACCAGTCCGGTGCGCACTGCGTACTGATACATACGGGTAAAGAACCAGCAGGCAACCAGCACATACACGATTGCCAGGCTTCCCGCCCAGGCTAGTGCGGCGACCGGCGCTGTACCCCCGGAAATAACCGTCCGCATGGCTTCGAAGACGTAGGACTGGGGCAGAAGATGCGCCATGGCCTGCATCCAGCGCGGCAGCGTGGAGAGCGGATAGAACACGCCGGCGAAAGGGGAGAGCAGGGCGGGAATAGGCCACACGAACCACTCCGTGGCCGGGCCGAGACGCAGCACCATGCCGCTGGCGAAGACTCCCAATGCAATCCCACACAGAAACAGAACCAGGATGAATGGTAGGAGCAAGAGGCCGTAAACGAAGAAGGAGAGGCCGAACACCATCGTCGCCAGCACCAGCATGACCGCCAGGCTCACTGTGCTGGTGGCTATGCTCGAGAGCACCAGGCCGGCGACGTACTCCTCGATGCGCAGCGGGGTCGCGAAAAAATTGAGAAAATTACGCGACCACACGTCCTCGAAGAAGGCCATGGTTATGCCTTGCATCACGCGAATGAAGAAATCCCACAGCAGCACTGTCCCTAAAAGGCGCGGCACAAAGTTGATGCCGGAGGCGGTAACGGCATTAAGGTAGCGGGTGATGAATCCCCAGAGGACCATATCCACGCCCACCCACACGAACATCGGCAACACCCGCGAGAAGCTGCCCCGCGTCAGGTAGAACTGGCGCAACACGATAGCGGCGGTGCGAGTCAGGCTCATAGCGTGTGGCGCAGGTCCAAGGCCAGCGGTTCGCGGGCCACTGTGATGAAAAGTTCCTCCAGCGATTGTTTGCCATGTTCCCGCGCCAGAGTCTTGGGATTTCCTTCCAGTAAGATTTTTCCCCGTGAGAGAAAGAGCACGCGATGGCACACGTCTTCTACCTCGTGCATGTTGTGTGAAGTCCACAAGACGCCGCCCGGCCCCTGGCTCGCGTATTCCCGAATCTGTTCCCGAATCTCGCGTGCCACTGACGGATCCAGCGAGACCGTGGGTTCGTCGAGCAGCAGGAGATGAGGACGATTCAGCATGGCCTTGGCCAGGGCCACGCGGGTTTGCTCTCCCGAGGAGAGTACTCCGTATTTGACCTTCCGGAATCTCTCGAGGTCGAAGCGCTGCAGCAACGTCGCGATCCGTTCCGGCAGGTTCTTTACCCGATAAATCAGCCCAAAAATCCGCAGATTCTGCTCTACCGTTAAATTGCCGGGCAGGGGAGCGTAAACCGCGGCAAAGTTGGTGCACCCGAGCGCCTCGGAACGGTGGCTGGCAAGATCCACTCCCTCAATTTGGATACTGCCCGCGGTGGGAGCGAGCACGCCCAGGACCATGTTGATGGTGGTGGTCTTTCCCGCGCCGTTGGGTCCCAGCAACCCGACGATCTCATTGCGGGCTACAGCAAAGGAAATCCCGTCCACGGCGACTGTGTCCCGGTAGCGTTTCCGCAGTCCCGCCACTGAAAGCACTTCCGTGGATTGCGCGACCTGGAGCATAGGAGAATTTTGAATTTCGAATTTCGAATTTTGATTCTAGGCCATTGCCCTTATCCCAACACCTGACACAGAACCGCAGAAACGCAGAACGTCACGGGAGAATGGTTTCCAACCTGATTCTTTCTGCGGTTCTGCGTTTCCGCGTTGGGTGTTAAATCAAAATTCAAAATTCTTCTAAGATGCTAGCAAAGCCACTCCGGCAGCCACAAAAACGGCCGCCGCCCAGCGCCGCCGGTCGACCCGCTCTTTGAGAAAGATCCGGGCTGCTAAAGCGTCGGTAAGAAAAGTAAGCGAAGCGGCGGCCGGCCCTACCAGGCTGACGTCCGCCCACGACAGTGCCGTTAGCAGCGTGAAAAACGCCAGCGACATACAGCCGATGCCCAGCAGGAAAGTGCCATGGCTGAGCACCCGGACCACCACCCGGCATATCCCGGCCTGCCGCCGCAGTTCCTGCAAGTCGCCGATCCGCTTCATGGTCCGCGAGATGAGGATATCCCCCGCCGTAGATTCCGTTACCAGGAGAGCGATCGCCACCCACGTTTGCAGCGTTTTCATCGCTTATCCTCGGCCGGTTCGCAGAGGCGCCGCTCCGGCACAGTCAGGGAAGGGCCGCCGGCAACAAACCCTACCCCCATGGTGATGAGTAGAATCCCGATCCAGCGCTTTGGCGTTACGGTTTCGTGCAGAAACAGCTTGGCCAGTCCGGCGGTGACAATGTAGCCCATCGAGGTGGCGGGGAGGACATACGTCAGGTCGGCCCACGAGAGAGCCGTCAGATAGGACGACATGAACCCAATGAGCAAAACGATTCCCGTAATGACCCAGGGACTCAGAAGAGCGGAAAAGATCAGGGTCCAATTATCCAGGGAGATGCTGCCAAACTGCTTCATGCCGCGGGAGAGCATAACATCCCCGCAGGCGCCCAGCACCATGACGCAGAACAGTACGAAATACTTGCGCGGGGTCAAACCGCCCTCAGGCATTTACCGGTTCGGTGGAGGTTTCCGTCTCCGGCTGTGGACCCGGCGCGGGTGAGGACGCCGGCACGGGCAATCGCGGACTCAACTCCAGCCGCTTCTTCGCTACGTATTTCTTTCGTTGCGCGCGCAAGGCCAGGAAGCCTTTGGCGTCCTTATAAAGCCGGCGGCGCTCGGTGGCATCGAAGATAGCCTTGCGGACGATGCGAAAGATCGCCTTGGGACGGAAATAATATTCGTCGTAAAAGCGATGGACCGCGTCCATGACCTCTTCCACCGGGAGGTTGGGATACTCGATATGGGCTAACTGGTGGCCATCGTCGTCCACCATGCTCCCCTTCACCAGAAAGCCGTTGCGAACGGCAAAGTCGTACATCTCGGTTCCCGGATAGGCGTGAGCCACAGAAACCTGGATGGTGGTGCAATCGAGTTCCTTGGCGAAGCTGATGGTTCGCTGAATACTCTCCGTCGTCTCTCCCGGCAGACCCAGAATGAAATCCCCGTGAATCGCCAGGCCCAGATCATGGCAATCGCGAGTGAATTGCCGGGCCCGTTCCACTGTGGCGCCCTTCTTGATGTTCTTCAGGATCTGAGGATCACCCGACTCGTAACCGACAATCAGCAGGCGGCAACCCGCATCCCGCATGGCTTGCAAGGTTTCCCGATCGGTAGTAACCCGGGAAGTGCAGGACCAGGTGAGACGCAAGGGCTTCAACTTGGCGCACAATTCGGCGGTGCGCGCCTTCTGAATGTTAAACGTGTCGTCGTCGAAGAAAAATTCCCGGACGAAAGGCCAATACTCTTTTGCCTGGGCCATTTCCCGGGCCACGCTATCCGCCGAACGCTTGCGCCAGGCGTGACCGCTTAAGGTTTGCGGCCAGAGGCAGAAGGTGCACTGCGCCGGACAACCCCGGCTGGTGTACAGCGCCACGAAAGGATGCAGTAGAAAGGGAACGTTGTAGCGCCGCACATCGAGATCGCGCCGGTATACGTCGGTCACGTTCGGCAGCGCATCCAGGTCGGCAACCAGGGGACGATCAGGATTGTGGACCACCTTGCCATTCTTGCGGTACGAGACTCCCAGGATGTTCTCCAGGGGCAAGCCCTGGGCGAATTCGACACTGGCGTAATCGAATTCCCGCCGAATCACGAAATCCACCGCCGGCGCGTCGCGCAGGGAACGCTCCGGCAGTACGCTCACGTGCGGGCCGACAAAAGCAATCTTCAGGCGCGGATTCGACTCCTTCATGGCCGCGGCGAGTTGCACATCGCCCGGGAAACCGGCGGTGCTGGTGAACAGCACGACAAAGTCGTAGTCGCGTACCGTTGTAAGCACATCCTGGGCCGAAACCTTATGAGGCGGAGCATCCAGCAACCGGGCGCCTTCCAACATCCCCGTTGGATAAGCCAGCCAAACGGGATACCAATAGGACTCTATTTCACGGGTAGCCGGCCAACGAGATCCGGCGCCACCGTCGAAATTCTCAAAAGAAGGGGGATTCAGGAATAGCGTTCTTAAAGGAGTCATCATTCACGCATTATGCTAGCCATCTGATACTAGCATTCCTCCCACAGCGGAGAGAAGGCAAAAGCGAGCCCCGCTAGTCGTTTAGGAGATGCGGCCACGATTCGATGCGGAAGCTTGCCATTCAACCACCATTTCACGCCGTTAGCTGCACCCAATCCGGACCAAATTTTTACACCGCCGGGTACTTCGCCGCCCGGCATTTCCCAACGCCAACATATGCTGTGCCCAGGGCGTCCTGCCTATCTTCCCCAGGTTGGGTGCCCCACCCTCACCGCTCAGCTTTTGGGCGGTTAGAGTCTGCCCTGAGCTGGCGAAGGGGCGGGGGCATCAAGGGGACTCGTTGCAATGATCAGGAGCAACAAATCCGCCCTCCTCAATGCCTGTCATTCCGAGCTACGCGCCCGACACAGTCTGGACAATTGCCATTCCGCCCGGGCGCGTGGCGAGGAACCCATGCATTTCGGCCCTACGTGTAGGCGCCGTTCTGTGACTGACGAAGACATCCCAGGTGCGCTATTCCGAGATGGCTTGCTGCGGCGGGAGGCCGACTGCGCTGACGAATTATGTGTATTCATGCGCGGACCTGCACAGTGAAGCGGCAAGGGGAAGCGGCAATCCGGGGTAAGGTGTCTCCGGAGACGGTCAAAAATAAATCCGTCCAAATCGTCCAAACTGACCACGCTCGTGACCGGGGGTACGATAGCCTATGACTCGGTTCAAGGTCTTTGCCTTGCATCAGGGCGCGACCTTCAGGGCGCGCCTGGGCTCAACCGGAGAGCGAAGCAGTGGAACCAAAAGCAGCAAAAACGCGAAGGGCGGCATTTGTCGCAGCCCAGCAACGTAAGTCCTGGATAGGCTCTAACTCAAAACTCGAAATATCCCGCCACATCCCGCCACATCCCGCGACATCCCGCCTCCGGCAAGAAAAAATTTGTGAATTAAAAGGGGAGCCCTAGTGCAGCGCCCAGTTCTCCAGTTCGCCGGTAAGACGTAGAAGTTGCAGGCACGCCCGTTGCAACTGAAACTGCGCCTCGAACAGGGCCGCCTGTTTGTCGCTGGCCGCGATTCTCGCGTCCTCCTGGTCCTTTATGGTAGCGGTTCCCAATTGGGTCCTGGCCTGCACCGCTTCGGCGTCTGCTTCTGCCAGTTGATATTCCAGTTCCGCCACCTGGCGCGCTGCCGCCAGTTGCTCCACGGTCCTTTGCCAGCGGAGGGCGTCATTGGAAACCTGCTGGCGCACGGCTTCGGCCTGCGTTTTCGCTTTGAGCGCTTCGGCATCGGCGGAGGCCGCGTGCGCGCGTTGGGTTGGATTGATGAAAGGGAAGCGGATAGCCACCCCAAAAGTCGCGTTATTCCGCGAAAACTGGCCGTTCGGGAAGAGCAGATTAAGGTTATTGTACTTGGTAAATAATCCGTAGTTGCCTACCAGATCTACGGCGGGATAGAGCAGCTTATGTTCGCCTTTTGCGCGGAATTGCATCGACTGGGCTTTTTCCTCGGCGGCCTTCACCGCAGGACTCAACTGTACCGCGCGCGCAGCCATATCTTCCTGGTGATTGATTTCCGGCAAGGGCGGGATGGAACCGGAGTCGGTATCCAGCTCGCGCGCGTCGTAGCCGGTGAGCTGCGCCAGTCGCTGGCGCAGGAGGTCTATGTTGCCCTGTAGCTGCGTCAAGCGCATGCGTACGCGTGCCACACTTAAATTTGCCCGGGTGAGATCCAGCTTGCTGTCGATTCCTTCCTGCAGGCGCTGGCGGCTGATGGTTTGCAACCGGCCGGCCAGTTCCAGTTCCTGCTGCAAAGCTTGCGCCTGGGCGCTGGCCCGGTCGAGTTGCATATAGGTGAGTGCCGTCTCCAGGAGCGTGGCCTGGCGCTGGTCTTCGAATGCGGTGCCGGCCGACTCCTGATCGACTTTGGCCGCATGCAGAAAATCGCTTTGTGCCCAATTAAGCAGCGACGACTGTGAGGTCACGTTGAACAGCGACGGGGCAGAGCCCTCGATGCTCATAGGGTATCCCCAGGTTTGGGCCGCACCGGAGCCGAACGTGAGCTGGGGAAAAAAGACGTTGCGCGCTTGGAGGTAGGTATAGTGCGCTTTAACTTGATCGGCCTTAGCGATGCCCATGGACGTGCTGTGCGTCAGCGCCGCCTCGAGCGCCTGCCGGAACCCGATCCGCTGTGCGAAGGCCCCCGGGGCCAGCGCCAGGCACAACAGTACCAGCAGGCTTCGCCGCGCCGGGCCGGCGCCGGCGAGAATCCCGCTAAGCCTGGGGATGCGAGTTGGCCGCATGTCTCGCTGCGAGACCTTCATTCCTTTACCTGGGTCGGGAGAGCTCTGCGGGCGAGTATAACAACATCGCATCACTGTACTCGCTTGAGAGCGGTTTGCGCGGGTTCAAACCCGCTAGCTAAAGACAGAGCGGCGCGGTATTGCTCGGACGCCGCCTGCTTTTCGCCTAATTTTTCCAGGATCGTGCCCTGCAGATAGTGAGCCCGAAAGACCGGCGGGTCTTCCACGTTATGCGGAGAGCTAAGGTACTTACGCACCAGTTGCAGTGCCCCCGCGAAATTCCGGCCCGCCCGGTACAACAGCTCGGCGCCTTCCAGCAAGACGTCGCTGCGCTGCCGCTTGGCCGCGGCGTGCGCGGCCTGGTTGATCATGGCCTCCATTTCCTCCATGCGGCCGCGCCGCCGATAGAAGGAGGCCAGGTCGATCATGGCGCCAGGGTTGCCATTGCTGGCGGTAATGGCTTGGCGGAGACGCTGTTCGGCCAGGGGGTAGTTCTTTTCCGACTCGGCCAACTTAGCCTGGATCCAGAGCGAACCGGCCTCGTCGCCCAGCCGCCGCACCTGGTCGGCTTCACCCTGCGCTTTCTCCCGGCTGCCGCCGAGAAAGGCGGGGGCCTCGATATAGAACTCCGCCAGATCGGAGCGGGCGTCCAGGTTCTTGCCGTCCAATCTGACGGCCTTCTCGAACTCCGCCCGTGTCTTCCGGGCTAGGAAAAGCGCCTGAAACCACGGCGAGCGTTCCGCTTTCTCTCCGTAGGAACGGCCGAGCCACAGGTGGTAGTTGCTGTTGTTGGGCTCCAGCTCTACCAATTGCTGGCCTTCGGCTATAGCGTCGTCCCACCGCTGCACCGCGTAATACACGCGTAACAATAAGACGTGGGCCTCGGCATTCCGGGGCGCGGCTCGGAGCTGGGCCTGTAATGCCGCGATGGCCTCATCGGCGCGGCCGGAAGCGAACAATTGTTCTGGCGATAGGTCGGCGGGGTGCACCGAAGGCACGGTGAGCGTAAACATCAGCCCCGCTATGGCCAGTAAGCACAGCTTGCGCATCATTGGTTCACAATTCTTACGGCGGTCCCGTCGCGCAATGATTGGCCGGCGACCGACCCTAGCGCTACCGTGGCGTCGGGTGCCAAACCCTGCGTGATCTCAACCTGCGTGAGGTCGGCCAGCGCGGTTTGCACCGTGCGGCGCCGCAGTTTGCCTTCCACAACCTCATAAACGAAATGCTGCCCGTCTTCCACATGGACCGCTTCGCGCGGTACCGTGAGCGCGCCCTGCGCCTGAGCCGTAATAATGTTCAGCGTGACATTAATGTTGGGCAGCAGCTTCAAATCTTCATTGGCGACCCGGCAACTGATCTCGCCGACGTTGCGGGCGCCAAGGGATACGACCGTGCTGGGCACGCGCAGTACAGTGCCCTGCCATGTACGGCCGGGCACGGCGTCCCAGGTGACTTGCACTGGTTCTCCCGGGCGCAAACGGCCGATGTCCGGTTCATCCACAAAACCGCGCACCTTCACGGTCCGCAAATCCGCCACCTGCAACAGCAAGTCGCCGCGGGTGACGTACTGTCCCGGGCGAACCGGCAGGGAATAGACAATGCCGGCGCGAGGCGCCCGAATTTCCGAGTGTCGCAGCAGATCGTCGGCCGCGGCCAGGCTTGCCGTCGCCTCGTGAGCCTGGGCCTTTACCCGTTCAACTTCCTGGCTCGAATAGCGGCTGGTTTGCTTTTCCTCCGCCAGGCGTAGATCCGCTTCCGCAGCCTTCAGCCGGGCCTCGGCCGCGGTCACTTCACCGGCCGAAGCTGCGCCCTGCTGTTGTAAACGCTGTAGGGCGGCTAACTGCGTGCCCGCATTACTCACTTGGGCCTGCGCTTTAGCCCGCTGTGCCTGCTCGGTAAGCACTTGCTCCCGGGTTCCGCCACTGTGCACGGCGTGCAAGTCGGCCTCGGCGGCCCGCAATTGCGCCTGGGCGCGGGCGGCCTGGGCATGGGCATCCGCGCTGTCGAGCACCAGCAACAACTGATTCGCTTGGACCCGGTCGCCTTCGTGCGCCAGTATTCGGTTTACCGTCGTCGACGCAGGCGCATGAGCCTCGAAATTATCGACCGGTTCAATCTTGCCGTTGGTCGAAATAGTGCTGGAAATATTCCCCCTCTGCGCCCGGGCAGCACGAATCGGCACTTCTTTCCGCCCCAAAGACACGAAGGCGGCAAGCAACACAACCGCCCCCACACTGGCAGCCACGACCAGCCACCGGAAGCGTCTCCGGTTATTGATTTGTCCGTTATGCGCCATTGAACAAATCAGTATAGCTTTCTACCCCTACGGCGAACCAGCCAAAAGCAATCGTCTGGAGTTAGAAGGGGAGCGGGTTTCTTTTCACCGGAGCCGTTTTCCGGAACGTACGGACTTACCTGCCGGCCCTCACCTGCCGGGGCCAGCGTCTGCATCCCTTCCCAGAGGTACTCCATCCAAATTACAACCATGCGTTTCGAAAACAGAGGGATCACGCTGCGAGACATTTTCGATGGTGTCTGGCACGACCTCCGGACCAATCACATCATGACCTTGGCTGCCGGGCTGTCCTACTATTTTGTGCTCTCCCTGTTTCCCATGCTCATCCTGCTGGCCGCGATGCTGGCCTATCTGCCCATTCCGCACCTGTTCGATTCCATCCTGGGTGTGCTGGCCAATGTAGTGCCGGTGGAGAGCATGGGCCTCGTGCGCCGGGTGGTGGCAACCGTGGTGAAGCCGCACGGCGGTGTGCTGACGTTCGGTATTTTGGGGTCATTATGGACCGCTTCCAGCGGTTTTTCTGCCTTGATTGAAGCTTTGAATGTGGCCTACAACGTACCGGAAACCCGTCCTGCCTGGAAGACTCGTTTGTTGGCGGTAGCCTTAATGTTTGCCACCGGCCTGCTGCTTACGCTTGCTTTGTGGCTGTTGCTGCTAGGACCGGTAGTGACACGGTGGATTCAGTATGTTACGGGTGTCAGCGAGCTGGTTACCTGGTGGCCGTATCTGAAGTGGATCTTGTCGGTGGCATTTACGGTAGTCGGAGTGGAGTTGCTGTTCTATTGGGGCCCCAACGTGAGGCAGCAGCTTCTGGCGACGCTGCCGGGGGCCGTGCTGGGCGTGGGATTTTTTATCGGCAGCTCGTACGCCTTAAGCGCCTACTTTCATAACTCCTACGCCCACTATAACCGGACCTACGGCATACTCGGAGGCGCCATCGGACTGCTGGTCTGGCTGTATTACAGCTGGTTCGCTATCTTGATTGGCGCCGAGCTTAATGCCGAACTGGTTAAAGCCAGCAGCGGTGGCCAGCTCGAATTAAAACAGAAGCCGCCGGAAGCGGTCAGGCCTATCGAACCCTGGGAAACCAAACCCGCCGCCTAAGTGGGCGCAACGTCGACTCGCACGCGCTTCCGCTAAAAGATCCTTCGCTGACGCTCAGGATTTCGGCAGCGGGCTCCCGTCCGCCGCGGCGGACTCACGCCCGCTAAGCGCCTCAAGGTACAATACGGCCCATGACGAGAGCAGCCTCTGCCGTTGCGGCGGTCTGTCTTATTTTGTCGATCTTGGCAACGGCTGCCAAAAAGCCGGACGAATACGCCGATTTGTCCTTTATCGTGTTGAACGAAGAAAATGACCGTCCGATCCGCAATGCAGCAATCGTGCTGCACGAAGTCGACCAGCACGGCCGGCAAGCCAGTCAAGGGGTGGAGCTGAAGACCGACTCCGAAGGGAAGAGTGCATTTGCCGGCGCCCGCTACGGAAAACTGCGCATCCAGATCATCGGGAGGGGTTTTCAGACCTTCGGCCAGGATTTCGTCATTAGTGAGCCGAAACAGGAATTCACCATCAAGCTTAAACGTCCGGTGCGACAGTACTCGATATATGACAAGTAGCGGTGACCTAGCGCTTTGTTCCCACCCCCCTCCGCGGGACGAACTCTGATTTACAATTCCAAGCAGTGAAGGTTCGAACTGGCAAACTTCCCACGCCCACGAGCCGAACTCGGGTTCGCCGGGGACTTCTTGCGGGTAAGGTGGTTCTCATTACCGGAGCCGCCCGGCGCATTGGGCGCGCTTTAGCGCTGGGCATGGCTGAGGAGGGGGCGCGGGTTGCCATCACCTACCGCAATTCCGAGCGCCAAGCCGAGCAAACCATCGCGCGCTTGCTCGCTCTCGGCGCCGATGCCGCTGCGCTACGCTGCGATGTTGGCGATCCGCAGAACGTGGAAGAGATGGTGCGCGAAGTTGTCAGGCAGTTCGGCGGCATCGATGTTCTGGTCAATAACGCCGGCGTCTTTGAGACCGTCGAATTCCATGCGATCACTCCGGCACAGTGGGACCAGATGTTTACCACCAACACGCGCGGTCCGTTTCTGGTCTCGCGGGCGGCGCTGCCGTCCCTGCGGCGCCGGCGGGGACATATTATCCACATTGGTTCCCTCGGGGGCCTCGAGCCCTGGGCCGCGCATGCGCACTATTGCTCCTCCAAAGCTGCCCTGGTAATGCTGACCCAAGTTATGGCCAAAGCCTTGGCGCCGCGCATCGCCGTAAACTGTGTCGCGCCTGGGATGATTTCCTTGGGGGAGAACCGCGATCCGGCCTTTGTTCACAACATCGTTCGCAAGACCCCCATGAGGCGCGCCGGAGCCGCCAGCGACGTGGTCGAAGCCGTCCTCTTTTTCGCCACCGCAAGCCACTTCATCACCGGCCAGACATTGGCGGTCGACGGAGGTTTGGGCCTGTAAAACATAGTTTCCGGTTTCCAGTTTCCAGAGAGGCCAGTTCGAAACTGCAATGCAGGCCACTGAGAACTGGGAACTGGGAACTGAGAACACTCCGGAAACTGGAAACTCGGTTTCGTAATGGTGGGCGATACCTTTTCGCTGTGGGCACATCCTTGGTGGGTCAATTTGCTCGTCTTGGCGCCGGTGGTAGCCTATCCCCTCCTCCGGCGAAGCGGATTCCGTCTCCGTGGGCATGCACTGATCTGTAGCGGGCTGTTCGCCCTGGCTTTTGGGTACGTGGAAGCGGCGGTCGTGATCTACATTCGCGCTGCTCTTGGCTTGTTGCCGGGCTATCAGGGCACACTGCAAGACGTGCGCCGATTGTCGGCTGCTCTCTATCGCCAGCCCATTTTGGAGATCCAGATGCCGCCCGCGCTGATAACGGTCGAACTGGCGCGGGAAGCTGCCACGATCGTCATGCTGGCCAGCGTGGCTTGGTTGGCGGGGCGAACCCACGCCCAGCGGTGGGCACTCTTCCTGTGGTGCTTTGCCATCTGGGACATGACATACTACGCGGGATTGTGGGCCACGGTGCGCTGGCCATATTCACTGCTGTCTCCAGACGTGCTCTTCCTGATTCCCGTGCCGTGGGTCGCGCAGGTGTGGTTTCCCCTGCTGGTAAGCGCATTGACGGTTTTGGCGGTACTCGCCGGAAATCGCAGAAGCTAGTTTCTAGTTTCCGGTTTCCAGTTTCCAGAGAAGCAACTGGGGCGCCCACAATAAAAGCCGAAATCTGCGAAGCGCGCCACTGAGAACTGAGAACCGAGAACTGAGAACTCTACTATCAGGTTCCAGCCAGATCGCCGGCGGCCGCCTCGTCCGCCTCCTGCTTCTCAGGGCGCAGTAGCGGGAAGAGGATGACGTCGCGGATAGAGCGCGAGTCGGTCAGAAGCATGGTGATACGGTCGATCCCGAGACCTTCGCCCGCAGTCGGAGGCATGCCGTAGGAGAGGGCGCGAACATAATCGTTGTCCACTTCCGCCATGGCTTCTTCATCCCCGGCCAGCCTTTGTCGCACCTGGTCCTGAAAGCGCGCAAGTTGGTCTTCCGGATCATTCAGTTCGCTGAAGGCGTTGCCGCACTCCAGCCGGCCGATAAACATCTCGAACCGCTCCACCCAGGCGGGCTCGTCGGGCTTGCTCTTCGAGAGTGGAGAAACGGATTTGGGGAAGTCGCAGATGAAAGTGGGTTGCACCAGTTGTTTCTCGGCCACCGCTTCAAACAGCGCCACCACGGTTTTGCCCAGGTCGGCATCGAACTCGACCCGGTCGAAATGCTCGGTCCCCACGCCGTCCAGGCGCGCGGAAGGCGGTACGGTCTCTCGCCCGCGGGCGGCATTGAGGCGCTGGACCACCGCCTGTAGTGCTGCGGGATCGGAATATTCGGGCATGGCGGGTGGAGGGGCGGCCGAGTCCGGCCAGTACTTGATAATGGCCTCCCGCATGGTCAGCCGCTGCCATTTAGCGAAGTCAATCTCCTGATCCTCGAAGCGCACCTTCGTGCTGCCGTTTACCTCGCGCGCCACCTGGGCCAGCATCTCTTCGGTAAGATCCATCAGGTCGTGATAATTGGCAAATGCCTGATAGAACTCCAGCATGGTGAATTCCGGGTTGTGCTGGCGATCGATGCCCTCATTACGGAAGTTGCGGTTGATCTCGTAAACACGGTCCAAGCCTCCCACGATCAGCCGTTTCAGGTAGAGTTCGGGGGCGATGCGCAAATAGAGGTCGATATCCAGCGCATTGTGATGGGTAATAAACGGCCGGGCGGCGGCGCCCCCGGCGATGGGCTGCATCATTGGGGTTTCGACCTCGATGTAGCCGCGCGCGTCCAGAAAACGCCGCAGGGACTGGACGACCTTGCTGCGCTTGACAAAGGTCTCGCGCACCTCCGGATTCATCACCAGATCGACGTAGCGCTGGCGATAGCGCATCTCCACATCGGTCAGGCCATGCCACTTTTCCGGCAAGGGCAGCAGATCCTTGGCCAAAAACGTTAATTCCTGGGTATGCACGCTCAGCTCGCCGGTGCGGGTGCGGAACAGGTAGCCCGCCACGCCGATGTGGTCGCCGATATCGAGCAGCTTCCATAACGCGAAGCCGCTTTCTCCCACATCGTCTTTCCTTACGTAAATCTGTAAACGTTGTCCCCCTTGTTGCAGGTGGGCGAATCCCGCCTTACCCATCAGGCGAATGGCCATGATTCGCCCCGCCACCCGCACGGGGGGGTGGCTGGTTTCCAGCTGTTCACCACTCTGGGACGAGTAGTTGCCCAGGATCTCTGGAATGGGGTGGGTGAAGCGAAATTCGTGGGGGTAAGCGCGTTGTTGGAGAGCTTCAATCTGCGGGAGTTTGTCCCGGCGGAGCCGATAGATATTCTCGTCGAGTGCCATATAAGCTCGGGAACCAAAATGGATGTGAAACTCGGATTATAACGAATCTCCATTCCACAAATCTCCTTTGATTTCAACTGGATTCGGAGCAGCCGCCGGCCTCTGTTCGCGCCCCCATGGCGCCGTCTTGGGGCGCTCGGAACCGAGGGGGTGACAACCCCCCTGGCCGAAGTTGAATCCGCAAGTGATTAGTACTATGCTTTGCGGCTGCTGGATGGCCATAGGAAATTATGACCGGCAAAGCGGAAAGTGATTGAACCCGCTTCGGCCACCGAGTAGGATTCCTTCGGTACCGAGCATGGTATGCATGTAAGCCGTCGCGGAGGCGAGTATCGGTCTGGGTAGGGCTTTTGGCGCCTCTATTACCAACTAACCGCTGTTCCCACTGTCAGAAGGAAATTCCGTGAAGAAGATCTTTGTTGGTAACTTTACTTTCAACACTACGGAAGCTGATCTCCGTGAGCTCTTCCAGCCCTACGGCACAGTCGATACGATCACGATCGTGACGGATCGCGATACCGGCCGGTCGCGCGGGTTCGCTTTTGTCGAAATGTCCAACAATAATGAAGCTGATGCCGCCATCGCGGCCCTTAACGGCAAGGAGAGCGGCGGACGCGCCTTGACGGTGAACGAAGCGCGGCCGAAAACCGAGCGCGGCGGTGGTCCACGCGGCGGCGGCCGGCGGGACGATTACCGTGGCCACGCACGGCAGCCGCGCGAGCCGCGCTGGTAAAGACGAGAACGGCATTCCACGTACTTGCTCTTAAGGAAGTCTAAATTTCCCGACGGCACGTAGTGCGAACGTGTCCGGGGAATTGTGTGCCCGCGCCTCTTCAGCCAGCTCAGGAAACCGGCAGGGAGAACTGAAACACCGACCCGTGGCCGAGTTGGCTGGTGACACCAATGGTTCCGCCGTGCGCTTCGATGATGGATTTGGCGATCGCGAGTCCCATTCCCGTACCCTGCACCGAAGTTCGCTGATTTTGCCCGCGGTAAAACTTGTCAAAGATCAGCGACTGCTCGAAGTCGTCGATGCCCGCGCCTTGGTCGGCCACCGCCACGCAGAGAAGGCGGTCTGTGCCCTCGGCGCTGATCCGAATCGCACTCTCGGGCGGAGAATACTTGACCGCATTGTCCAAAAGCTGATTCAGCACTTCGGCGATACGTTCGATATCCATGCGGGCCGGCGGCAGGTTGGGTTGAATCTGGCACTCTACCGGGTGGCCGGCCAGAACTTGCCGGGACTCCTGGAGTGCAGTCTCAATGGCCTCCTGGATGGGGTGTGGCACCAGATGGAGCTTGATCTGACCCGCGTCGAGCTGCATCATTTCCGACGCCTCTCCCACTAGCCGGTTCAACCGGTCGCTTTCCTCATTGATGACCGCGAGCAATTCCTGCCGCTGGGCTTCGTCCAGATGAAAGTCCGAGAGCAAGCTCTCGGCGGAAGCTTTGATCGCAGTCAGGGGAGTCCGGAATTCATGCGTGACGGCATCGAGCAAGGCGGAACGCAGCCGTTCGCTTTCCCGGCTGGCCTCGGTCTTGGTCAATTTTTCGACGGCGCCAGCCCGTTCGATGGCAATCGCCACCAGGCTTCCCAACGCTTCCAAGGTCTCGCGGGAGAGCAAGGCGCCCGCAATTCCCAGGCTGCCAAAGGATCGCAATCCCATGCGCAGAGGGGCAAAACATACGTTCTGCTCACGATCGATCACCGGCTCTCCGCGGCCGCTGATGGCCTCCAGGCGTTGTGCGGCCAGTGGTTCCTGGCTGGCCAGATCCGAGTAATAAATCTGCTTTTTGCCGGCCAGAAACATGCCCGCCGAAGTCGCGTTAAACATGTCCGCAACAAAACGCGGGATGGCATTCAGCAGTTCCGCGATATTGTCGGTGGCTAGCAGTTGCTGGCTGAAGGCGTAGAGCCGTTCGGCCTCCTGCCGCCGGTGGTCCGCATTCAGCGCCTCGCGGCGGGCCCGCTCCGCAAGCTGGCTGGCCACCACCGCCGTCACCAGGAATGCACATAGGGCGATCCAGTTCTGGGGATCGGCGATGGTAAAGTGCAGGACCGGCTGCAAGAAGAAATAGTTGAAGCACAGGGTCGCCAGCAGCGACATGAAAATCGCATAATGCAATCCCCATCCCGCCGATACCACCAGAATCGCCAATAGAAACGTAAATCCTACGGTGGTGGCATTCATCGGGATGAGCTTGAAAAAAACGAAGACAATGGCCAGAACGATTGCCGCTGAAGCGGCAAAGCGTAAACCGGTTTGCGCCATGGTTTTCACGCCTGCGATTGTAGCTGATTCGACATTTACCGTGCGATCAAGCAGAATATTCGCGATGCCAAAGACACCCGAGCAATGGCTGGAGGAAACCGCCCCCACGAAAGACCGGGGTTTGTTCAAGCTGTTTCTGGGTTATGCCCCGGGCGTGGGCAAGACTTACAACATGCTCAGCGAAGGCATCCGCCGCCACAGCCGGGGAGAGGACGTGGTGGTCGCCGTGGTGGAGACGCACGGCCGGCGGCCGATTGCCGAATTGGCTGGCCGGATGGAGCAGATCCCCCGGCGGAAGCTGGAGTACAAGGGAACGATCTTCGAGGAGATGGATGTGGACGCTATCCTGGCCCGCCACCCGCAGGTAACACTGGCGGACGAGCTGGCGCATACCAACATCGAGGGCAGCCGGCATAAGAAGCGCTTCGAAGACGTAATGGAGCTGCTGGACAACAAAATCGACGTTATCTCCACCATGAACGTGCAGCATATCGAGAGCCTGGGACCGGTAGTCCGCAACCTGACCGGTATCCAGGTGCGCGAGACGGTGCCCGACTGGGTCATGCAGCGCGTCGATGAGATTGTCATGGCGGACCTTACCCCCGAGGCCCTGCGCACGCGGATGCGGCGCGGCGACATTTATCCCGTGGAGCGCGCCGAACGTGCCCTCTCCAACTTCTTCCGCGTGAGCAACCTGATCTCCCTGCGCGAGCTGGCCCTGCGGCAAGTCGCGCAAGTAGTGGACCGCAGTCTGGAATCGTATTTGGAGAAGGAGCATTTCGAACGGCCCCAGGAGGTGCACGAGCGCATTGCCGTGGGCGTCAGTTCCAACCCGGCCGCCCAGTATTTGATCGCCCGCGGCGCGCGCATGGCCCAGCGGATCGACGCCGAGCTGTATGTCGTCTACGTCGATATTGGGGCGGACGGCAGCCCCGAGGATCAGCGGTCGCTGGCCCAGAATATCCGTTTTGCCGAAGATCTGGGCGCGAAGATCGTTCGCGTGAAGGGAAAACAGGTGGCGGAGGAAATGGCGAAATTCGTGCGCGAGAAGCACATCACCCAAGTGGTATTCGGCCACACGGCCACCAAGGGCTGGCGGAGATATCTCTATTTATCTGCCATTCACCGGTTCCTGCGCGATGCCCCCCCGGTGGACGTTCACATCGTGACCCAGGAGATGCGATGAGCGCCGCGGGATGAATACCGTAGAAAAAAAGCGCATTCTCGTAGTCGACGACGAAATGCAGATCACCCGCGTGCTGCGCACCTCTTTGTCCGCCCAGGGATACACCATTCGCTCGGCCGGCGACGGCGACGAAGCTCTCCGTGTCATGAAAGAATGGATCCCGGATCTGATAATCACCGATCTCGGCATGCCCAATATGAACGGGCTGGAGCTGTGCCGCCATATTCGCGCCAACTCGCAGCTGCCTATCATTGTGCTGTCCGTGCGGGAGCAAGAGCGGATGAAGATCGAGGCGCTGGATGCCGGGGCGGACGACTACGTCACCAAGCCCTTCAGCATGAATGAACTGCTGGCCCGGGTGCGCGCGGCCCTGCGCCGCACCTCCGCCCTTCCCTCCGTCTCCCCCCAGGTAATCGAAGCCGGCGATTTTCATGTGGATCTGGAAACGCGCAGCGTGCGCGTGCGCGGACGTGAGGTCCGGCTTACGCCCAAGGAGTTTGATCTGCTGGTTTACCTGGCGCGCCACGCCGGCAAGGTGATCACCCATCGGGCCTTGCTCGCTGCGGTTTGGGGTGACAACAGCATGGAGCAGCCGGAGTATTTACGGGTGTTTGTCGGGCACTTACGCAAAAAACTGGAGCCGGAAGGTAGCCAGCCCCGTTACATCATCACCGAACCCTGGATCGGCTATCGCTTCGAGCCGGGAGAGTAAAACAAGCACTCCTTTCTTCACACCGCGGTCGTACGCAACTGCCGTACTCGCTCGTAGACCTTGAGATACTCTTTGGCCGACGCGTTCCAGGAAAAATCTTTCTCCATGCCATTCCGCATCAGGGCTTGCCAGGTTGCCTGGTCTTGGTAGGTAGCCAGCGCGGAACGCAAGGCGGCCAACAAGGCGGTTCCGGTGTAGTCGTTGAACTTGAATCCGGTTCCCCGGCCTGATTTCGGGTCCCAAGGTTCGATGGTGTCATCCAGCCCGCCGGTGGCGCGCACTACGGGGACAGTCCCGTACCTCAGGCTGTAAATCTGGTTCAGACCACAGGGTTCATAGTACGAGGGCATCAGGAACAGATCCGCGCCCGCTTCGATTTTGTGTGCCAAGGTGTTGTCGTACACAATGTTGACGGCAAATTTTTCGGGGAACTGCTTGTTGAGCAGGCGGAACAGCTCTTCGTACTCCTTGTCGCCCGTGCCCAGCGCCACCACGATCATGTCTTCGCGGGCGAGCCGGTCGGCCACCTGGGCAATCAAATCGAACCCCTTTTGCGCGGCAAAGCGGGAGACAATCCCGATTACCGGCAGCTTGAGATCGGGCTTGCCGACGCCAAACGCCTCCAGCAGGTCTGCCTTGTCCTTCTTCTTTCCGCTCAGATCTTTCGCCGAGTAACGGGCGGCGATGAATTTGTCTTTTTCCGGGCTCCACTCGTTATAATCCACGCCGTTGAGAATGCCCGTAACCGTTGCCGCGCGGGCTTTTAAGACACCCTCCAATCCAAAACCGTATTCTGCCGTCTGAATCTCCTGGCTGTATTTCTTACTGACGGTGGTGACAAAATCGGAGAATACCAGCGCCCCTTTCAGGAAATTCACTTTGCCGTAGAATTCCAGCTTGCTGATGGTGAACAAATCCCACGGCAGTTGCAGCAAGGGCAGGGTCTCGGGCGGGAACAGACCCTGATATCCCATGTTGTGGATGGTGAATACCGTCGACACGCCCGCAAAGGCCGGGTCCTCGGCGTATATCGTCCGCAGAAGTACGGGGACCAGCGCCGACTGCCAGTCGTGACCGTGAAAGACGTCCGGGACGCCCAGTATCTTGGAAGCCTCCAGCACCGCGCGCGAAAACAAGGCGAACCGTTCGCTGTTGTCCGGATAGTCCCCCAAGGGCGTGCCATATAGCGCGTCCCGCTCGAAATAGGGCGGGTAATCGATGAAATAGAACTGCACACCGGCCTGGGTGCCGCCGTCCAACACGGAGCAAAAGCGGTACCGGTCGTCAAAAGGCACGGTAACGCTGGCCAGGGCGACTTTGCGCGACGGCAATTTGGTCTGCTTATATTTGGGAAGAAAAACGGTGACCTGGTGTCCCAGGGCTGCGAGTGCGGGTGGCAGCGCCCCCACAACATCGGCTAGACCGCCGGTTTTCGCAAAGGGCACACACTCCGAAGCGGCAAACGCGATATGCATTAGCTTCTCCATTTTCTGAGGTATCGCAACCAGTGCGGGTGCCCCACCTTCATCGCACCTTCGGCCGGGGCTCCCGACGAGCCCGATGGCGGCTCGTTAGGGTGGTTGGGCGCGATGAAGGGCGGGGTTTTTGTGCACATCTTTTCCCCCCACCCTCACCATCCAGAATCATGGCGGTGAGAGTGGGACACCCAGCACTCAAACCGGTTCCGACCAATGACATTCTAGTGGAATCCCGCAGCTTGTCTAAATCCTTGCTGCTTTCGGCCTGTTGCTTATATTCTCGTTCCGATATCCTCATTCCGACATGAGCACGGTAGAAACGGCACGCAAGCGGCCCAAATTGGGACAGCATTTTCTGGCCGACGGCCATCTGGCGGCACGTATTGTGGACGCGCTGGGCGACATTGCCCAGAGTGTTGTGATCGAAATCGGCCCCGGCCGAGGTGTGATGACCAGCCTGCTGGCGGCGCGCGCCGGTCGTCTGATTGCCATCGAATTAGATCGCATCCTGGCGGCTCAGCTCCGGGTGAAATATGCGCGCCATGAAAATGTGGAGATCATAGAAGCGGATGTCCTCGCGGTGCATTTTGAAAGCCTTTTTGGCCCGCGTCCCGGAAGGTTGGCCGGCCTTGCCAACCCGACCATCGCCAAGGCGAAAATTATCGGCAATATTCCTTATTACATAACCAGCGAACTGTTGCTGCGCCTCTTTGAGAACCACCTCTGGTTCGACCGCATGGTTTTGATGACCCAGTTGGAGGTGGCTGACCGTATCGTTGCCAAACCCGGGACCCGCGACTATGGCTTGCTTTCCGCCACCGCGCAGCTCTATACCAATGTCGAAAAGCTGTTTACCGTTCCTCCCGGGGCGTTTGCGCCGCCGCCCAAAGTGCAGTCGGCGGTGCTGCGGCTGACCGTCCAGCCGCGTTGGGAACAGCTGAAAGTCGAACTTGGCGCCTTTCTTGATTTCCTGAAACTCTCCTTCGGACAGAAACGCAAGACCTTGGCGAACAACCTGAAAGGGGCGTACCCCGCCAATACCATCAAAGCCGCGTTGGCGTCGGCCAAGGTAGCTGCCGACGTTCGGGCAGAAGCTTTGTCTCTGGAAAAGGCCGCGGCGGTCTTTCGCGCACTCGCAAATAGCAATCGCGATTTGTAATTTGCAATTGGTTGTTTGCGAAGTGAAAACCGAACACACGCCCTGGATTCTTACCTTGCAAATTACAAATTACGGTTCTGAACAAGAATCTGTAAAAAGGTTGATATTAGGCGGCTTTCTGAAGAACGAGGAATTCGGTCTTCGTGGCCGCGAGTCGTTGAGCTTTGAGCAACAGATAGTGC